>Ga0272442_10000082_pt1 | contig 145300 bp, 110 predicted proteins | sample SSMForm2O_FD_200262 | JGI IMG/M metagenome (GOLD analysis project Ga0272442, IMG submission 200262) | Marine sediment archaeal communities from Little Sippewissett salt marsh, Falmouth, MA, United States - SSM-Form-2O | ecosystem: Environmental > Aquatic > Marine > Wetlands > Sediment ... | reverse complement strand
GGGCCTGATGGACTGGCTGCGCTCGCTGTAGCACCGTGATTATGTTGAGTCAGAGGGCGGCCAGGTCAGCTGTTTCGCGGTCAAAAGCTGCCTACTCGACATACCTCCCGCCCGCACATAATGCCGGGGGCACTTGAGGAAGGTCGAGATCTCGGAGTAGCTGAAGTGCTCCTCGCGGAACAGGGCCCGCACGGTCTCGCTGGCGGTCATGCCGCACCTCCCCAGCCCTGGTCGCCGCCGTTGAGCTCGGCCTTCATGGCCGAGATGAGGGCCGAGGCGTCGGACTTGGAGAGCATCTCGGGCATGGCGCCGAACTCCTCGATCGAGCGCTGGCGGATGATGTCGGCGGACAGGCCGAGGTTCCTGCCGAGGGCCCAGATCGCGCTGACCTGGCGCTGCGTGGCCCGGTCGCCGTTGGAGGCGCCGTTGCCCCGGCCGTTCCCGTTGCCGCGGTGCTGTCCGATCCCGTTGCCGCCGTGGGGCTGCTGCCGGCCGTTGCCGCTGCCGGCCGAGGGCTGGGCATCGGAGTAGAGGTGCAGGCCGATGCCCAGCAGGGAGCAGGCCTTCTTCAAGGCGTCGGTCGCGGCGGCCTTGAGGTCGTCGGCGAGCGACACCACCTCGCCGGTGCTGCGGGACGTGGTCACCGAGCTCCCGCCGAAGCTCATCTTGATCACGCCGCCGGCGACCAGCTTGCCGACCACGATGACCTCGCCCTCGAGCACCTGGTGCTGGACGATCTCGAAGTTCCAGTCGGCGTCGTACACCTCGTTGAGCCGCCGGATGTACTCGACGCCCTCGACGTAGGACAGGGATCGGCCGTGGCCGCCCTGCCTGGTCTTGATGAGGGAGGGGTCGAAGGGTCTCTCGAGCGCTTCTCGGTTCATCTTCTTCTCCTTGTCGGATGGGCCGCTGTCAGAGCGGCCGCTGGGTTGCTGTCTCGGATTCGATGCCGGGGGATGCCCGGCCGGGGGATGGGCTTTCGGTCAGTCCAGGGGCTCGATGACGAAGGAGCTGCCGGAGACCCGCACGCGGAACTTCACGCCGAGGGCCCACAGCAGCGTGTATCCGCCGGTCACGACCATGACCACGCCGCCGGTGAGCAGGATCGCGAGCTTGCTCGTCGGCTCCGGGTCGAGAACGGCGAGCCGGATGAGCCACACGCCAGCGGCACCGATGCCGATGCCGGCGAGGGCGATGGCGATGCGGGACCAGGGAGTTCCGTGCCGGCTGGCCGCAGCGAGGAAGTCCACGCCGCTCTCGAAGTCGCCGGCCTCGAAGCCCACGCCGGCGTCGTCCTCGAACCTGAACCGCTCCCGGTCCCGGTAGGCACGGACCGTCTGCCCGAGCCAGCCGGGCTGGGAGGTGCGGATGGTCACGCTACGCACAGGCCACCTCGCGCTCCTCCTCGGTGATGCCATTCTGGTTGCAGGACTCGGCCGTCTCGAGGATCAGGCCGACGACCCGGGCGCTCTCCTGGAGCGCCTTGAGGCAGGCGTCGAGCACGGTCAGCTTCTTCTTCTCGGCGTAGCGCTCGATGTAGGCGAAGCTGTTGCCGCTGGTGTCCCTGTCGCTGCCCAGGAGCCTCCTCAGGATCTCGGCGCCCAGCTCGGCGACGATTTCCTGCATCGGGTCCTGTCCAGCCTTCAGGTCGCCTCTGAGGCGCTCGTGGGCCGTGTGGCAGAGCTCGTGGAAGAAGGTCGAGGCCTCGGCCGTGCACAAGACGATCTTGCGCTCCTCGCTGCCCCGGCGGTGGGCGAAGTAGCCGAGGTACCCGCCCACGAAGCCCTGGGCCGACACGTCGATGTCCCAGGCCCGGGCCACGTCGATCAGGGGCAGGTCGGGGAGCTCGAGCTGGGTGTAGTCGAGGGGCTCCCCCTCGGTCTGGTGGGCGGCGAACACGGCGACCGTGCCGAAGCCGATGCAGTGCTCTTCCTCCTTGCCGGTGTCGGGGTTCTTCTTCTTGATGAGCCGGGGGCGGAGGATGAAGGCGGCCCGCTGGCCGCGAATGACCTTGCGGCCGACCTGCTCCCACTGACGGAAGCCGCGGCAGTCGGCCTCGCCGGTCTGGATGAGGGCCAGCCAGCGGTTGTTGAGGGACCACTTCTGGGCCGGGAGGTCCGGGGAGGGGAAGGTGGCCACCGCGCACTTCTCGGCGATGGTGCCGTCGCGGAAGGCCTCGAGCACGGCGTGCAGCGAGGTCTCCGCCTTCTCGGTGAATCGATTCTCGGGCATGAGTACTCCTTGTCGGGACCGGCCGGATGTGGCCGGGCTGAGGGCGGCTGGAAGCCTGCCAGGGGACACTGCGGGGGCTAGGAATTCTGCTCAGAATCAGCTAAGATCCTGTCAGTCAGGAGGGTTGGACATGAGTAATGCAGCCAAGGCGGCCCGGCTCGAGGAGCTGGCGAGCCGCCTCGAGAATGGCGAGTGCTCGCCGGAGGAGTTCCAGGAGGCCCTTGCCGACTACTGCATGGGGATCGAGGGCATCAAGCTGGGCGAGGCCGAGGAAGGGCTGAGTGAGCAGGAGGCCGAGGATCCGTCCCCCGACGAGGAGGAGCCGGCCGAGGAGCCCGCCCGGGAGGAATCCGGCCCGGCTCCTGCTCGCGGCCGGAAACAGGCGATCGAGAAGTACCGGCAGGGCAGCGGGCCGGACGACGAGCTGGTCAATGGCTACCTCTCCGCCTACAGCCAGTTTCACATCTTGCGTTCGGCCTCGCAGTCCTCGATGGTCTGCACGCTGCTCCGGACCCTCGTGCCCGCGATGGCCCGGAAGATGTGCACCGAGGCCGGTGTCGAGGGCGTCTCGGCGATGCTGCTCGCCGAGCAGGCGGCCGAGTCGCGGGTGGACGAGGCCTTCGCCCGAGCCTTGGCCGGCAAGGAGCTGGAGGAGATGCACATCGGCAAGGCCGAGCGGCTGGTCCGGATCGCCGACAAGCACAGCCGCCGGATGATGACGGCGATCGAGAAGCTCCACAGGCTCAAGCGGCCGCGCGTCAACGTCAAGATCTCCGGGGCGAACAACGTCAACTTGGGCCAGCAGGTCGTCAACCGCTCGGACGGCGGGGAGGGCGCTGTGGTCGATGCGCCCCCCGGTTGATTTGGATGAGATTCACCGAAGACATACCCCGGCTCGGGCTGGAGGAAGTCGGGGCGATTCTCCCGGCTGACCAGGCTGACGCAGTGCTGCGCATCGACGTGGAGATCGACGACAAGACCCAGCAGCGGCAGGTGGCGCTGACGACGACCAGCCTGCCCGGTGGCGGCCGGCGTCGCCGGTGGTGGGTCTGTCCGCGGTGCGGCCGGCGAGCAGGGCACCTGTACCTGGCCGACGACATCAGTTGCCGGCGGTGCACCGGGCTGAGCTACTCGAGCGAGTTCGATCGCTGACTCGCCGGCCACCGGACCAACAGCCAGAGTTGCAAATCCAGGCCCGGACACACTGTCGCGCGTAGCACGCCTGAAAATACGAAGGCGCGAGGCGGAGGGCCGTTTCTCCGAGGTAACGCCGTGGAAGAGGGACAGGGCTGTGGAAATCAGGTGAGGCTGGGGAAATGAGGGCGTCTCGTGACCGTGGGAGGGGTTCAGGGACGCGGGAGGGGTGTACGCGCGTGGGGGACACTCGCGGAGAAAGAGCGGGGGCTCCTGCTCATCTGTCTTATACCAGGATTGGCTGTTTGGATTTCAGTCCAGGATCAGGCACCGTCGAAGAAGTCGCCCTGCGCGTCATCGCCGAGATCAAGTGTCCCGCAGCGGAATCTCGCGATCGCGTCCACGACACGTTCCTGGTTGTCTGCGTCGCCGACAGCTACGGCCCAGCCCTCGCCATCCTTGAACGAAACCGCACCTGGAACGATTTTCCCAACAGCGTCACGTAGCGCGGCGAAGAACTTGTTGTACTGCTTCTTGATGTGCTTCTTCGACGCTGGGTTGTCCCACAAGCGGTACACCCCGAACATCGCATCGTTCAGGACTTCATCCGACTTGAAGACCGTCTTCGTGTTTCTCTTGCTGCGACCAACCGCAACAAGGACGCTGCCGTGCATCCGCTCGAACAGCACTCTGCGGCAGTACAGCATCTCCTGGTTGGATTGGTCCTCGCCAGGGATGTACGGGACGAAGTACAGGGGACGGGGATCGTTCTCCCCGTCCAGCTTCATGAATTCGATCTCGCCAGCGGCCAGTTCAAGGAACTTCTTCGCCGGCGTGCTGATCCGGAGGTCGAGCGATGCAGAGCCGACCTCGATGCCGATCGCGCTGCTCGGCCCCGAGCTGATCCCTACACCTTTGAGCTCTTCGGTCAATGAGGTGAGTGTGCCGCACAGGGCCTCACGATGTTCCTCTGGTAGGCAGTAGCACGCCATCGAGCTGGAGATTTGCGAAGGGTCCAGGCCGAGGATGTCTGCGGCTCTCGGGCCAGCGCAGACCAGCAGACCGCGGGCCTGGTTGCTGGTGCTCGACTCGGCGCCGAAGGAGTTTGCCTTGCACTCGATGTATAGGAACTTGCTCTCGGCCTCCGAGTGCAGGACGAGTTCGGGACACACGCCTTTCTGGATGGCCACGCCTGCCTCGTCAGCCTTCAACCGTACCTCGACGGGTATCGGGAGAAGTGGCTCGACAGCGTAGATCGTGAATCCGGCATCGTAGAAGATCGGGGTGATGCTCTCCAACTCGTGACACGGCTGCGCCAGCCAGACCATGGCATTGAGCTGGAACACCGGGTCCCGGATCATGTCATGCGGCGTCGGCATCGTATGGTACTCCTCGCGCTGACTCTACGACGAGAGCCCTGTATTCCATGTCGCCGACGAAGGCCTTGGCCGCAGGATCCAGGTATCTCTGGATGTTGGTTACCAGGCGGTGCACCGTGTTCCCGCAGGTGCCGTTCGGTATGATTGCCGTGCAGCCGCTCCGGGTGAGCTCGAGGAAGAGAGGTTGCCACAGGTGGCGATCCACGCCGTACACATGCACCTTTGATGGGCCGAGTCGGATCGGGTGCCCCCACAGCCGGAACTTGTTGATCTTCCGGTTGAAGGTCATCGCCACCCAGTAGTCGAAGACGTCACTGGGCAGAGGCTCCTGGAATCTGATGACTACCGGCGCCCCGACGATGCGCTGGAACGTCCCGGGTACGCCCACCGATTCGGAGATCGAGTACCAGGCTTTCTGCTCGGTGGCCACCAGCAACTGTTGGTACACGCGGACCACGTACAGCACATGCAGCCTGTGATCTCGAAAGTTCTGGCTGCGATTGGTCACCTTGCCGTTGTCGTAGAAGTCGTGACCACCGCGGCCAACGGGCGAGGGGAATCGAAGCTGGCTGATCGCGTAGAACGGCGCGTAAATCTGCTGGAGGTTCTCCAGCTTGCTCTCTATCTCTCCAACGCGATCGACGAGCTTGAAGCTCGTTGACCGGCGCTCACGGATCAGCTGTCGGTCTTCCTCGACGGGCGTCTCCGACTCGTCCTGGTCGTCCCCCTCATCCTCGGTATCGTCGCTATCCTCCTCATCGCGCGAGTAGGGCTTGTCGATGGTGAAGTAGCTGTCATGGGTGAACGCAAGCTGTGAGAACCGCTCCGGCCGGGTGAGGCGCACGACCTGGTCCCACAAGACCTCGAATGTCGTCCCGCTGAGCCAGACGTGATCGATCTCCGGGCTGCGGTTGACCAGATTGCGCACCCACGGGCCGAGGCTCTTGGACTCTTCCATGCTGTACAGGGCAACCAGCCGAGGGCTGAGCTGTTCGATGAATCCGATCTCGCCGAGCTTGCGGTCAACCGCAAGGTAGAGGGTGTCGTCGATCTGCTCGGTCTTCACACCACGGTGCGAGAACACGTCACCGACAGTCTGCGTGGTGAGGTCGTTGCCGCCGCCCAGGACTTCCAAGAGGTGTGTCTTGACCAGGGGGCGACTGAGCTTGCGGAGATCGAGCTCCTCCATCCGGCTCGCTGACTCGCCGTCGAAGAAGCGCACCATGTCGCTTCGGGTCTTGATCTGCCGAAGTTCTTTCCTCTCCACGGCCTGCTCACCCCTGATCCTCTCTATCACCTCGCGGGCGTATCTTCAACGCTCGGTGGTGTGCCTCGCGTCAACCACCCGACGAATAATACCACCAGGCACCGACGTTGTGAATTATTTAGAGATTACAGGCGCATATCTGCTAGAGCTATAATTATGTCGTTTGAGTCCCAAACCAGGGGATCCGGTGTCCCGCGAATCGCGGCCCAAAATTTTTCGGGATGGGATTCCAGCCAGTCGGCCGGGTCGGTGTCGGCCAGCTTGAACAGGTCGTGGGCCGTTATCTTCGCCCCGATCTCCTGCTCGAACAGCAGTGGCAGGGACCCTGGGCGCCAGATGCGCCTGAGCGGCGGCTGGACGAAGATCCAGGTTGCCCCCACCTACTGGCTGGCGTCCCGCACCACTCCCGCATCCACTCCCGCGAGCCAACCCCCCCGGAATCAGGCACCCCCGCGCTCCCGCGCTGTTTTGGGCGAAGAGAAGTGCCTGTAGTTGAGCGGGTTGTTCGGTGCGCGCGGAGAGACAGAGAGGCCTACGATCTGCGCGGGATTGCGGGGTGCTGTGATTGCGTGGTGTTGGCCCTTGCGGGAGGATCCGGACAGCCGCGCGGGGGCGATACACAGTGGGCGGGGGTTACTTACCGTAGCGGTCGCGAACCTTGTCAGAGACTTCGCAGCCCATGGGCAGGTCGGTGAGGGTTGGCAGCGCCGGCGGGACCCGGCTCATCTCGGCCTCAACGACCGCCCGAGCAGCGATCCAAGGGCACCCTGGTTCGTGAAGCGTCTCGATTGTCTCCCCTAGCTCCTGCGGCTCCTTTCTACGCGGGCAGGTGCATTCGGGACAGGAGACTACGATCTCGTCGTGAACGCTGAACGCGATCTCAAGGCTGTGGGTCTCCTGGAGAATGTGCATCTGTGCGACCATGATGTCGCGGGCGACGGCCTGGACGATGTTCTCGACGAGCACCTGCGAGTAGACGGAGTTTCGGACCCGCCCATCCTCGAACTTCCGCCGCTTCCCGGACCCGGGGCCACCCGTCCCCGCCTTGGCATCGATGCTGTAGTGCCCGGCGTAGTAGTAGCCGTCGCCAATGTCCCCCCATGGCATGATCTCGGGCACAACGCGGACGCTGCGATAGAACAGCGGCCGCCCGGTTGGCAGAACCACCCGAACCCCACGCCCGCTGCGGTCGACCAGCGGGAAGAACGAGCAGTGGCCGTCGCCGGTGCCATACCCACTGCTCTGGAACGTGCTCCTGAACGTGTTCCAGTAGCGCTTGCGCAGGGCCGCGATGCGCGGGAACGTTCTCTGATAGAGGTCGTAGAGGTGCTGTGCGGTTTCCCTGTCCGGTGGGTCTATGCCTGGCGTGATCTTCAACTTCTCGATGAACCGCGGGAAACCCATGCCGAACCCAAGGCCCAGGATCGCCTGTTTTGCGAGGTCGCGGAGGTGTCCGTTGTCCCCACCCTTGACGATGGGCAGGCCCGGGAAAGCCAACTGCGCGAACCACACGTAGATGTCCTCGCCCGAGCGAAACCGTTCGAGGAGTGCCTGCTCCTCGGCGAGGTAGGCGATCACCCGTGCTTCGATCGACGAGAGGTCAGCCGCAACAAAGGAATTTTTGGGCTCTGGCACAAATGCGCCGCGGACCAGGGCCAGCTCTCTGAACCTCGGATCCTTTCCGGCCGGCAGGTTCTGGATGTTCAAGCCCATTGAATCCCGGCCGCCGCCGGCGAATCGTCCGGTGTGAGCGCCGTAGTACCGGACGGGACGATAGAGCCTGCCCGGTGCCTCAGCCAGTCGGCGAGCCTTGTCTGCCCAACGCTTCCAGGACTGCACGCGGTCCCGGAGATCCAGGAACCGGCCGAGATCTGCATTGGACCGCCGCTGCTCGGTAAGGTCAGGCGAACGCTGGGCAAGGGAGGCGAGCTCTGCACCGAACTCATTGTTGCAGAACTCGCGCACCACCTTTGTGCGGTTGATGTCGTCGGTGGAGAAGCGCGGAAACTGCCTGCTCAGCTCGACGTAGGCCGCGTCCCGCGCCTTCGAGAACTTCCCGGCGGTCTTATGCAACCACGGCCTGTCGATGGAGATGCCCCGGAGGCCCAGGGCGGCCGTGCTCTCGATCGCCCAGCACTCAAGGTCGGAGAGCTGCCGGCTTTTCACGGCGTCCCGGTAGATGAGGCGGCAAACGGCCACGTCCGCGGCATTATACATCGCGAACTCCCGCAGCTTGGCGGGATCCCTGAGCGAGGCCTCGGTGAACTCGGGAGCCTCCTTCTTCGCGCGGCCGAAGAACTGGGCGCCGTTGTTCAGCGAGGCGGCCAGCCCCAGGAACTTCAGGTAGCTCATCGTGTCGAACACGCGGGCGAACTCGATGCCCCAGTGCAGCTTCAGCAGCAAGGCGTCGAAGCCCGCGTTGTGGACGACGAGGATCTTACCGGTTAGGGCTGCGGCGGCCAACCTCGTTCTGGCGGCGTCGAGGTCTCGGCCCTCCTCGCCGAGCTTGTGGTAGAAGTCGATGCGGCTGTCGGCGCCCTCCGAGATGGCAACGCTCAGCACGTCGAAGCGGTCGTCCATGATGTACGTGGCGCTCGACATCTTGCGGAGCGAGTACCGCTTGTCCGCGAACGTCTCGAAGTCCACGAACACCGCCTCGCTGGCGGTGGGCCGGGGGTAGGTATCCAGCCGCACTCGTGTCTTGGCTGGGCGTCTCATCCCTCGCCTCCCTCTGGGTCGAGGAGCTCCGCGTCGGAGAAGGAGAGGTCATCCGGCGAGGCAGGTGGGCTGGGAGCGGGCGCCTCCGTTGGTGGGTCCTCGACAGGGACAGCATCGCACTCCTCCGGCGCGCCCGTGGCCAGCGGCTCGAGACCGAGCGCCCCGCGATACTCCGCCTCCTTCATGAAGACGAAGTCCCGGCCCGAGCGGACGAGCTTGAACGCATAACCCTGTCCGTCGAGGGTCACGCGGTGGTAGGGCTTCTCCTTGCGGCGAACCGCCGCGTAGTCGGTTTCTCGGTCGAGAGCAAGGGAGACCAACCTGGCGGAGTGGTAGCGTCGCATCGCCTCCTTGTGTCCGACAACCGCGCTCATGGTGTCGATGAAGTGCGCAAGCCGGTAGGTGTGCAGCTTGGCCAGGTCCTTCGCATCTTTTCCTGGCCGGAAGCGGAGACGGTTGTGCTCGGCCTCATCCTGACAGTGACTGTGGACGTAGTCGTGCATCGCTCCGAACAGATCCGGCAGCGCCCCGGTAACCACGGGATCCATGTTGGCGCCGACGAGTCGGGCGAGCGCTATGGGCGCGAGGGGCCTACCACCGGTCGTAGCCTGGTGCCTGAACCAGTCAACCGGATGCTGCTCGACGAGGTTCTTGAGGTCGGCGATGGTGGCTGGGCCGGACTCACGAATCCGACTGAGCACCTCGCCCTTGCTGATGGCATCGTCCATCGGCGCCAGCTCGATGGTGACCGTGCGGCGGCGGATCTCGCGTCGGTCCGGAAGCCCCTCGACTGAGTCCGCGAGGATCGTGTAGCTGTTCTCGACCGTGATCTCGTCGCGGTAGATACCGCGGGCCGAGACCTTGTCCGTCCCGGCCAGCCGGATGAGCAAGTTGATCCCCTTGAGGTTCTTGCCAGCCTCCTTTGCCCTGGCGTAGGCCACGTCGCCGGCGGTCGCGAAGGTCTTGCGCAGTTCATCTTCACCGACCTCTGGTAGATCGATGGCGGCGTTCGCTGCGTCGATCCCAACGCTGGCCCAGATCTCGGTGAGGACGGCGCACATGAACTCCTTGCCGACGCCGCTAGGTCCGAGGAACCAGTAGATGCCCAGCTGGCCCGAGAGATGGTGCCGCAGGAGAGGGGAGGCGATCGCCATCACGAAACGGCGGGCGTCCTCCTCGGTGGCCAGCGGCAGCTCGCCGGCCCGGAAGATGTTGAGCACGAAATCGATGGCGTCGAAGCCGGGCTGTGCTGGCGGGACAGGTGAGGGGATCACTGCGTCGATGTTCTTGTAGTCGGGATTGAACAGCCAATCCTCCCGGACGTGTGCGACCGGGAAGTCGTACACAGAGACGCGCGGCACACCAAGGACGCCGAGGCACGGGGGGTAGCCGACTAGCGTCTTGTTGAAGTGTGATTCGATGTGGGCGATTTCGCCCTCCTTGTACACGATCTTCTGCACGGTCTCGTCGCCAGACTTCGTCTCGATTACCGTGGGCCTCAGGACGACCGCGGCAGTGCTTGCCCGCTCGTGTGCATAGTTCTTTTGGCTCAGTGTCACTGCTTTCTTGATGTTGATGCGGTACGTCTCGCCGGTCGAACTCCCGAGCCGAAGTTCCTTGGCGAACCAGTTGAAGTGCAGCGGAGTTGGTCCGGCCTTGTCGATGCCGTGAAGACGCCGGTGGTAGAGCCACAGGATTCTGTCGAGGTCAGGAGCGGGGACCTCCTCGATCCCCTCTCTGGCTGCGAGTCTCTCCGCGGCCCCGAGCAGGCGCTGTTGCTCCCGGTGCGCCGCCAACTCGAGCCAGACGTCAAGCGCCGCCTTGAGCCGCTCTACCTTGTCCTTCTCCTCGGCGAACAGCTGTTGGAGCTTGTGTCGGATGAACGAAACGCCCGCATGGGTGACCGGGATCTCCTCGAGCGGGTCGAACTTGCCTGCCGGGTGCAGCCGGCCAGTGGCCAGGGTGTGCAGGTCAAACTCATCCCAGCGACGGCCGCCACCGCCGTCGTGTCCGCCACAGCAGTAGATGCTGATGGCTCCGTCGTCGTCGAGGGAGGTATACACGCACGACTTGCTGTGCTCCTTCTCCGGGCAGCGGCGGCCGAGGACGCGGCCGGGAGTGTCCGGGACCAGGGTTCCCACCGAGTCGAGGTAGGCTCTGACCTCCTCCTGCTCGGCCTCCGTGAGCGCGGAGGAGAATCCGAGCGCCTCCTCGATCCGCCTCGGGAACCGCTCGAAGAATCGTCCCGGATCTACCGGCGCCGAGTTGAGCTGGCGGACCGGGAAGGAGATCGTCTCCAGGCCCTGGTCCGCGCGCGTGCAGGTTGGCAGCCGCTGGGCCTGGAGCGGTTCCGCGCTACTCAGATCTGCTCCCGGCAGAGCGAGCGCACCGATCTTGCCGAGCGTCCGGTGCTCTCGATCGTCGAGCTCACGATCGAAGATCCAGCCGGCCCGGTGACCGTGCTGTGTATCGAAGACGAAGTTGGGTGTGGGCAGGCCGGCCTGGGCGATCGCGGAGACGGCATCATCGAGGCGCACGTCGATGTCCAGCACGATGCCATGCAGGCGGGGCCGGTCCTTCGCGTGTGCGCTCCGCGAGTCTTTCTTGGAGAGCCGCCGCTGGAGCCAGAACTGCGCGTCAACGAGCCCGGATTCCACGATCTCCGCGCCGACCTTATCGAGGAACTCGCCGAGCCGCTTGAGAGGGACCTCGACTGGCGCACACCTGCTGAGCTTGATCAGGGTGATGGAGACCGGGACGAAGGTGATTTTCTCGTCGCCGTCCTCGTGCCCGTCGACAGCAACGGGATCTGTCTTGTCGGTGCTGGCCGAGCCGCCGAGTTCCCCGGCGACGCGCTCAACGATGAGCCGCAGATTCTGATACACGCCGTCCATCGCCTTGCTCCTTGGCATCTCGGTCTGGGGCTTCTGTCCCTGGGTTGGAGGAGGGCGGTGTCGTGAGGCGCACGATGACCGCTGCGAGGATTGCCGCTGCGTCCTCCAGCCGTTGCGCCTTGTCTCGACCGCCGTCCACCGCTACACTCCGCTTACAGATGCCGGGCCGCGGTCTTGATGGCGGCGCCGCGACCCGGCGGTGGAGGCTCCAGTAGCCTCCGATCAAAAAAATACGCTGCCTGGAGCGGTCGGTCGTGGCTTCAGGGGGTTCCAATCGTCGGGGTACTAGGCGATCTGCGGCCGGTAGGCCGGGGTGGCTACAGGGCGACCCAGATGAGTGGCAGGGAGTGCCAAATCATGTCCTGGAGGCCGTCGTAGCAGAGTTCCGTGGCTGGCTGGACGAGGCGGGGTACGGGAGGCACGTCCTACGGAAGCTCAGGCAGGAAGGAATCCTGCACTCCTCCTTCAGGATGGGGCAGCCAAAGGGGGGTACAATCGCGTACTACCCGCCCGCCACCGACGAATACTTGCGGTACTACCTTGAGGAGTTGCGGGACGCCTCGATGCGATCGGCAGCGACCGCTGCCGCTGGGAAGAGACAGCGCCCCAGTCCCGAGCTCGTCCGACACGAAAAGCTCATACTGAAGGCAAAGATCACCGGCAGCGCTGCGGGCTACACAGTCATCGCGATGCCCAGGCTCATCTCCGAGTGGGAGCTCTACAAGATCGATCGAGCTCTGGTGGACATCCTCAGCGCGGAGGACATCCACGAGGCGAGCTCCCTCATCTTTGGCGCCAAGTGGAGGATCGCACCTGGCGAATGCAATGATGTGCTCGACGCGCTACCAGAAGTGCGGAAGACCATCGCCGAATTCCGTCCCGGACTGTACTTCCACGAACAGCCCGGCGATCCCAGCAGGCTGACCTGCGTTGTGTCTGACCGCGGACCGGCCTACTTCACGGTGTTCGTCGGCGCCGATGGCAGGTTGTTCACCCAAGTCGAGAGAGGTATGTCGAGACCTCTCGAGCGGCCAGGCGGAAACGGACGGGAGCCGATCAGCCTACACGATCTGCGGGTCAAGCTGGGATTGTCGGAGGCTGGAGCGGGGGAGCGCGACAAGGGTCGGATCTGGGGATACCGCCATGAGGAACAGGTGGACCTCTCTGCCTGGCAGACGTTCTTCAAGGCGGAGGGCAAGCACTACGGGCCTGACGAGCCCTTCGAGTTTCGTGGGCGCACGGTACCGGCTGGCGCTCTCCTCGAGTTCGTTTCGGGACCATCCGCGATCCGGGATACATCCGGCGGCGTTGAGTTCTTCAGATGCTTCAAGAGCGAGAGTGCGTATCGCGAGTTTCAGCAGACCGTCCTGGAAGGGCTTGCCGATCTCATTCCGCGGGACAGTCTGCGAGAGGAGCCCAAGGAGAAATCCAGCCTGGCTCTGAAAGTCCGCGTCTGGATCAAGGACGCGAACTACCTGGCCGGTGGCGGCGTCCCTGGTGAGAGGAATTTCGACTCTGAGGAGATGCACTCGGCGGCTTTCGTGCCGACACTCATCTGCACTGACGCGCGGAGTTTCGTGCTCGGCAGATTACGGCAGATCTGGATGTCGTTTCAGAGTCCAAGGAAGCTCAAGAATGAGCACCGTCCAACCCCCGACGATCTCGGGCACGCGCTCTTCCAGCGCTTCAGGCTCTGCGGTGAAGTTGGGTGTCAGAGGCTCTTTGTAAGAACAGAGACGCGAGGGCGTCCTCCCGACACCTGCGGCTTCTGCCGGATGCGCAAGAAGGAGGCGTCGGCCAGCCGGAGGAAGAAGGCGCGCGAGAAGAAACGGAGTCGTCGGTGACGGAGCAGGGATACCGTTGTGGCCTGTATCTAAGGGTCTCGACGGACCTCCAGGCCCAGTCCCGGGAAGGCAGCCTCAAGGAGCAGGAGCAGCGTCTCCGCGCCTACGCGATGTCGAAGCCCAAGGACGAGGGCTGGCAAGTCATCGATGTCTACAGTGAGGAAGGCCGTAGCGGCAAGGACATGGAGCGCCCACAGCTCCAGCGCCTGCTCGACGATGTGCAGAGCGGCCGGATCAACACTGTGGTGGTGACCAAGCTCGACCGCCTGACGCGCTCGCTGCTCGACTTCTACCACCTGCACCGGACCTTCGAGAAGTACGACATCAACTTCGTGTCCATCGACGAGAGCTTCGATACCACCAGCGCGACTGGCCGCGCGATGTTGAAAATCACGCTGGTTTTTGCGGAGTTAGAGCGAGAAAGGACCAGCGAGCGGACCAAGAGTACAATGCGGTCTCGAGCCACGCGTGGACTTTGGAACGGCGGCCAGTTGCTCGGCTACGACATCGACGAGGCCGAGCCCGGCGTGCTCAAGACCAACGAGGCCGAAGCCGACCTGGTTCGAGAGATCTTCGAGACCTACCTCGAGTGCGGATCGGTCAAGGCCACGGCCCGCGCCATCAACGAGCGGGGCTACCGCACCAAGGCCTTCCTCTCGCGCCGCGGTAAGCAGCAGGGCGGCAAGCAGTTCAACGACAGCCACATCCGCAAGCTGATCACGAACGTGGCGCTCATCGGCAAGACCTCGCACTCGGGCGACGTGTTCGAGGGCCGGCACGAGGCGATCATCGACGTGCGCACCTTCCGCCGCGTGCAGGACCTGATCGCGGCCAACACCAAGGTCCGCGGCAACGTGACCGCTCGGACCAAGCACACCTACTTGCTCGCCGGCCTGCTGCGCTGCACCAGGTGCGGAAGCTCGATGTCTCCGCACCACGCGATGAGCAAGGGCCGCGAGTATCACTACTACTCGTGCACGGCACCGATTCACAGGGGCGTCACGGCCTGCCCGGTCCGGCGGATCAGCGCCGCCCTGGTCGAGCCGGTGGTGGTCGAGGCCATCCGGGGCTTTGCCCGGAAGCCGGAGTTGATCGACGAGGTGATCAAGGAGGCGAACGCGGCCGTGCGCGAGGGCGTGCCCAGGCTCCAGCGCAAGCGGAGGGACCTGCTGCGGAAGAAGACAGCCATCGAGACCGAGGCCCGCCAGGTGCTCGCCTCGCTCAAGGAGGGCGCCAAGATCAACCGGGTCGTCCAGGCCCGGCTCGATGACCTCGACGAGCAGCTCGAGGCCGTTGAGATCGGCGTCAAGGAGGTGGACGACCGGATCCGGCAGGAGGAGGAGCGGGTCGTCAACGCCGAGGTGGTCAAGGAGAGCCTCATCCAGTTCGACGCCATGTGGGAGGCCGCGAGGCCGGGCGAGAAGAAGGAGGTCATCAGGCTGCTGGTGGAGCGGGTGACCTTCGACGGCGAGGTGCTGCGGGTGGAGCTGCTCCTTGGCAGGGCCATCGAGAAGGTGATCAAGCCCCGCAAGAGGGGCAAAAAGGACGACGAGCCCTCGGGCGGGAGTGGCACTCCCCGGACCCGCCGAAAGGCCCCCAGGAAGCGGACACGAACATGTCAGTCGAGCCGCCAGTTTCCCATTACTATTGGGAAATCTGCATCTCGACTGACATCTATGGGGAAGAACCTTGGGTTAACCACTACGGTCGTGGTTTTGCCAAGAGAGTTAACTGGCTCCGCAGGAGGGACTCGAACCCCCGACCTAGTGGTTAACAGCCACCCGCTCTACCGATTGAGCTACTGCGGAGCAGAATTTTGAAAGAGCCTTCGTCCCGAGGGACGGAGAGGCAGTTTATTATGGGTATACGCCCGTTCTGTCAAGGTAAAACCGCGGCCGCTGCCGGCCGCGGCAGGCTCAAGCAGCTGCGGTCTTGCCCGGATCCACGCCGTGCAGGTGCACGTCGGTCTGCGGATACGGGATGCTGATGCCCGCGGCGTCGAACTCGAGCTTGACCCGCTCGGTCAGGTCCCACAGCACCGGCCAGTAATCTTCGGTCTTGACCCACGGCCGCACCACGAAGTTGACGCTGCTGTCCCCGAGCTCCGAGACCGCGACCGTGAGCTCGGGCTCGTCGAGCACCCGGTTGTCCTCGGACGCGATCCGCGTGAGCAGCGCCTTGGCCTTGAGCAGGTCGTCGCCGTACCCGATGCCGAACGCCAGATCGACCCGGCGCGTGTCCTTGGCCGAGTAGTTGATGATGTTACCGGCCGTGATCGCCGCGTTGGGCACGCTGATCGCCTTGTTGTCCGGCGTGCGCAGCTGGGAGGAGAACACGGTGATGCCCTCGACCGTGCCGCCCACGCCACCGGCCTCGACGTAGTCGCCCACCTTGAACGGCTTGAGCCCGATGATCATCACGCCCGAGGCGAAGTTGCCCAGCGAGTTCTGCAGCGAGAGGCCGATCGCCAGGCCGGCGGCCGCGATCACCGCGGCCAGGCTCGTCGTGTCCACCCCGAGCTGCGACAGCGCGGCGATGATCACGAAGGCCACCATCAGCATGTACGCCAGGTTGCCGATGAAGGAGATCAGCGTCTCCTCCACGCGGGCGCGGCGCAGCACCTTCTTCAGCACGCCGCGGATGATCTTGGCCGCGATCCAGCCAAGGGCGAAGATCGCCAGCGCGTAGAGCACGCCGGGTCCGTGGGCCTTCACCAGCGCCAGAGCGGCGTCCGTCCACCTGTCCATGGTCGTCACTCCTTTCAATCGACGACAGCGACCCGCCGACTGGCGGGCCGCCGTCGCTGCAAGCTAACAGAAATCGGGGCGTTTGTGCTACTCGGCCTTCTTCTCGTCCGCGTCGGACCAGGAGTACCCGATGGTCAGTAGCAGGTTGTTCTGGATCTGGAACTCGTCGACGATCTGCGGCTGCTTGACCGCCTTGAACTGGTAGTCCAGCGACATCCACTTCAGCAGCTTGAAGGTGATCCCGGCGTAGAACTCCATGTTGGTCAGCTCGCCCGGGTCGCGGTCGAGCGCGTCGTCGTTGACCACCGGGATCAGGAACTCGGCGCCGGCCTTGTACGCGGCCTTCTTCTCCCACAGGTCGCCCCACAGGCCCACCGCGATCTCGACGGCGCCGGCGTTGAAGTCGTCGAGCTCGACGATGCTCACCTGGTCGCCGTCCTTGCCGCTCACCGTGAACTGGTCCGAAGCGATGGTGTGCAGACCGCCGAAGCCGGCGCGCACCTCGATATTGTAGGGCTCGCTCTTGTACGGCGCGGCAAACGCGCCCGCCGACTCGCGGATCGTCAGCGGCATCCAGCCGTCGGTCAGCCGGTAGCGACGGCCCAGGCGGTCCTCGGTCGAGCCGTCGAGGTACGTGATGTTGAAGTTCACCGTGTCCGGCTGGACGTTGAAGCTCTCGAAGATCTGCGTCTGCAGCGAGAAGCGCACGTACGGGCCGAGCCACTCCAGCAGGTAGATCAGGTACAGCGCCTCGAACTTGAAGTCGTCGGTGGTCTTGATGAACTCGTCGAGCACGGGCGTGCGGCTGAAGGCCTCCTTGATCGTCAGCACGTCGCGGTACTCGTGGATGCCCTTGCGGTAGCTCTGGCCCGTGCTGACGGTTGCGGCCAGGGTGATCGTGTGCCCGTCGGGCTGGCCCACCACGTCCTGGCTGTGACCGTACGCGAAGCTCACCCCAGGGGTGAAGAACCAGTGGTACCCCTCGTCCTGCTGCTTGGACTCGGGGGGCTTGTCCTGGACAAGGTCCTCCTCGGCCAGGGCCGGAGTTGCCAGCAGCAGCACGGCCGCGCCCAGCATGGCGATCCCTCGATTACCAGTTCTGTTCATGATCGTCCTCCCTCGCTCGCCTGGAAAGCTTTTTCATTTACAATGGTTGCGACTTTCTGGCGTTTCTCCCGGCGATCCGTGCCACGAAATATCGGCACCCATATCGGGTATGTCAAGGTTATCCCGACCGCAGCCCGTCGATTTGGGTCAAGTAGCTTGCGATACTTGATTAATGCATGTCGCGCCGTCGTGCGAGCAGGGCGGCGAGGGCGAGCACCAGGGGCAGGGCAGGGGTGCGGCTCGCGGGCTCGGCGCCACAGCCGCAGCCCTCGTCGCTCGGGCCCGGGTCCGCGTCCGCGTCGGTGTCGGCATCGGTGTCGGCGTCGGAGTCGGTGTCGGCGTCGGTGTCCGCGTCGGTGTCGGTGTCGGCGTCGGAGTCGGCGTCGGAGTCGGTGTCGGAGTCCGAGTCGGTGTCGGCGTCCGAGTCGGTGTCGGAATCCGCGTCGGTGTCGGTGTCGGTGTCGGCATCGCCCTGGCCCACCCGGTCCGGACGGTGTCCCTGCTCGTCCAGCCCGGGTCCCTGGCCCGCGTCGGTCCTCTCGAAGGCGCCCACGTCGGGGTGCTCGCCGCGGATCGCGCCCATGAAGTCGTCCCTGGGGTGCCACGGCGCCGCGCCCACGCCGGCCGTGTCGGCCAGCGGGCCGTCCTTCCCGGGCCAGAAGAGGTACGGCGGCCCGTCCACGTCCTCGAAGCAGACCGCTGGGTCGTCGCAGACGATGTTGCCCACCACCGAGCCCGGCGGACTGGCCGGCTCGAGCGGTGTCGCGCCCTGCGGCGCGATCGCGTTGTACGCGATGGCATTGCCCGCCCCGTCGTTCCAGCCCTGCACCGTGATCCCGCCGCCGAACACCGTGTTGTGCACGATCCACACGTTGTGCATCAGGTCGCGGCCCTGGTAGTTCTGCGCCACGATCGGATTCCAGCCGCCGCCGATCACCACGTTGTTGACCACGTACGCCGGGCCGCCGCCCACGTTGATCCCAGCGTCGTTCTCCGAGTCCACCACGTAGTTGCCCTCGATCAGGCTGGCCGGCCCGTCCGCGTCCGAGCCGTACACCATGATCCCCGGGCCCTGCGTGCGGTAGATCGCGTTGTCGCGGATCGTGGCGTGGCTGTTGAGCTTGACCTCCAGGCCGTACCCCACGCCGCTGCTCTGCACGCCCTCGATGAGGTTGCGCTCGACGACCACGTCCGTGGCCTGGCAGTCCTGGCCGTTGTGGCAGCCGAAGTACAGCCCCGTGGCCTGCAGATCGAAGAAGCTGCAATCCCGCACCGTGATCGCGGTGGTGTCCTCGCTGTTGGCCGTGATCGATACGGCACCGATACCCTCGAAACGACAGCGCTCCACGGTCACGTGGTGGCCGTCGCGGATGCGCAGCGCCTGCACGCCGTCGGCCGTCGGGCTCCACTCCAGGTCGCGCAGCACGAAATGGTGCGCGCCCTCCACCACCTCGATCACGTTCGAGCTGCTTCCGCTGTACGTGAAGCGCGCGCGCTCGCCGGACGCCGGGCCCGCGGAGCGGATCACGATCGGCTGCTGCTCGCTGCCCTGGGCCCGGATCCAGCAAATATCCGGGTACTCGCCGGCCTGCAGCACGACCTCGTCGCCGGGCGCCGCGTCCCGGATCGCGCTGCACCAGTCATCGGCCGGGCCGACACTGGCGATCTCGGCGCGTACCTGCGTCGCGAACGCAAACGCGGACGCAAACGCGAACGCGAGCGCAGTCCGCTCGGCGATCCTCTCCGACACGCTCATCCCCCTGCGGCGAGGTGGAACACCTTTATCTCCTCGCCGTCCTCGACGGGGCGGTCGGGCTCGACCCGGTCGCCCTCGATCATCAGCACCAGACCGGCGCCGCCGACGCCGATCCCGGCCCGCTTCAACACCGCCTTCACCGTGCTTCCGGCCTTGACCTCGTAGCTCCCGGCCTGCACCTGCCGTGCGGCCAGGCCGTACGCGGCCACGCTCACCCTGATCTTGTTCTGCCCTGGCATGTCCCAAGGGGGATAGCACGCCCGCTCGCGCGTTGACAACCAAGCCCGCTTCGGCTGTAGTAGGCCTGCTTCACCGAGGAAAGGGGTTGGCCATGGCCAGAGGATACATGGGCAAGGTGCTGTGGGTCGACCTGAGCCGGGGCACGTTCAAGGAGGAGAGCATCGCCGACGAGGTGTACGAGCAGCTCCTCTCGGGCTACGGCCTGGCGGCCAAGCTGATCTTCGAGAACCAGCCCGCGGGCGTGGACCCGCTCGGCGCCAAGGCGATCTTCGCCGTGATGAGCGGCCTGCTCACCGGCACGGGCTCGCTGTTCTCGGGCCGCTGGATGGTCTGCGGCAAGAGCCCGCTCACCGGCGGCTGGGGCGACGCCAACTGCGGCGGCGACTTCGCCCCGGCGATCAAGCAGGCCGGGTACGACGGGATCCTGTTCAAGGGCAAGGCCCGCAAGCCGGTGTACCTGCTCGTGAAGGGCGACGAGATCACGCTCGAGGACGCCGCGGACCTCTGGGGCACCGACGCGATCGAGACCGAGGACGCGCTCAAGGATAAGCACGGCAAGGGCTTCAAGGTAGCCTGCATCGGCCAGGGCGGCGAGCAGCAGTCGCTGATCTCGGGCGTGGTCAACGCCCGCGGCCGCATCGCGGCGCGCTCGGGCCTGGGCGCGGTGATGGGCAGCAAGAATCTCAAGGCGCTGTGCCTCAAGGGCAGCGCCAAGCTCGGCGCGCAGGACCGCAAGAAGGTCGTCGAGCTGTCGCGCGAGTTCCGCGAGCGGCTGGACAAGGACAAGAAGGTCGATCGCTTCTTCAGCGGCAAGGTGACCAACATCATGGGCAAGGTGCTCGGCCGCGTGAAGACCCAGCCGGCGATGGCCGGCGAGCTGTTCAAGTTGACGCTGCGCATCTGGGGCACCGCGGGCATCACCGGCCTGTCGGCCGAGACCGGCGATTCGCCGATCAAGAACTGGCAGGGCGCCGGGTACATCGACTTCCCGGTCGGCAAGAAGTCCTCGAAGATCTCCGACGACAACGTCACGCGCTACGAGAGCAAGAAATACCACTGCTACTCCTGCCCGCTGGGCTGCGGCGGGATCTGCAAGGTCGAGGATGGTCCGTACCCCCTGGAGGAGACCCACAAGCCCGAGTACGAGACCCTCTGCGCCTTCGGCTCGTTGCTGCTGATCGACGACCTGAAGCTGATCTTCCAGATCAACGAGCGGCTGAACCGCGCGGGCATCGACGCCATCTCCTGCGGCGTGGCCATCGCCTGGGCCACCGAGGCCTTCGAGCGCGGCCTGCTCACGGAGAACGACACGACCGGCCTGAAGCTGACCTGGGGCGACGGCGCCGCGGTGCTCGAGGTGGTGGAGCAGATCATCGCCGGCAAGGGTCGGCTGGGCGAGCTGCTCAAGGACGGCGTGAAGCGCGCGGCCGAGAAGCTGGGACATGGCTCGGAGGCCTTTGCCGTGCACGCCGGCGGCCAGGAGCTGCCGATGCACGATCCGCGGTTCGACGCCGGGTACGGCATGGCGTACGAGGTGGAGCCCACGCCGGGACGCCACACCATCGCCAGCTACACGTACATCGACCTGATGGCGCTGCACCGGAAGACGCGCAAGATGCCCAAGGCCAGGCTGCTCCACAGCTACAGCGATCGCTTCGGCGTCGAGGGCAAGGGCCGGGCGCAGAGCGTGGTCAGCCGGTTCACCGACGTCGTCAACGGCTGCGGGCTGTGCCTCTTCGGCGTCTCGGTCGGCGGCAATCCGCCCGTGACGGAGTGGATCAACGCGGCCACCGGCTGGAGCAAGAGCTTCGACGACTATCTCGAGATCGGCCGGCGGATCAAGACGCTGCGCCAGGCCTTCAACCATCGCGAGGGCCTGACCGCGGCGGACACGCGAATGACCGCGCGCTCCCGCGGTGTGCCGCCGCTCGAGCAGGGGCCGCTGGCCGGCGTCACCCCGAACTTCGACGGGCTGTCCGCGGACTACTATCGAGAGATGGGCTGGGATCCGACCACGGGCAGGCCGCTGGAGCGGACCCTGGACGAGCTCGGTCTCGAGCGGGCCAAGCAGGCGCTGGGCGGGTAGGGAGCCGGCGGCCAGCAGCCGGCGAACGGCGACGGGAAGCCCGCTCAACTTGCCCCTTCGGCGTGGACTGCGGTAGGCTATCCAGCGCTGCTACTGGAGGAACCCGATGAAGAACCCGCGTCGAGGTGTGGTGCTGCGACCCGTGCGCTGGCTGCTGGTGCTGGCGGCGGTCGGGCTCGTGCTCTCGGGCCTCCCGGCGGAGGCGCAGGCCCAGAGCGTGGTGGTGGGCAGGTTTTCCGGCAAACCAGCCAAGGTCGCCCGGAAGGTCGCGGGCCGGCTGGCCAAGGCGCTGAAGAAGCGCGGCGCCAGGATCGTGCCGACCAAGCGCTATCTCAAGGCGGCCAAGCGGTTCAAGAAGTTCAGGAAGGGCAAACGCGCGTACCTGCCGGCCGCGATGAAGAAGGTCGCGCCCAAGCTCAAGCTCGACGCCCTGATCACCGGTCGGCTCAAGAAGGGCAAGATCTTCATCACCGCGATCGGCAAGAACGGCAAGGTGCTGCTGAAGAAGAAGATCCCGTCGCGCAAGAAGACGCTCAATGCCAGGATCAACGAGGCCGCGGACGAGATCCTGGCGCAGCTCGGCGCGGCGCCGCTGGCCGCGGTGCCGGCGGAGCCGCCCCCCGAGGAGCCGCCGGCCGAGGAGCCCGCCGCGGAGCAGCCCGCTGAAGATCCGATGCTCCCGCCCTGGGCCAAGAGCGAGGAGGGCAAGCCGGCCGAGGCGGGGCCGCCGGCCGAGGAGCCGCCGGCCGAGGAGCCGCCGGCCGAGGAGGACGAGGAGGCCGAGGACTGGGCCAAGAAGGAAGAGCCGGCGGAGAAGAAGAAGAAGGACAAGGACGTGGGCGCGATTCCGAACATCCTGGCCGCGGTCGGCGCCGGGATGAACATGCGCGGGGGTTTGAGCCCGCGCCACGAGTCGGGGATCTACCCCGGCCTTCGCGCCGATCTGCGCCTGTTCCTCGGCGCCTTCATCGACAAGGACTGGATCGAGGGCATCGGTGTCGGCGGCGGCTTCGACATGGGCCTGGGCCTGAAGTACGGCCGTGAGGGCGGCGGCGGTGACTGGGACTCGACCCAGTACGCCTGGAACGCGGAGTTGATGTACCGCCTGGCCTTCCTCAACGATGTGATCTTGAAGCCGGCCTTCCTGGTGCGCCTCGGATTCGGCAACACCGCCTCGACCATCGACACCGATGATGCGGCGGCGCGCAGCGCGGGGTACATGTATCCCTACGCCCGCCTCGAGATCGCCCTGATGCTGTGGGATCCGTATCTGCGACTCAATCTGGGCGGCGGGTACCTCTTCGTGGTGATGGCCGACGTCGAGGACGTCGACACCAAGACTTCCAGCAACGGTTCGGGCTTCGTGGTCGGCGGCGGGATCGACGTGGTGCTGCTCGAGATGATCGATATCGGCATCGGCTACGAGATGCGGCAGCTGCTCGGCTTCAAGGGGCCGAGCCCGAGCCCGGCCGGCGGCACCGAGGAGATGTCGGACGTGTACCAGAGCTTCTATCTGCGCGTGGGCTGGGCCTTCCACTAGACGGGATCGGATCATGGAGACGCTGGAGTTTCGCACCGACGGTGCCCTGGGTTTCCTCACCCTGAACCGGCCGGACAAGTACAATGCCGTGGATCGTCGGATGCTGGATGAGCTGGAGGCCTTCTGGGCCGAGCGCCGCGACGACCGCGAGATCCGGGTCGTCGTGCTCGACGGCGGCGAGGCCAGGGGCTTCTGCGCCGGGCTCGACATCCAGACCTTCGGCCCCGAGATCTTCGCCGGCGACCCGGTGGCGATCTACGATGCCCAGCGCCGGATGTCGCATCTGCTGCTGGCCATGCGGCGAGCGCCGCAGCCGATCATCTCAGCCGTGCACGGCGCGGCCGCGGGCCTGGGATTCAGCTTTGCCATGGCCTCGGACGTGCGGGTGCTGTCCGAGGACGCGCGCTTCTCCGCGGCGTACATCAACCTCGGCGTGGGCGGCGCGGACATGGCGAGCAGCTACTTCCTGCCGCGCCTGATCGGCGGGCGGGCCAGCGAGTACCTGCTCACCGGCGAGTGGATGGACAGCGCGACCGCGATGCAGCTCGGCTTTGGCAACCGGCTGGTCGAGCGGGGCGGGCTGCTCGAGACGGCGACCGCGATCGCCCGCGCGATGGCAGACAAGGATCCGCTCGGCCTGCGGATGACCAAGGAAGCGATCAACATCAACATCGACGCGGGTGGGCTTGAGGCCGTTCTTGAGCTGGAAGATCGCAACCAGACCGTGCTGATGCTGGCGAAGAGGATACGCGGGGACTGAGCGCGCGCCGTGGCAGATGCCCGGCGGCTTGCCGCCGGGAGCCTCATCCGCGGAGCTCTGAACCGCGGGGCTTGCCGGTGCGCTCAGATCAGCCGCACCTCCACCCCCAGGTCCCCCAGCCGCGCACCCAGCCCGGACAGGTGCTCCCAGCCGCCCACGTGAACCAGGCCTCCGTCTCCCAGGCGCCCGCGGAGCTCCGCGGCAACGCGCCGATCCGTCGCGGCGATGCGCGCCTGCTCCTCCGAGCCCAGCGGCGGCCCCTGCCGCCACTGCTGCTCGGCCCGCCGGCGCTCGCGCTGCACCGCCTCGGCCAGCGAAGGCTGCGGACTCGCGGCGAGGCGCGCCAGGTTGCCCGGATCCAGCACCTCGCGCTCGAAGAGCCCGAGCCGCTCGCGCGAGACCTCGCTGTCGCCGATGGCCGCCACACGGGCGCCGCGACTCGCCCCGTACGCCGCGGCGGCCCGGTGCTCGAAGGGCATGGCGAGCTGCGCCTCCACCGCCTGCAGCCCTGGAGGCAGTGTGCGGTCTTCGCTCCGGAAGCGATCGAGCGCGGCGCGCAGCGCATCGCCGCGGCGGGCGCGGAACTCCAGCGCGTACCGGCTGACCTCCACGGTCACGATGCACGGTGCGAGCTCCTTCAGCGCCTCGAGCAGGCGCTCGTACCCGCGGGGATCGAGATGGATCGTTCCGAGGAGGGTGACGACGGGTGCTGGGTGAGCTACGGCCGTTCCCAGAACACCCTCACCTCGTCCAGCCGCGGCGAGACGCCGTCGATGCTGGTCCACAGCTGCATCTCGACCTGGATCCACCGGCCGTCGGCCACCTCGCCCTTGATGCTGGCCGGCGAGCTGCTGTGCTGCGGCGACCAGCCCGCGCTCACCAGACCCCCGCGTGTGGCCGCGGCCCGGGCCCGGCCGCGAATCTCGGTGCCGTTGGGCGTCTCGCCGTCCCACTCGAGGATGTCCCACACCGCGTCCTCGCGACCGGAGTCGAAGTCGACCGTCCAGGTCCCGTTGCGGTGCGTGATGATCTGCAGCTGCAGGCCGGTCATGTCCGAGTAGCTGTACGGATTGGCCCCGGTGGAGTAGGTGTCGATCAACCCGCCCTGCGGGTTGAGCTTGGTTGCGCTGCCGCCGCTGTAGTTCACGGCCCAGACGTCGCCGTCCCGGTCCACGGCCATGCCCAGCGGGCCGTTGCCCACGTTGTACGTGCCGATGATCTGGTTGTCGCTGGCGCGGATCTTGGTCACCGAGTCGCCGTCCCAGTTGGCGACCCAGATGTTGCCGTCCTTGTCCGCGGCCACGCCGCGGGTCTTGCCGATGCCGTTCTGCTTGATGCGCGTGACCTCGTACGTCTGCGTGTCGACCTTGATGGCGCCGCCGTCGTTGTCGCACCAGTTGCCGAACCAGGGGTTGTCCTGACGGTCGATGGCGATGCCGTACGTGGCGCAGCCCGGCTCCACGCTCTTGACGATCTGGCCCGTCTCGGTCGAGATCTTGAGCAGCGGGCCGTGACCGAGGGTGGAGATCCAGAGGTACCCCGCGCCGTCTACCGCGGCGCCGTACGCCCGGCTGCCCTGCAGGTCCACAGTCTGCAGGATCTTGCACTTGGGCGGGTTGCCGGCCTCGATCTCGGTGCCCGAGACCTTGGTGATCGTGCCGCCGTCCCAGGCGCCGATCCAGGCGTTGCCCGCCTTGTCCTGGGTCACGGCGCGCACCGCGATCGGGTGGCTGGTGATCTCGGCGCGGCAGATCAGGTTGCCGTCGACGTCGAGGTGCACGGCGTTGCCGTGCGCCGGGTTGCCGCCGTCGCAGTCGTCGAGGACGTGCTCGCAGCCGCGGTTGCCGACCCACACCGACCCGTCGAGCGCCACCGAGGTCCGCGAGGGCGACCAGCCGCGGGCGTCGTACGGACCGAAGCGCTGGCCGGTGCGGGTGTCGAGCTTGACCACCTGGTTGTCCGCGGTGTTGGCGATCCAGATGAAGGGCATCGCCTCCTCGCCCTGGTCGAGCGTGAGCGATCCGTCGTTGTCCGGATCCGGGATCACGTTCTCCGGATCGCCCATGTCCCAGTCACTGGGCTCGGTGTAGGTCTCCTCGTAGCACCATTCCCCGCACTTGCCGCAGGCGTTGAGCACGCCCTCGTCGATCAGGCCGTCGCAGTCGTTGTCGCTGCCGTCGCAGACCTCCTCGGGCTCGGGCCCGCAGTCGCCGCAGCGATTGCGCACGCCCTCGTCGATCTGACCGTCGCAGTCGTTGTCCAGGCCGTCGCAGACCTCCTCCGGCTCGGGCCCGCAGCCGCCGCAGCGGTTCTGTCCGATCCCGCCGCCCTCGTCGGCCTCGCCGTCGCAGTCGTTGTCGATGCCGTCGCCGCAGACCTCGGGCCCGGGCAGCACCGCACCGAGACACTCGCCCCAGCCCTCGCCCAGCATCTCGCACTGCTGCGTGCCGTCCTGGCACGGCGCGTTGCCCCGCGTCGAGGCCGGTCCGGGGTAGCAGCCCTGCGAGTCCTGCCCGCCGCAGCCGCAGCCCTCGTCGACCTGTCCGTCGCAGTCGTTGTCCAGGCCGTCGGCGCACAGCTCGGGTTCGGGATAGCAGGTGAAGTCCTGGCAGCCCTCGTCGATCAGGCCGTCGCAGTCGTTGTCCTTCAGGTCGCCGCACTGCTCGCCGAACTGATGCGGCTCGCAGGTCGGACCGCAGCCCTCGTCGATCTGCCCGTCACAGTCGTTGTCCTGGTGGTCGTCGCAGGTCTCCTTGGCCGCGGGCAGCACCTCGCCCTCGCAGGGGCCCCACTCCCAGGTTCCGCCCTTGTCCACGCAGTCCCAGAAGCCGCCGTGGCACAGGCCCACGCCGAGGGTGCCGGTGGGGCCGGTGTAGCACGGCTGGTGTGTCCGCCCGTCGCAGTCGCAGCCCTCGTCGACCGTCCCGTTGCAGTTGTCGTCGAGGCCGTTGCGGCAGATCTCCTCGGGTACCTCGCCGCAGGTGCCGCAGGCGTTGCGCACGCCCTCGTCGATCTCGCCGTCGCAGTCGTCGTCGAGCCCGTTGCACTCCTCGGCGGTCGGCCCGACCGCGCCCTGGCAGTCGCCGAGGCTACCGTCGGGCTGGCACAGGGCCCACCCGGCGCGGCAGACCCCGACGCCCAGGGTCTTCTCGTCGTGCGGGTAGCACTCCTTGTGCTCCCAGGGCTTGCAGGGGCAGCCCTCGTCCTTCTCGCCGTCGCAGTCGTCATCGAGCCCGTTACACAGCTCGGTTGCGCCGGGGTAGATGTACGCGTTGTTGTCGTCGCAGTCCTCGGCCCCGGCGCAGTCGCCGAGGAAGCCGTCCCCGTCCTTGTCCTCGCAGATCCGAGTATCCGAGTCGGTGTCGCTGTCGGTGTCCGCGTCGGTGTCCGCGTCGATGTCCGCGTCTCCGGTGGCCGTGGTGTCGTCGCAGCCGGCAGCCAGCAGCCAGGCCAGGGCGAGGATTCCTACGAGCAGCGCGCGGGAAGCAGCCCGTTGTCCTGTTCTGTACATGCCTCACCTCCAGTCGGCTATCCGACCGTACATCAGTATTGTCTTTGGAATTCTAGAGGTATGTACCGTTGGTGTCAAACCTCGTCCAGCGGTCGGCTGCAGACTCGCCACAGGAGGCGGCCGCGAGCTGGCCGCGGGGTATCGAATGGCTGGGGCCGGCTGCACGGATGCACATGTGGGTTGACCCAGTACCTGTCTTTTCTTAAACTGATCTAAGAATTATGTAGCCTTGGGGCAAGGTCGCCCTTGGGTGTTCTGTCCAAGCGGGGAGGCGGCTGATGTCGATCCTACGCGTCCGGAACGGGGTAGCCCTGATCCCGGTCCTGCTGGCTCTTCTCGTCACGCCGCTGGTGCTGACCTGCGGCGATACTCCGCGTGAGCAGCAGCACTGTGTCGAGGACCGCGACTGTCCTCCGGAGCAGGTGTGCGTCAACATGGTCTGCGTTCCCGAAGGGAGCGACGCGGACACGGACACCGACGCGGACATCGACACGGACATCGACACGGACACCGACGGCGACACCGACGCGGACACCGACGCGGACACCGACGTTGACACCGACGCGGACACCGACGCGGACACGGACACGGACGGCCCGCCCACCATCGCCGCGATTCCCCCGAGCGTGGATTTCGGAGACGTACGCATCGGCGAGCCCGAGTATCGCCAGCTGAGCCTGCACAACGTGGGCGGCCAGTCGCTGTTGGTCGACGCCATCCTGCGTGACGAGGCCGGGACCAGCCATGAGTTCTCCGCCGATCCGTACGGCCGGGATCTCGCAATCTCGGTGGCGCCCGGGGACTCGACCACCGTCACGGTGAGCTTCACCGGATCCGATCCGGGCGCCGAGAGCGGCGCGTTGCTCATCGGCAGCAACGATCCGTCGAGCGGCGTGACACGGGTTCCGTTGCAGACCACCGAATCCGGCGCCAGCGAGTTCGTCGCCGTCGGCGAGCCGTCGGCTCAAGATCCGGGGATCACCACGCTCGACTTCGGTGTGGTGGGTCTTGGCACCTCGGCGGTGCGGTACCTGTACGTGAAGAACCTGGGAGAAGGCAACGTCCCGCTCACCATCTCGGAGCTCACGATTCAGGGCAACGACGCCGCCGCCTTCAGGATCGAGCCGATCGCGCCTCCGGACATCTACCTGAACACCTTCGAGGGCTACTGCCCCAACGGCATGACCGATTGCCAGCCCGGCGACTCCTGCACCGACGGCGTGTGCGTATCGCCGGCCGGTCACTATCGCGACGTGCTCGACCTGAAGATCACCTTCACGCCGGTCCTGGCCGGCGGGGCCGACGCCACGCTGACGATCCACAACGACGAGCTGGACGCCGGCGGGGACGGCGACGAGACAGCGTACGAGATCGCGCTGACCGGCACCTCCGAGACGCCGGCCCTGCTGGTGACGCCGAACCCCGTCGATTTCGGCATGGAGTACGTCGGGCGGACCGGGTCGCAGGTCGTGACCATGCAGAACGGCGGCGCCGAGCTCATTCACGTCAACGCGGTCACCCTCGCCGCGGGCGCCCCGCTGTTCGGCCTCGACACCGGTGGCGTGTTTACCTGGGACATCGGCCCCGGCGAATCCGCGGATTTCACCGTGAGCTATACGCCGATATCGGTCTCGGCTGGAGACACGGGCACGGTGCACGTCGAGCCCGAAGGCCTCGACGCGATCGACGTCCAGTTGCTGGGGCAGGCCAGCCAGGCGCCGGCGATCGAGCTGTCGACCAACCAGATCGACTTCGGCACGGTTCAGATCGGCCAGATCGGAGAGGAGACGCTGACCATCCGCAGCGTCGGCGGCGAGGACCTGGAGGTCACGACCTTCGAGTTCGGCGCCGGTGTGACTCCGGAGTTCGACTTCACGCCCAGGAACGTCCCGGTGCTGCCCACGGGACAGGAGCAGGTGGTCACCTTCACCTACGAGCCGCTCGACGAGGGAGCGGACAGCGTGGCGATGATTCTCGAGTGCAACGATCCGGTCAACGGTCGGCTGGGCCTGTTCGTCTCGGGGCAGGGCGTGGACACCGGCCTGGCGGTCAACCCGATGGGCCACGACTTCGGACCGGTGTATCGTGGAGCGTCCACGCCTCCGGTGACCTTCGAGCTCTCCCGGGTGGGCGACGGAGATCTCACCGTCCAGAGCATCCAGCTGGCCGCTGGATCGAGCACGGCGTTCCAGGTCGATCTCTCCGGCATCCCCGGAGGGCTGCCCCGCACCCTCGATAGCGCGGGCGCGCGGATCATGTTCAACGTCATGTTCACGCCTCCCGACGTGGCCCTGCACACCGCGAACCTCGAGATCGCCACCGACGACGTGGATCAGCCGGTGACCACCGTCGCGTTGGTCGGCGAGGGCGTCGGCTGTCCGGCCGGCATGTGGGACGCCAATGGCAATCCGGCCGACGGCTGCGAGTACGGACCCTGCACCCTGACCGGCCCCGAGGACTGCGACGGCCTGGACAACGACTGCAACGGCACGGTCGATATCGGCCCGATATCGGAGTTGTGCGGATCCCCGCAGCACACGGCGCTGGTGGCCTGCGAGGCGGGCAAGTGCCTGATCAACATGTGCGAGCCCGGCTACTGGGACAACGACAACGATTTCGCCACCGGCTGCGAGTACGGTCCCTGCTACCAGACGGCGCTGCTCTGCGACAAAAAAGACAACGATTGCAACGGATACGTCGACGACGCGCCGCCGAGCGACCTGTGCAGCGTGCCCCAGCACGCTGACGGCGTGGCCTGCCTGGACGGTCAGTGCCAGGTCGCCTCCTGTCAGGAGGGGCACTACGACGTGGATCGGCTGTACATCAACGGCTGCGAATGCTCTTCGGATTGCTGGGGCCGTCTGGTCTCCGATCACCACGCAATCGGCGTGAACTGCCCGGGCGGCGACAGCTGCGCCCTGCTCGGTTGTGACGACGGTTTCGCCGATATCGACGGGATCTTCGACACCGGGTGCGAGGAGTGCTCGATGCTCGGGCAGGCCGGCGGGGCCAACTGCGAACAGTCCCGGATGCTCGCCGACCGCACGGACGATAACCAGCCGCTGACGATCACCACCAATGTGGCGCTCGATCCCGGCGTCCAGGATTCGGCGTGGTACCTGTTCCGCGCCGTGGACAGCCGCAACGACGACGAAGCAGGGACCGATCACTTCAAGGTGCAGGTCAGGTTCACCGAGAATCCAGGCAACCAGTACCGGTTCGACCTGTTCAAGCACCAGAACGCGATCCCCAACTGCGGCAGCCGCACCTTGCTCTGCTCGGGGCAGACGACCGGCGACCTGGCCCAGGACTTTCCCGGAGCTCCCGGGGAGAATCAGTGCAACTGCATCCCGGTCGGCCAGGGCAAGATCAGCGGTCGCGACTACTGCGACGACGACACGTCGTGGTACTATATCAAGGTCTACCGGGATGCGGCGGCGACCGAGAACTGTGATATGTTCTCGATCGAGGTTCGCAACGGAGGAGGCTGCTAGTGGCGGCCAGGAAGAACAAGCCCGGTGCCCGGCTCGACGTCAGGCGCGGCACCGCGGTGGTGGAGGTCGCGACCCGGCTCTACCCGCTGGAGGCGGTGCTCGGCGCGGCGTACGTGTTCGTCGATCGATGCTATCTCCGCGTGGAGCGCGCGGGTCGGGGATGCCTGGCCGTACGGCTCAAGAGCAAGGAAGGCCCGGTCGCGCGGGAGGCGCTCGAGGCGCTCGTCGGCGAGTTCGAGAACGAGCTGCTGCACCACGCGCTGCGGGATCGGCTGCAGAAGACGCGCGGCCGGCTGCGGGAGTACCTCGTGGCCCGCGCGCTGCTGACCGCGGAGGAGTCCCGCGTGCTGCCGGAGCCCGCCGAGGACCGGCGCGATGCCCCGGCGGCGGCGGGTGGTGCGCCTGCGCCGGACAGCGCGGGCGGTGGTGACGACTATCTCGACGATCCCCTGGGCATCGCCGTGCCGTGGGAGGAGCGCTACGGAGACAAGGCCAAGGGTGGAGGCGACGGTGGCGGCTAGAACCCTCAAGCTCGACCGCAAGCTCTATCCGCGCGCCGCGCTCGACGAGGCGGCCGCGGCCTTCGGCGAGCTGGCGCACGTCGAGATCCGCGTGGAGGACGGGTACCACCGGATTCGTTTCTCCGAGGTCGCGACCGCGGCCGCGGATCGCATCGCCGACGAGTTCGCCAACTTCGCCCTGATCCAGGCCGTGGAGCGGGCCCGTCGCGAAGGCGCAGCATGAGTCGCCCGGCCCCGATCCTGGCCCGCGAGGGTTCGTATTTCCGCTTCCGGCACCTGGATGGACGGGTGCTGGTCACCAACGACATCGGTCGCCACGTGATGCTCACCGAGGAGGAGTTCGAGGCCCTGGCGGCCGGAGCGCTCTTGCCCGAGCATCCGCGCTATCCCGAGCTGGCGGACAAGGGCTTCGTCGGCTCGGAGCTGGCTGCGGACGACGAGAGCCGTATCCTGGCCTCCCGGCTGTCCCACCTGTGCACCGCGACCAACCTGCACATCATGGTGGTGACTCTGCGCTGCGACCACCGCTGCGTCTACTGCCACGCCAGTCGGGCGCCGATGGGCGCGCGCGGCCTGGACATGAGCCCGGAGATCGCGGGGCAGGTGCTCGAGCGGGTCTTCGAGTCGCCGGCCGAGCAGCTGACCGTGGAGTTCCAGGGCGGCGAGCCGCTGGCCAACTGGCGCACCGTGCGGTTCGTGGTCGAGCGGGCGCGCGAGCGAGCCGCGGCAGAGGGCCGCGAGCTGGTGCTGACCCTGGTTAGCTCGCTGTCGCTGCTCGACGAGGACATGGCGAGCTACCTGGCGGAGAACCGGGTCTTCGTCTGCACCAGCCTCGACGGCCCGGCCGACCTCCACGACGCCAACCGGCCGCGCTCCGCGGGCTCGGCTCACGCCGCCGTGCTGCGAGGCATCGAGCTGATGAACGGGGCGTACGAGCGCTGCGGGTACGACCCTCGACGCTACAAGGTCGACGCCCTGCTGACCGTCACCCGGGCCTCGCTCGCGCGGGCCGACGACATCGTCGACGAGTACGTGGAGCGTGGCCTGACCACGATCCACGCGAGACCGCTGAATCCATTCGGTTTCGCGCGCCACGTGGGCACCCGGATCGCGTACCCGCCGGAGAGGTTCCTCGAGTTCTACCGGCGACTGCTGGATCGGATCCTCGAGCGCGTTCGCGAGGGTGTCGACCTGCGGGAGCGCACGGCCGCGATCCATCTGACCAAGATCCTCACCGACCGGGATCCCAACTACATGGACCTGCGCAGCCCCTGCGGCGCGGGCATCGGTCAGCTGGCCTACGACACCGATGGTTCGGTGTTCACCTGCGACGAGGGCCGCATGGTCGCTCGCGGAGGAGATCCGATCTTCCGCATCGGGAATGTAGCCGAGCACGGTTTCCGCGACCTGGTGGGCAGCCCCACGGTCCGCGCCCTGGCGCTGGCCTCCTGCCTCGAGGCGTTGCCCGGGTGTGCGGAATGCGCATATTCTCCTTTCTGTGGCGTCTGTCCTGTGTATAATTACGTGGAGCAGGGTGACCTGGTCGCCCGGCAGCCGACCAGCGGTCGCTGCAAGTTGCAGCTGGGCCTGCTGGACGAATTGTTTCGCAGGCTGGATGCGGCGGACGACGAGACCCGGGCCATCTTCGAGCGATGGACCTGGTTCAGGCCCCTGGGCGACGAGGGAGAGGGCTGATGAAGAAGAAACAAGATCCCGACTTCCCGAAGATCGAACGGAGTGCGGCGGGATTCCTGAGCCGGGACGAGGCCAGGGTCACGCGCCGCAACTTCCTCTCCACCTCGGGCTGGCTGGTGCTGGGCGGCGCCGGCGCTCTGACCGCGGCGCGCGCGCGCGCGGCGGTGGACCTGCCCGGCCGACCGCTGCGGCGGGCGACCGGGGACGAGGACCGGCCGGTCGATTCCGAGCAGCCCTGGCGCCGCGACGTGGCCGGACACTGCTCGCACGGGTCGCACGGGTCGCACGGGTCGCACGGGTCGCACGGCTCGCACGGGTCGCACGGCTCGCACGGCTCGCACGGCTCGCACGGCTCGCACGGCTCCTGGTAGCCCCGACCGCGATACCTCGGGGCGGATCTCTTCCTCTCGCCATCATTCTCTTCCGTTTCGCTCGTTCTGGGTTTTGCTGATGGGAATCGTGTCGTGAAGCCCGCCCCCGGCCTTCCCTGGCGCGCGGCCGCGCTGCTCAAGCCGGGGTATCGGTGCAACAATCGCTGCCGCTTCTGTCACGCCCGGGACAACGATGTGCTGCCGGATCTCGGCAGCGAGGCCGTGATCGCGCGGATGGAGCTGGCGCTCGAGCGCGGCTGCGACGGCCTGGTGTTCTCCGGCGGGGAGCCCACGCTGCGGCGCGACCTGCCCGGGCTCTTCAGGGCGGCCCTCGACCGCGGCCTGGTTCCGGGCCTGGTGACCAACGCCCGGCGCCTGGCGTACGCCGACTTTGCAGAGCGCCTGCTCGGGCTCGGCCTGCGCTACGCCCTGGTCTCGTTGCACGCGGCGCGGGCCGACGTGCACGACGACCTCGTGCGCGTTTCCGGCGCCCACGACCAGACCGTCGCCGGGCTGCGCAACCTGGCCGGGCGTCTCGATCTGCTGGTGGTCAACTGCGTTGTCGTGCGCGACAACCTCGACGAGCTGGAGCCGCTGGTCGACCTGGTGGCCGGGATCGAGGGCGCCCGGCTCAAGCTCTCGCTGGTCGAGCCCAAGGGCGAGGCCCGGCATGGTTTCGACGAGCTGGTCCCGGATCTGGGGGCCGCCGGCGCCGCGGTGCTCGCTGCCGTGGCTCGCGCCGAGGAGTGCGGTGTGGGCATCGGGTACGACGGCTTTCCGGCCTGCGCTCCAGGAGCCTTCGCGCGCTACGACGAGCACCTGGAGACGCACGGCATCCGCTGGATGAACGAGGTGGACGAGGAGGAGCTGTTCCCGGCCGACCGCGGTGAGCGCTCGCATCCCTCCGATCCCTGCGATCGCTGCCTCTGGCGCACGGATTGCCCCGGACCGTACGCGGCGTGGGCCGCTGCCCGCGGCGGCCGGGAGCTGCGGCCCTTCTCGGGGCCGCAGCCCAACTCGATCCTGCTGCGATCGCGCAAGGCCGGTCGCGGTGAGCGGGCCGGAGAGCGGCTCGAGGTACGCAACGGGCGCGAGCGGCTGCTCGCCGAGCTGCGCTCGCAGGATTTCTCCGCCGTCGAGCTGGACGAGGCGGTCCGCCTGCGCAGGCAGGTGTACCTCGATCCGGGCCGTACCGGCTCGCGACCTGGGCCGGGGCTCGGGCTCGTACCGCTGCGCCGGGAGTCATCGCGCGGCGGCGGTCGATTCGTGCGCTCCAGGCGCGATCCCTTCCGCGCCGAGGCCGGTCGCCTGAAGCGCTTCGTGAGCGGTCTCGAGGGCCGGGTGCTCGACATCGGCTGTGGCGATCCAGTGTATCGCGACGCCCTGTTCGCCCGGATCCGACGCGGCGCGATCACGGAGTACGTGGGCGTGGATCCGGGGCCCGCGGCCCGCCGGGCCCTGCGTGGATCCCCGGACGGAGTGCGGCTCGAGGCGGTCGCGGTGGAGGGATTCGAGGCGCCGGTCGCCAGCTTCGACGGCGCGCTCGCGCTGCGCTGCTATAACCATCTCGCGGATCCGGTGGTCGCGTTGCTGCTGCTGGCTCGCGTGTTGAATGACCGCGCGCTGCTGTGGCTCTCCGACGATCAGCCCTTCGCCGTGGTCCGGTCCGGGAGACCCCGCCGTGGCGGGCGGTTCGAGCACTACCGTAACGCCGGCCCCGACGAGGTGCTCGCTGCGCTCGCGCCGCTGCCCTTCGAGTTGCTGGATCGGCGCGACAGCGGGCCGGGTACCACGCCCTCGTGGTCGCTGCTGCTCCGCCGCAACCCGAGGGCTTGACAGGCGCGCGTATTCCTCCGATCCTGTCGTTGTGAAGGTGTCCGGCGTCTTCTTGGAGGGGGCGATGTCGGGTGGGAGGGGGTTCGAATGCCGCCCATAGGCGCAACCCGTGAGGGGGATCTGTCCCCGCGCGCCGAGGAGCTTGCGGCGCGATTCGTCGCCAGCAGGGGCGCGGTCAAGAAGGCGTGTCAACAGCTGGCCCATGAGATCACGCGACGGCGTGATTCTGGATGCGTGTCCGCTCTGATCGAGCTGTTGCAGGACGAGTCGACCGCGGTCAACGCCGCGCGGGTTTTGAAGGCGTGTGGTGAGTCGGCGCCGTCCCTGTTGGTTCCGCACGCTGACGTCTTCCTCGGACTGATCAACAGCGGGGAGGGCTGGATCGTGCGCGCTGCACTGGACTCGCTGGGCTGGGTCTGCCAGGCCGCGCCCGACGTGCTGTGGCCCCGTCGGGAGGAGCTGATCGCCGCCTTCGAGGCCGGCAGCGAGCGCACCCGTGACTCGGCCGTGGCGATCCTGACCACGCTGGCCGGCTCCTCGCCCACGCGGCGGGGGCATCTCTCGCCGATGCTGCTCGAGCTGCTCCGCGAGTGCGGTCGCAAGTCCTTGCCGACCTGGGCCGAGCAGATGCTGCCCGTGCTCTCGGGTCGGGCCCGGGCCAAGGCCGAGCGGGTGCTGGCCGAGCGTCTCGACGAGCTCAAGCCGACCGGGCGGCGCCGGGTGGAGAAGCTGCTGCGCTAGCCAGGATACCCTGCGGCGACGTCAACGGTGAGGGCTCAGTAGGTTCTGATCTCCCCGCAATCCGGGCAGACCCAGGTGATGTTGTTACAGGTCAGGCCCCAGGCGTTCTCCAGCATGCAGTCCTGACACATGCGGAAGCCGCAGCGGCAAATCCAGCAGAAGTCGACCTCTCGCTCGCAGTACGGACAGAATCCGGCACTCCGCTCCTTGTCCCTCCTGCCCTTGCCTGCCGGTGTCTTCAGCTTCATCGCCGCATCATAGGAAACCCGGAGCCGATCGCACAAGCTTGATGCCTGCACCGGCCGCAGCTAGGATGGAGGGCCGAGGAGGGCGGCGCAGCCGTGGACTCGCGCGACAACCTGGTATCGGACCTGATCCGTGTCACCGCGGCCTGCGATGCGAATTGCCCGTTCTGCAACTGGCCCCATGAGCGGCACCGCGACTTCGTCTCGCCCACGGTGGACGATCTGGTCGCCCTCGGCCGCGATTTTGCCCGGAACGCCTCGGACAAGGAGCTGGTGCTCTCGGGCGGCGAGCCGCTGCTGCGCCAGGACCTCGAGGCGATCGTCTCGGGGCTCAAGGCGGCCGGCGTGGCAACGGTCAGAATGCAGACCAATGCCGTGGCGCTGTCGAGAGACCGTGCGCGTTCGTTGGCCCGCGCCGGCCTGGACCGGGCGCTGATCTCGCTGCACAGCCGGCAGGCCGCGATCCACGACCGCTTGATGGGGCACGACGGGGCGCACCGCGCTGCCGTGGCCGGCGCGCAGGCGCTGCTCGAGGCGGATGTGGCTCTGTCGTTCAACTACGTGCTCACCCGGGTCAACGCGGAGGGACTGGCCGAAGACCTGCTGTGGCTGCATCGCCGCTTTTTGGGCCTGACCCACGTGTCCCTTTCCACCGTGCAGCCGCATGGCCGCGCCCAGGGTCGCACCGACCTGGTGCCGCGCTATCCGGAGATCGCAGACCGTGTGCGTGAGGCTCTGGCCGAGGCGGATCGGGTCGGTCTTCTGGTGAACAACCCGTACTGCGGCCTCCCGATCTGCATGGGCTGGGAGCGGCACGTCGACCGTTGCGCCGAAGCCTCGGAGGCCGGCGCGCGGCGAGCCGGTGGACGGCGAGCGCCGCTCGGCCTGATCAACCGAGGTGACAAGGACTATGTTCCTGCCTGCGCCGGCTGCGCGGATCGCCCGCGTTGCGGCGGCGTGTGGAAGGAATACCTGCGCCTGTATGGCGCGGACGACATCGCGCCGACACGGCGGGTCGCGACCGCGGGATCCGGCGCGCCGGCAGGCGAGGTTCCCGACCCGGGGGTCGGCGACGCCGGTCGGCGCAACATCGAGGTCAACCTGGGCAAGGCCTGCAACAACCGCTGTGTGTTCTGCGCCAACGGTATCATCTCCGCGGCCGAGCGGCGCTGGACCCCGGTGAGGGTGATCAAGGCCGAGGTGGAGCGCGGATTCCGCGATGGCTGCACCTCGCTGGGCTTCCTGGGCGGCGAGCCGATGCTCTATCCATGGCTCGAGGAGGTCGTGCGCCATGCCCGGGCCATCGGGTACGAGCGCGTGGCGCTGTGCACCAACGGCACCCGGCTCGCCGAAGACGGGCTGGCCGAGCGCGTCGTTGACGCCGGCGTCACCCGGCTCTCGATCTCGATCCACTCGCACCGGGGCGCCATGGAGGACCGGCTGACCGGCCGGCGAGGCTGCTTTGCCGCCAAGCTGGCCGGTCTGGACGAGGCGATGCGGCTGCTGGGGCAGGGCCGGCTGCCACACAACGTGGCGCTCGAGGCGGTGCTGCTCAAGCCCCTGCTGGGGGACCTGATTCCGTACGTCGAGTTCTTCAGCGCGCGCGGTGTTGTCGATTTCCGTTTCAACACCATGAGGCCCGAGGGCGCGTCGATGCGTGACCGCGGGCTGGTTCCCCGGCTGACCGCGGTGGGCGATGCCGTGACCGCGCTGATCATCGAGAACGAGCGGCGGCTGGGCCTGCGCCTTCTCGTCGGCGACCTGCCGTTGTGCGTGCTGCCCGCGCCCCTGCTGGTCAACCGGGCGCTGCTCTCCCGCTACATCGGGGAGCGGCTCGACATGGAGACGCAGGTGGCGGTGCTGCGACCGGAAACCGGCGAGGTCGAGCGCTTCGGCTGGTCGGAGCGGAAGCGCGAGCGGTTGAAGGTCCGCATGGAAGCCTGTGAGCGCTGTGCGCTGTCGAGCGTTTGCGAGGGGCCCTGGCGCAACTACGTGGACCTGTACGGCGAGGACGAGTTCGTGGCCGTGCCCGGATAGCGCCCCGGGCCTATGGGCCGGAGGGCTCGGGCAGCTCCGCGGGAATATCGAACAGCTCGATCTTCTGGCAGATCGCCTTTGCCGCGTCTTGCAGCTGGCGGCCGCACGCTCGAATGCCCTGCATCCGGCCAATGCTGGGCCACAGCGCGTTGCGGCCGGGTTCGCCCTGCTTGAGGGCCTGGATCTCGACGACCAGGTTGCGACAGTCCTGGCCGGGCTCGCCCGGTGGGCAGCGGTCTGCAGAGTGCGTGAGCAGCACCTCGCAGAAGGATCGCGCCCCGCCGGCCGCGGTGCAGTCCCGTGCGCCGCTCCCGGCGAGCGCCTCGCAGACCACCCTGCACAGAACCTCACCATCGGGATGGGCCTTGCAGCGCTCGGGTAGATCGGGCGGGCAGGGCTGTCGCAGGGCCGCCGCAGGCAGCAACCCGCCGAACAGCACCGAGCGGGAGCGGCACTTGTCGTGCGTCTTGGCATCGAGCGACGGATGCTCGCAAGCGCCCTTCTGACCGCCCGCTTCGAGGCAGCTCTGGTAGTCGAGCAGCAATCCGAGCACCTCCTCGTCCAGGGCCGCCAGTCCGGAGATCTTCTGTGCCACCCTGGGCTCGCCCTGCTGCACGGCCGCGACGATCGTCCTGGCGCAATGCGGGGCGATGCTGGCGAGCCGCTGCTCGCGCATCTGCTCCTGGAACCACGGCGGCGTGGTTCCGGCTGGCGGTGGCTTGGGCGGGCAATTCCCCGACGGCCGGACGGCGCCGTCGGCCGGCGCCACAGCCGTTGCCGCGGGTTCGGGGGCCGCTCGGTCGGCCTGCTCGACTCCGTCCGGTGTGGAGATATCGCTCAGACTGAGCATGGTGAAGACCACGATGGCCGCCGCCACCACGACGGCCAGTGCGGCAAAAATCAGGGCAGCTCGCATCCCGTGTCTCCTCGATCTACGACCGCTCGGTCCACCAGGGGCGAGAACTCCCCCCAGCCGAATCGCTCGACGTAAGCCTCGAATACGCCACCGCAGGCATCGGCCACGGCACACGTCTGGCACGGCGGTCCGTGGATCTGGTTGCGGTGGCGGTCCAGGGTTCTCTCGTCTCCGTCGTGCCGCACCACGATTTCCTCCCGCTGCCCGAGATGCGACCGCAGCTCCGGCGACAAGCACCAGGGCAGGCCCTCGATCGCCACCTCGCGCGGTCGCTCGCCGTCCACGAGCGCCGACCGCAGGCCGGCGACGATCTCGCGGTACGGCAGTACGGTGGCCTCGAAGTGGACCAGCGCCTCGCCGAGCGGCTGCACCACGTTGAGCACGGAGACGTCCGGCCCCACCTGGGCCAGCCGCGCCAGCAGGTCGCCCACCCGGGGCAGCGTGTGCTTCTGGATTACAGAGCTCGTGGTCAACTCCAGCGCGATGCCCTCCGCCCGCAGGGTCGCGAGGTGCTCGAGCGCCTGCCAGGTCTGCGCAAAGGCGCCGGGTGTGCGGACCACCCGATCGTGGGTCTCGGCGTCGGGCCCATGCAGGGAGACGGTGATGCCGGTCAGTCCCGCCGCGACGAGTCGGCGGGTGTAGTCGGGGTACGCCAGGCGGCGGCCGTTGGTCACCACCCGCACGTCCTCGTAGCCGAGCTCACGCGAACGTCCTATCAGTTGCACCAGGTCCGGGTGCAGCGTGGGCTCCCCGCAGGTGAACAGGACCGATTTGAGGTGCCGGTTGGCCACGAGCTGGTTCTCGGCGTCGGACGGGTCGATCTCGCGGCGCGCCGCGCGGTCGTCGAGACAGAACAGGCAGTTGTTGTTGCAGCTGCCGCTGGTGAACACGTGCAGACGTGGTCTGTCGCGCTCACCCCTCACGGTCGATCCTCCGCCCCCGATCGTGGATGCCATTCTAGGCTACGCTGCACGAGCCTAGCAAGGCCGTTGGCTTGCCGGGGTTGCCGTGATGCTGATACGGTAGTCGCCATGGCACGCCTCTTGCTGGTCAGCGAGCCGAACCTCCACCGCTCCCACGACGCGTACCTGCCGCCGTCGTGGTGCAATCTGGGCACGGCCCAGCTGGCCGGATACTGCCGCGCCCGGGGTCACGTCGTGTCGCTGTACTCGTTCTTTCCATCACTGATCGAGGCTGCCGCGCTCGCGCCGCGCGGCCGCGCGTGGCTGCTCGACCGCGCTTCCGCGGACGCGCCGACGCTGTCCAAGATGCTCGCGGTACGGGGCCGCGCCTGGGCCGATCGCCGGCTGGAGGAGGTGCTGGCTGGGTGCCAGCGTCCAGCGGCCCGGGATTTTCTGTTTGGACCCAACATCGCCGGTCTCGCGCTGCTGCTCAAGGACGTGCTGATCCTGCTCGAGCGGCACATCGGCGATCCAGAACATCCGTTTCTGAACCACCTGGTCGCGGCGGCCAAGCAGTTCTCCCCGGACTGGGTCGGCATCTCGCTTTCCCGCGCCGGCGAGCCGCTGGTCGAGGCGATGATCGAAGGGCTGGCCGGGCTCGGCCTGCCCGTGGTGGTCGGTGGCGTGGCTGCCGAGCGGCTGCCCGCGGCCGAGGAGGCGCGGTTGCTCGACGATCTGGGCGCTCGCCGGATCGTGCGCGGGCCGGGCGAGATCCCACTGGCCGCGCTGATCGAGGACCGGCCCGATCCCGGTGCGAGCCCCGAGCCCGAGCATCCGGCCGAGCCGGCCTTCGACCTCCTCGATCTGGATCGTTTCTATTTCCCCGAGCGGGTGCTGCCGATCCGGCTCTCCCGGGGATGCTACTGGAAGCGCTGCGCGTACTGTCGGCGCGAGGTCTGCGGTGACGACTGGCAGCCCTACGATGCCGAGGGGGTCGCCGACTCGGTCCTCGCGCTGTCCGAGCGGTTCGGAGTGCGGGCCTTTTCGATCAACGACCTGGCCATCCCGCCGCGCCAGGCCCGGGCCTTCTCCCGCGCCATCCTCGAGCGCCAGGGCGGCGAGTCGCGGCTGAGCTTCTTCGGCGCCGCGAGGCCCGAGCGGGTCTTCACCCGCGCCCTGCTCGCGGGCCAGATGGCTCGGGCCGGCTTCAAGGTGATTTTCTGGGGCATCGAGTCGGGCTCGGCGAGCGTGCTGCGGAGGATGGCCAAGGGCTCCTCGCCGGCGACCGCGGGCCGCGTGCTCGAGGACGCTCATGCGGCCGGCATCACCAACCTGTGCTTCTTCATGGCTGGCTTTCCGGGAGAGACCGAGGAGGACTGGCAGAAAACGCTGGAGTTCTGGGAGGAGCACCACCGCGCGATCGCGTACAACCGGGTGAATCCTTTCGTGCTCGAGCCGGGCAGCCTGGTATTCGAGGATCCCGGGCGCTACGGCGTGGAACTCGGCGCGCCCGGCCAGCACGGCGACTCGGTGAGCTACTCGGTGCGCTCGGGTCTGACTCCGGAGAGGGCGCGGGCGCTCAAGGTCCGGTTGCTCGACGAGAAGGCGCGCGGCCTGCGGCGCATCGATCACGGGCGTCTGTTCGAGCCCCCGCTGCTCGGCGACGGCGACGAGAAGCTGCCCTTCTTCGTGGCGCAGCGGCTTCTTGGCGCGCGTTTGCTGGGCCAGGAAGATTCGGATGTGGCGCGTGAGAGTCTGATCGCGCTCACGCCGCGGGCCGCGGCACTGCTCGAGGCGGCGCCGCCCGGGCCCCTGTCCGCGGACCGGGTTCGCGAGGCGACCCGGGGGCAGCGCTTCCTCGTGCTGGATGCGGCGGGATGAGGATCCTCGTGATCACCAAGGCGGGCCGCCCGGGGCCGGGCCGATTCGGCCGCCGTGAGGCCGAGTACGATCGCTTCGACGTGTACCACGACCTGCGGCGCGAGGTGCTGAGACGGGAAGTGCGCCGCCTGCTCGACCTTGCCGCTGACTTCGACTTGGTGGTCGCCGAGGCGCCCGAGGGGATCCTGCTCTCGTACTACTTTTCGGTGGTGCGGCGGCCGCAGCCCCGGATGCTCGTAGTCGATACCAACCTGTTCGGCAACGTCGACCGGCTGCTCGACTTCCTCGAGCTGGACCGGGAGCGCGTGCTGCAGGGCGCCTTTGCCAACGAACGTAACAGCTGGATGTACTTCACGCCTTCGCATCGCGGGCGGTACCTCGAGTTTGGCGTGCCCGCCGTCAGGCTGCACCACGCGCCGCCGAGCTCGGAGTTCCTCGAGAATGTCACCGAGGGCGCCGGAACCGACGAGCCGGATCCCGGGCCGGAGCCGCTCTTCGGCGGTGCGCAGTACGTGTTCGCCGGCGGTCGTTTCTACCGGGACTACCCGACGGTCTGTGCGGCCTGCGACGCCCTGGGCCTGAACCTGGTGGTGGCCGCAGGGGGGCGCGAAACGAACATCACGCCGGGTGAGCGGGTGGTCGTGCTCGGACCGTTGAGCTTTCCGGCCTTCTCGGCCGTGCTCGGCCAGGCTCGGGTCTCGGTGATATCCCTGGTCGAGACCGACAACAACGCCGGCCAGGGCGTGTTGATCCATTCCTGGCGCGAGCGGGTGCCGGTGGTGGCCGCGCGGATGGTCTGTGTCGAGGATCTGGCCGAGGACGGGATCCATGCGTTGCTCGTGCCAGCGGGCGATCCGTCGGCCCTGGCACGAGCGATCGAACGCCTGCTCGACGACGCCCCGCTGTGCGACCGCCTGGTCGCGGCCGGGGCTGCGCGGGACGCCGAGTTCCAGGATCACCTGGAAGCGGTGCTCGACCGGGTGTTCGCCGACGACCAGGGCGGAGAGGTCGTCGCCGGCCGGGGTAGTTTCTCGTACGGTCTGACCACCCGCTGCCAGCACCGCTGCCTGCATTGCATCGAGCAGGATCTGCGCAGGGAGGAGGTTCCGGATCGCTCCCTGGAGGCGATCGCGGCCGAGGCCGAGGCTCGCGCGGGCCGGATGAAAGCGGTGGCGCTGGTCAACGGCGAGTCCACCCTGCACCCGGAGTTCCTCGCCGCCCTGCGGCTGTTCCGCGATCGGGGACTGGAGGTGTACCTGACCACCAATGGTGCGGCCTTTGCCGATGCTGCTTTCCTCGCCCGGGCCGTGGAGGCCGGGCTCTGCGGCGTGGACCTGACGATCCACTCGCTCCGGGCCGAGCTCGAGGACCGTATCTGCGGTGTGGCCGGCGCCTTCGACGACAAGACCGCGGCGCTGACCAACCTCGGCCGGGTCCACGGCCTGGCGCTCAAGGCCAGCCTGACGATCATCGCACTGAACCATGCCGGGCTCGAGGCGACGGTGACCTGGCTGCACGAGCAACACGGCCTGGCCGAGTTCCACTTCAAGTACGTGGTGCCGCTCGGCGGCGCGGCCAGGAATCCGGACCTGGTGCCGGCGTACTCCGACGCTGTGCCCGATCTCGCGGCGGCGCTGAGCTACATCCGGAAGCACGACCTGGCCGCGTACGTCTCCTCTGTTCCGCGCTGTCTGATCGCCGAGTTCGAGGCGTGCTACGAGTTCATTCCGCCCGGACGGGTGGCGGATGAGGCCGCGACCAATCTGCTCGCAGGCTGCACGCAGGTCCAGCCAGATGCGGATCGCTCCGAGGCGATGTACACCTTTCTCGAGCCCTGCGAAGGCTGCGCCCGGCGCGATCGTTGCAACGGCGTGATCCGGAACTACGTGGCGCTGCGCGGCGAGCCCGCGCTGCGCCCCTTCTGATCCTCCGCGGCCAGCACCTCGAGCAGGGCCTCTGGATCGGAGAGGATCCGATCGTACGCCATGGTTTCCCGGGACGGCGAGAAGCACCCTTGACAGGCTGCGTGGTGCGGGGCGCGCCTGCGGAATGCGCGGAAGGCATCCGAGCTCCAGATCGTGGCCATCGGATCGCGTTTCAGGTTGCCCACCGCATGCTCGGCCAGGATCACCGTGGAGCGGGCGCAGGGGTAGACCGTGCCGTCGTGCTCGATCGTGACGTTGCAATGGCAGGAGCCGCAGAGGTGGCGATCGAGGTACGCCCGGTTGTACTGTCCGGCCGCGTACGCCTCGAGCTCGTCCGCGATGCTGCTCGTATCGCCTCGGGTCAGGAGCTTCGACCATCGTTCGGTGTCCTCGCCCGCCTCCAGCAGCTCGAGCGGTGTGGGGCAGAGGTGCAGGCGCACGCCGAGCTCCCTGGCGCTGTCCAGCATCGCGGGCAGCGCGTCGAAGAAGAAGCGCTGCAGTTGGGGTAGGGTGGGGCGCAGGTTGCGGTTGTCGCGTCCCTGGGCGTCGAAGACCAGGGTCAGGTCCAGGCCGCCCGCGCCGCAGCGTGCGGCGAGCGCGACCATTGCTTGCAGCGAGTCGATGGTGTCTCGCATCACCACGCTGTGGAGGCGCAGCGCCTCGGGGCCGGCGCGCCGTCCGATGCGCTCGGCGCAGGCCACGACCCGCTCGAACAGGCCGGGCACACCACGGATGCGATCGTGCACCTCGGCCCGGGCGCTGTCCAGGGACAGGATCGTTCCGTCGAGGCCGGCGTCGAGCACAGCGTCCAGCACGGGCTCGAGCGTGCGGCCGTTGGTGTTGAGCAGGACCTCGAAGCCCGCCGCCCGGGCCGTGCGGATCAGCTCGGGCAGCCTGGGCTCGAGCGTGGGCTCGCCGCCGCACAGCAGCATGCGCTCGAAGCCCAGGCCGCGCAGCTCGGCGCAGAGCGTTGCGATCTCGGTGTCGCTGAAGTGATCGGAGAGCGTGGTCCGACCGGTCTTGTCCTCGCACATCACGCAGTTGCAGTTGCAGCGCTGGGTCACGCTGAAGACCACGAAATGGCCCTCGAGTCCTGTGCCCTCATTCCAGCGCTCGAGCACGTCACGGTAGCGTCCGACAATCGTGGCGTCGTGTCTGGCGGCCAGGCGGGGCAGCTTTACCGGACTCGCCGCGGCCGGTTCGAGCTCGTCGAGATGGAAGCGCTCGGCGTATTCGCGCCACACGCCGGGACAGATCCGGTCGTAGCAGCAGGTCGAGCAGCTTTCGGCCTTGGTGAAGCGCTCCTCGCCGGTCTCGCCGTGCACGTTGGGATTGAGGTAGAGCAGCGTCTCGCTGAACTCGGCGACCTCGCCGAGCAGGCAGGGCGGTGGTCCGTACAGGCCGGCGACGAGGAAACGCAGGTCCGCCTCGAGCAGCACGGTCGCGGCCCGCTCGAGGTGCGGTCGTATCGTGGTGTAGCTCACCAGCGCCGTGCCGGGCGTGGGGATCAGCGTGGAGAAGATTATCGCGGCGCGTGAGCCGAAGCGCTCGGCCACCCACCGAGCGAGATCTGGCAGCCGGCTCGCGGTCGGCTTGGTGATCAGCGCGTTGAGCACCAGCTCGAGGCCCGATGCGCTCAGGTTGTCCAAGCCACGCTGGAACAGGGCGAAGTCACCGCCGGTCAACGCTTTGTACCGAGCGGGCTCGTGCGCCGGGCAGGACACGATGACGCGACGCACGCCCGCGGACTCGAGCCGTTCGACGAACTCGGGATAGTACGCCATCAGCCCGTTGGTCTGCAGGGTCAGGTCGGCCGGGGTGTGCTCACGGATCCGGCGCAGGGTGCGGAACAGGTCCGGATCGATCGTGGGTTCCCCGCCGGTCACCACCACCTCGCGGGCGTCCGCCGGGATACGGGCGATCTTCTCGTTCAGCTCTGCCGGCTGCACCTCATGTGTGCGGTCCACGTAGCAGAAGACGCAGCGGTTGTTGCAGCTTGTCGTGATGCGGACGTAGTGCGCCCCGGGCCGGATTACCGGGTTGGCTCTCAGCCAGCTGGGTCGATCGCGGCCCATCGATCCTCCGCTTCTCGGCTCCGGATTGTAGGGTTTCGCCGGAGCGGCGGCAAGGCGGTTCGCTTGACAGCCTCTCTTTCCAACCCCTATCGTGTCCAGCATTATCCGTGATCCGGAGGAGAGATGATGTCAACGAGAATACCTATCCGAACCGAGCTGGCGCCGGCCGCGATCGGACCTTACTCCCAGGGCATCGAGGTCGAGGGCCGGCGGCTGGTCTTCGTTTCGGGCCAGGTGCCGGTCGATCCCGCCACCCAGAAGCTGGTAGACGGCGGCGTGACCGCCCAGGCCGAGCAGGTGATGAAGAACATCGGCGCGGTGCTCGAGGCGGCCGGGATGGGCTATGCCGACGTGGTCAAGGCCACGATTTTTCTCACCGACCTCGGCGAGTTCAAGACGGTGAACGAGATCTACGGCCGGTTCTTCGAGGCGGACCCGCCGGCCCGGGCCACGGTGCAGGTATCTGCGCTGCCGCTCGGGGCGGCCGTGGAGATCGAGTGCGTGGCGGTCGGCTGACTCCGGGCTGGACCGCGAACCGCGGCCGCGCGTGGCGGGAGCGGCGTGCCTGATCTGCAACATCGTTGGTGGATAGCGGGCAGCGTGGCGACGGCGGCGCTGATCGCGATCGACCTGATGCGAGGGGTCTTCTCCGAGGCTGGCTTCTCTGCCCTGTTCTATGGCGCGAGCCTGGCGCTGGCGATACTGCTGACCTGGCTCGCCGGCCGGGCCGCGACGGCGCCGCCCGCGCCGCGGCCACCGAAGGCCCCGTCGTCGGTGAGCTTCGAACGGCCGCAGCTGGCGGTGCTGGCCGGTCTGTGCCTGTTCTATCTGTTGCTGTGTTTCGCCCGGATCAAGGGCTTCCCCTTTCCGGCCGGCGACGAGGCCTGGCTGCACCTGGCTCTGGGGCAGTGGCCCTTCACGCCCGCGGGTCGGGCGCCCGAAGTCTTCAGCCCGTACTGGCTCGGCGCGGCTTTGCTCGGCGGCGCCGAGCCGTCAGCGACGCTGGTGGCCGGGCGGCTGCTGTCCTGCGCCAGCGGTCTCGCCGTGATCTTGCTGGTTGCACACGAGGCGCGGCGCCGGGCCGGCGCGGCCGTGGCGCTGGTCTGTGCGGCCGTGTTTGCGCTCAACCCGGGCTTCGCGTACTACGGCTCGCGCCTGTCCGAGGACTCGCTGATGGCCTGGCTGGTACTGGCGGCCTGGCAGCGCCTGCATCACGGCGGCACCCGGCCCGGTCCGTGGCTGACGGCCGGCCTGCTCGCGGGTCTGGCCGCGGCGACCAAGGGCTCGGCCCTGGTGCTGGCGCCCGCGCTGGCCTTGCTCGCCGTGCTGCGGCTCGGCCGATCGGTGTGGCGCAAGCCCGCGCTCTACTGCGGTGCGGCCGGCCTCGCGCTGGCGTTGCTGCCCGTGGTGCTCACCGCGCTCCTGGGCGCTGGCGGGACCAAGGACACCGAGCTGTTGCCACTGCTGTACTACCGGGGCCTGGAGCTGTTCGGCAGCAAGGCCGATCTGGTTCTCCAGAGCGACCACGGACTGCTCGATATCCTGGCCAGACGGATGAGCCTGCTCACCGTGGGTGATCTGGTGCTGGGCGTGGCTCTGGGCCTGGTCAGCGGTCCCTGGGTGCTGATCGCGCTGCCACGGGCCTGGGCCCTGCGCGGCGTGGAGCGCGCGCTGCTGTGCTTGCTGGCCTTTGCGCTGCCCTTTCTCGGTCTGGCGAGCTGGAAGGGCGGCGACGCGGGCAACGGCCTGCTGCTGATCGGTCCCTGTGTGGCCGCTGCGCTCGCACCGGCGGTCCTCGGCCGGTACGGAGGCGGTCCCTGGCGCCGGCTGCGCCCGTTGCTGATCGTCGGCGCCCTGCTGCCGATCGTGGTGGGTTTGATCTCGACCACACTCCCGGGAAGCCTGCCAGCCATGGTCACGCAGCTTCGCGAGCGTCCGGGCTCGCTGGGCTTTGCGGGCTATCTCCCGACGGGGCAGGAGGCGCGGCTGGTGAAGTGGCTGGAGCAGTCCTCCACGCCGGCAGATTTGCTGGTGGTGGATCCGCTTTCGCCGATGGGCTTGCGAGAATTGCTGCCGGGTCGCGTGATCCGCGACCGTGTGCTGCGCTGGCGCGATCGCTCGAGGCTCGAGTCTCTGGCGCGGGCGCTGGCCCGACTGCGACCGGATCCGGTGCGTGGCCGGGTGCTGCTGGTGCACGACCGCCTGGCCAGTCGCTGGCTGCTGCTGGCCCACGGGCTGGAGCAGCTCCCGGCCGAGCGCGTGGAGCGCCTGTTTCCGCCGCCCGGTGAAATCCCTGGCCGCTTCCAGGTATTTCGGCTCGTTCTCGGCTCTGGTATAGAATAGCTCGTCAGGGGGAACGGAGTCCGCATGGCCGAGCGCGTCGATGTCAAGGTCGGCTTCTCCTGCAACAATCGCTGCCGCTTCTGCGTGCAGGGCGACAAGCGGGAGCGCTTCACCGACCGCGACACGGACGAGGCCTGTCTTCTGCTCGAGCAGGCAGTCGCCGACTCGGACTCGGTGGTGTTCACCGGCGGCGAGGTCACGGTGCGCAGGGACGTGGTCACGCTGGTTCGGCACGCGCGGGAGGTCGGCTTCCGGCAGATCCAGGTGCAGACCAACGGCCGCATGCTGGCGTACCACAGGCTGTGCGAGGAGCTGATCGCGGCTGGCGTCACCGAGTTCTCGCCAGCGCTGCACGGACCGACCGCCCAGATCCACGACCACCTCACGCGGGCGCGCGGCTCCTTCGAGCAGACGGTCCAGGGCATCCGCAACCTGATCGAGATGGGTCAGCGGGTGCTGACCAACTCGGTGGTGGTGCGCAGCAACTACCGGCATCTGCCCGAGCTGGCCTCGCTGCTGGTCGGGCTCGGCGTGCAGCAGTACCAGTTCGCCTTCGTGCACCCGCTGGGCGCGGCAGGCGTCGATTTCCGCTCGGTGGTGCCGCGCCACTCGCTGGTGGAGCCCTTCTGCGCCCGAGGTCTGGCCGTGGGCCAGCGGGCCGGCACCGAGGTGATGACCGAGGCGATCCCGTACTGCTTCCTCCACGGGCACGAGGATGCCGCGGCCGAGCGCTACGTGCCGCGGACCAAGATCTACGACGCCGAGCAGGTGCTCGATGACTACACCGAGTACCGTCTGGCCGAGGGCAAGGCGCACGGCGAGCCCTGCGAGCGCTGCACCTGGCGCCGCGTCTGCGAGGGGCCCTGGCGCGAGTACTCCGAGCACTACGGCTGGGACGAGTTCGTGCCCCGCGAGGACGACCCGCCCGGGGACCTGCGGTGAGCCGGGCCGAGCTCGAGCAGCGCGCAGCCACCGCGGCCGAGCGCCGGCACTGGGTGCGCACCACGTACGCCTGCAACAACCGCTGCGCCTTCTGCCTCGACGGAGACCAGGCGAGCAAGAAACACCGTCCGCTCGACGAGCTGCGGAGCGAGCTCGAGGCCGGGCGCCGCGACGGCGCCACGCGGCTGATCCTCTCCGGCGGCGAGCCCACGATCCACCCGGAGTTCCTGTCGCTGATCGCCCTGGGTCGCGAGCTGGGGTACGAGCGGGTGCAGGCGATCAGCAACGGCCGGATGTTCGCGTACCGTAGGTTCGCGCGCGAGGCCGTGGACGCGGGCCTGGACGAGGTGACCGTGTCGCTGCACGGCCACACCGATGAGCTGGGCGACGAGATGGTCGGAGTACGACGGGGCTTCGAGCAGACCGTGGCCGGCATCCGAAACCTGGCCGGCGACGACCGGGTGCACGTCAGCGTGGACGTGGTGGTCAACCGGCGGAACGTGCTGCACCTGCGCGAGATCCTCGAGCTGGCGTATGGCCTGGGCGTGCGTGAGTTCGACGTGCTGCAGATCACGCCCTTCGGCCGCGGCAACTCGCCGGACATGCTGTACGCGCCGGACGATCCCCCGGGCGCGCTTCGAGCGGTGCAGCGCGGGCTCGACGTGGCCGACTGGCCAGACGTGTTCCTCTGGACCAACCGCTTCCCCGCGCCCTGGCTCGAGGGCCGGGAGCACCTGATCCAGGACCCGAAGAAGCTGCTCGACGAGGTGCGGGGGCGCCGCGCGTGGTTCGAGGCGTGGATCGCTCGCGGTGAGCCGCCGCCGTGTCGCGACGCTCGCTGCACCCGGTGCTTCGTGTCCGGCTTCTGCGACACGGTGGAGCGGGCGCTGGGCGAGCTGCCCGAGGTCGGCGAGCCGGTCGGGGTCGAGCTGACCCGCGAGGCCGTGGAGCGGGCCGTGGAGCAGGGCGGCTGGCCCGGTGTGGCGCCCCCACGGCTGCCATTGCGCGACACCGTCGACGAGGTGCTCGAGCACGACCTCGATCTCGATCTGGTCCGGCTGCTGCTGCCCGCTCTGCCCCCGGTGCGCGAGGCGCCGGTGTGCCTCGGCGGCGTGCCCGAGGATTCGCCGCCGCGGCCGGCGCGCTCCGAGGTGACACGGGCGGACGGCACGCTCGACCTGGACCGGCTGGTGCAGTGGCACATCCGCGCCGGGTACCGGGTCAAGAGCTTCCGCTGCGCGGGCTGCGCGCACGACGCGGAGTGCCGCGGCCTGCCCGTGCAGCGCGCGCGCGTCTGGGGGCTGGGGAGAGTGCGGCCCGTGGTAGCACGGCCGGCGCCCGCACCCGGCACGAGCGCTCCGGGATGTGAAGTAGGCCACGGGGGTTCGGGCTCACTCGCGCTTCGCGCTCGTGGACATCCCGTCGGCTCGTCCCGGGCGCATGCGCCTGACGACGAGCCCTCGCTCTGCGAGTTCACCGTCGAGGACGGCGTTGCCAGCCTGGTGGTGCGCAATCCCTGCCGCAACGCGTGCAGCTTCTGCACCACGGCAGCGGTGCATCGCGAGCGCGGCCTGGAGTGGGAGACCGATCCGCCCCAGCAGGTGATCCGCACGCTCGAGGAGCTCGAGCGGCGCGGCGTGGAGCGCGTGCGCTTCGTGGCCTTCGAACTCCTCGACCATCCGAGCTGGCCCACGATCCTGCTCGCGGCGCGGGAGCTGGGCCTGGGCCCGCTCGAGATCTGGACCCACGGGCGGGGGCTGGCCGAGCCGCTGGCCGCCAAGGCCCTTGCCGCGGCCGGCGTGGACCGGGTGCGGGTGCCGCTGTTCGGCGCGAGCGCCGAGGTTCACGATCGGGTGGCCGGGGTGCAGGGCGCCTTCGAGGAGACGAGCGCCGGGCTTTTGGCGCTGCAGGCGGACGGCGCCGTGGAGCTCGTGCTGACCAGCGTGCTCGTGCCCGACAACCTGGGTGCGCTGCTCGCCCTGCTCCGCCTCGACCGGCGGGGCGTGCCCGGGCGGCTGAAGAGCATTGCCCTGGCCGAGCCGTCGAGCGCGGACGAGGAGCAGTACCGGCCGCTGGCCCTGGACTGGCGCGAGCTGGAGGGAGTGCTGCGGGACGCGCCCGACGCGGAACTGCGGCTCGAGGCCGTGATGCGCCTGCTCAAGCAGGTGCCGACCTGCGTGCTGCAGCGGGCCGCGCCGGACGAGACCGCCGAGGCCCTGGCGGCGCCGCGGCAGCCGGGCGCCCCGCTGCTCGAGGTCGGACAGGCGCGCGGCGCAGCCTTCAAGCAACGGGTACGCTGCCCGCTGGCCGACGGCTGCCGGCTCGGCGATCGCTGTCCCGGGCTGTTCGGCGCGCACCTCGAGCTGTTCGGGACCGCAGGGATCGAGGCGGTGCCATGACCCGGGTGCTGCTGGTCGTCACCGAGACCGACGACTTCGTCAACGCGCATCTGTTCCGACGATCAACGGCCGCGTGGTGTCGGGCGCGGGGATGGGCGCTGGACACGATCGCGGTGGAGGCGAGCGAGCGGCTGGAGCGGGAGCTGGGGCCGGTGGAGATGCCGGAGACCGGAGGGCAGACTCGCAGTCTGTCCCGCGCGGACGGCCGACGCATCACCGAGCTGATCGACGCGGCCGCGGATCGCGGCGGCGAGTACACGGCGGCGCTGTTCTTCGGATTCAGCGGGTACCTGCTGCGGTTCCTCGGGCGGGGCGGGGCGCGCAGGGTGCTGGTGTACGACGCGCACGTGCTGCGGGGAATCGAGGAGCTGGCGCGGCAGGGCGGAGCCGGGGCCATGGCGCGGCTGCTCGGTGGGGTGGAGGTGGTCTGTCCGTACCACGAGGAGTTTGGCGAGGGGTACGAGGCGATCGGGATCGGGAAGGCGCAGGTGCGGTTCTGCTTGCAGCCGGTGGATGAAGGGTACCTGGGGGGCTGCAGCGGCTACGGCGACGGCGACGGGTACGAGGGATGCATTGCGGTGCCGGGGGAGAACTTCCGCGACCTCGAGATGCTGGCGGAAGCTGTCGATGGGCTTCGTGCGGACGTGGTGGTGGCCGCGGGTGGAAGAGAGCTACCGGAGCTGCGGGGCACGGGCCTCCGGGAGCTGCCGAGGCTGACGTACCGTGAATACTGCGGGCTGATCGCGCGCGCGGGCGTGGTGGCGTTGCCGGTGCAGGGCGAGAACGCGGGACTCTTGAGCCTGTCGATGGCAATGACGATGGGTCGGGCCGTGGTGATCACGCGCACGCGCTTCAGCGAGCCGTACGTGGAGCACAAGGTCAGCGGGCTGCTGGTGCCGCCGCGGGATGCGCGGGCGCTGCGCAAGGCGCTGAAGCGGCTGGTGGCGGACGCGGAGCAGCGAGCGCGGCTGGGTGCCGCGGCTCGGGAGCGGGCGCTGCCGCGGCAGAGCTTCGGGGCGCTGCTGGAGTCGTTGCTGGGCTGATCCGGCGCAGCCCCTTGAAAAGCGATCGGGACGGCGCTAGCATCGGCTTCACCAGGGGAAGCAGACCAAAAGGAGGGCTGCGGTGTCGGTCACCAAGGGTTTCGTGCTAGGCGCTTTTCTGGGCATGATCGTCGGCCTGGGAGGCGGGTATTTTCTCGGGGGCGACTTCGCGATCTGGCAGACCCTGCAGTCGCCGGACGGGACCGTGATCATCCTCAACCGCTGGAGCGGTGAGACCAAGACGGTCGAGGACGGTCAGATCACGCGCGAGCCGGCCGAGGCGGACACGCCGGCCGCACCCGAGAAGCCGGCCGCGCCCGCGGTCGAGACCAAGAGACTGCCGCCCCAGGAGCTGCGCAAGCTCAAGCTGAAGGGCAACGTGATGCGCGGGCCCAGACCGGCGCTGGCGGGTCAGCTGTACAACGGCTCCAGCTGGAACGTGCATGCGATCACCGTCGAGCTGGCCAGCTATTACGAGCTGGTCGATCTCGATGAGGAAGACGTGTACGAGGCCGTCGGGCGCTGGCGAAAGGGCCGCAGTCCCGAGGACATCGAGATGTACGGCCAGGAGGTGTACGAGCACGACCTGGAGCAGGCGCTTGCCCCGAACAAGGCCGAGAACATCGCGGTCCAGGTGCTGGCGACCCGCAAGCACCGTGTGTATCGCATCGTCGGCGCCGAGGGCGTGCTGCCGAAGCCGTAGGCGCAGCCTCCAGCAGCCAGGCTACTCGGGCTTCTCCCGGTCGAGATCCTCGAGCGGGAATCCGGGTCGCGGCCGTTCCAGCACCCGGGCCGGCGCCGGCTCGCCGCGCGCGTCGTCCCAGCGCATCAGCCGCGCCCGGCCCTCCGAGTACTCCACGTACGTGAACTCGACCAGCGGTCGGAAGGGCTCGTATTCCTCGTGGAACAGCGGGGTCCAGGTGCCGGTGTTGAAGTACAGTCCATCATCGCCGATCTCGGCCACATCCGAGAGATGGGAATGACCGAAGGTCACGTGGCGCACGCCGGCCAGCTCGGCGATGTCACGCGCGGCCTGGCGGTACGGCTCGGGCCGCCGGCGGCGCAGGAAGGCCCGCCGGCTGCCCAGCAGCAGAACCGCGGTCAGCGCGCCGAACAGGATCACGAGGTAGCTCACGGTGAGCGCCACGGCCCGACCGATCGGACCGTCGAACACGGCCTCGATCGTGTTGTGCATCAGCAGCAGCACGAACACCGCCACGACCAGCACGCCCAGCGGCATCAGGCTCTTGCGCAGCACGTGCAGCAGGTTGCGGGTCATGAAGCCGAGGTGACCGCCGCCGGTGGGGTTCTTCTGCAGGGCATCGATGCGGGCCAGCGCCGCCGGCTCGAGACCGTGACGTTCGGCCAGCGCTTCGCGGCGCTGGCGGTGGGTGGCGCGGATCGGCCCTATCTCCCGCGGCAGGAACAGCGACTGCTTGCGCAGCACCTTGAGGAAGGCCTTGCCGTACGCCAGCATCAGCCTTCCCGTGGACAGCGGGTGGTTGCGCACCGCCCAGAGGAAGGCCGTGGTGTCGTCTCCCATGTTGTCGGCCAGCGGGTAGCGGTTGTCGATCGGATTGAACAGGTAGCGCGCGAACAGAGAGCCGATCGGCAGGCGCAGCAGACTTTCGTCGGGGTAGCCGCCGGTGTTGGGCAGCACCGGCTCGAGCTGGAAGCGGAAGCTGTTGATCTGGTCGTAGCGGTGGCCGTGCTCGATCCAGAAGTCGCCGTCCACGAGGAGGAACCACTGCTCGAAGCGGATCGTACCGGAGATCGTCTCGCCCTCGCGGAGCCGGACCGCGGCCGCCGCCTCGACGCGTTCGCGCAGCCTGTTCTGCACGTCGGGCCAGTAGAACTCGGCGTCGTGGTTGCCGGTGACCACCACGATCTCGTGGCCCGCGGCGAGCAGCGCGCCAAGGCCCTCGACGAAGCGTGGGTGGCCGTCGAGGATCAGCGAGAGCTTCCATGCGCCCTTGCCCGGGGCGCTGCCCGCGCCGTACACGCGCTCGGTGCGCTTGGTCGGCAGCGGCCCGTCGTACGGGCGGACCATCTGCAGCAGGTCGAAACAGTCACCGTTGAGCACCACGCGCAGGCCGTGGTTCTCCAGCTCGGCGCCCGAGATGAGGTACTCGCAGAAGCGCAGCCATTCGTCGTCCCAGAAGAAATCCTCCATCCGGGCGTACGCGCCGGTGCGCGGGTTGCGACCCTCTCCCAGGTGCAGGTCGCTGACCACGATGGTGTCGATCGAATGATCGCCCACGAAGTCCTCCCAATCGGTCTCGCACCCTTAATATCCCGGCGCCGCGGCAGGTGCAACAGGTTGACGAGCGAAGCCACCAGTGGTATCGCAATTCCCATGAAACCCAGAGTACTTCCACCGGTGATCCTCGCCCTGTCCCTCCTCGCCTGCGGTGACGAGGGTGACGACCTCGCGGCGGAGTGCAGCAGCTACTGCGCCGCGGTCTGCGATCGGCTGGTCGGCTGCACCTTGACGGCCGACGCGGGCGCCTGCACCTCCGCCTGTCGCAGCTGGTCGGCCCGGGACCGGATGCCCGCCATCACCTGCAGCAACCTGATGCCGATGGCCTCGATGGAGTGCGATTCGCTCGCGGGCTGGTCCAGGCTGTGGTTCACCAAGGGCTGGCACGAGTTCCCCGACTACAGCGGCTGGCTGCGCACCGTAGAGAACACCTGCGTTCCCGATGGTTTCGACGCCGAGATCAAGCTCGACGTGTACATCTACCGCGGCAAGATCAGCTTCCTGGTCACCAGCGCCGCGGTGGTCGATCCGGACGACATGTTCCTCGGCGACTGTACGCTGAGCTCGGACGGCAGCTGCACCTGGCACGGGTACTTCGAAACGTGGGATGGGCCCTGCAAGCTGGACAAGACCGACACCGTGACGATGGATCCCGCGGTCGACGGCTGCGGCGGCCTGGGCTCGGTCGAGTACGCGGAGAACGACGGCGATTGCACCAACACGATGTTCCTGACCCTGCCCTGCATCGTGCGCTGGGACATCGTGGCCGATATCGTCGAGGACTAGCCGGCGCGACGCTCGGCGAGGAGGCGAGTTGGAACACACCGAGGGATTCTTCCACGCCCAGGACGGCACGCAGGTCTACCGCCAGAGCTGGGAGGTCGAGGGGCCGAAGGCCGAGATCCTGTTCATTCACGGGTACGGCGACCACTCGGGTCGCTGGATGCCGATGGTCGAGCGGCTGACCGCGGGTGGGTACTCGATCCACGGCCTGGACTACCGCGGCCACGGCCAGGCCGGCGGGCGTCGCGGCTACTGCAAGCGGCTCGACGACTACCTCGACGACATCGATCTGGTGCGCGGTCACCTCGAGGATCGCCGCAAGGCCGACAAGCTGTTCGTGCTCGGCCACAGCCTGGGCGGGCTGCTCGCGCTCAAGCTCTGCATCGAGCGCCCGCGTGACGCGGCCGCAGCGATCGTGTCCTCGCCCTTCCTCGGTCTGGCGCTCGAGGTCCCGGCGATCAAGGCCATCGCCGGCAAGGTGATGTCCGCGGTGCTGCCGATCGTATCGCTTCCCACGGAGGTCAGGGCTGCAGACTGCTCCCGCGACCCGGAAGTCGTCGCGGCGTACGACAGCGACCCGCTGGTGCACCACGTGGCCAACGCGCGTTTCTTCACCGAGGTGGTCGCGGCGCACGAGACCACGCTGGCCGGCGCGGCCTCGCTGCGGCTGCCCCTGCTGATGCTGGTGGCGGGCGGCGACAAGATCGCCTCGCCCGAGGCGTCGCGGCGCTTCTTCGAGGCCGCCGCCTCCGAGGACAAGGTCTTCAACGAGTACCCCGGCCTGTACCACGAGGTGTTCAACGAGCCCGAGGCGGATCGCAACAAGGTGCTCGACGATCTGCTGGCCTGGATGGACTCCCACGTCTAACGTGCTACCGATGAGCGCGCGCGACACGGTGCTGGACCTCGGCCGTGTTCCCCCTGGCGCGCGGCTGCCCGGCGGCAAGGCCCGCGGCCTGGCCCTGCTGCTGCGCGCCGGCCTGACCGTGCCGCAGACGCTGGTGCTGCCCGGGCGGCTGCTGCTCGGCGGCGGTCGGCTCTCCGCGGCCGAACAGCGATTGAGGCGCGGCGGCCTGGACGCGCCGGCGCGCATGGCGGTGCGGCGTGCGGCGAGCTTGCTGGGGGACCGGCCGCTGGCCGTCCGCAGCTCGGGTCCGGACGAGGATCGGGCTACCGGGGCGCGCGCCGGCCTGTACTACACCGAGCTCAATGTGCCCGGGGGCGAGGCGCTCGACGCGGCGGTCCGGCAGTGCGTGCTCTCGCTGATCGACCATGGCGCGGATCCGCGCGCCGGCGGCGTTCTGCTGCAGCCTTTCCTCGAGGCCGACCGCAGCGGAGTGCTGTTCACCCGCGACCCGGTGGATCGCTCCGCGCGGATCGTGATCGAGGCCACCTGGGGGCTCGGCCCGTCGCTGGTCGGCGGTGCGGTCGATCCTGATCGGTACGTGCTGCGGCGCGAACGGTTCGAGATCCTGGAGCAGCGGCTCGGGCGCAAGCAGGAGCGGGTGGTCGCGGCGGGCGGCGGCGGCACGCGGGTGGAGCCCACGCCGGAGACGCTGCGCAGCAGCGTCGTGCTCGACCCGGCCGACCTGGAGCAACTGCACCGGGCGGGGCGCGCCGCGGCCCGCGCGCTACGCGGCCCGGCCGACGTGGAATGGTGTTTCGAGGACGACCGGCTGGTGCTGCTCCAGGCGCGGCCGCTGACCGGCCCGCAGCAGAAGGGGCGCTCGGCGCCGAAGACCGCTCGGGCCGAGGTGGCCGACGAGTACGTCGGTCTCGAGCGCCCGGCCGGAGGGCTGCACTCGCGGCTGCTCGCCGACGAGCTGTGGCACGGCGCGGTCACTCCGATGATGTTCGCCACCGCGGGCAAGTCGATTGAAGCCGCGATGATCCACGAGCCGCTGGCCATCGCCGGTCTGGACGCCCGTTTCCCCGGTCCGCACCTGCGCCTGCACCGGGGTCGGGTGTACGTGGCCTTGGCGCCGGTCAAGGCCGTGCTCGAGCTGCTGCCTCCGCTGGCGGTGCGCGATGAGCTGCTGCGGCTGTTGCCGCCCGAGGAGCGCGAGCGGCTCGAGCATCGCGGTCGCCTCGGCTCGCCGACGCGGCTTCTCGCGGCCCTGGTGCGTTTCACCGCCGACCGCCGCGCCTGGTCGCCGTCGCGGGCCGAATCGGCCTTCCGTCGGTTCGTGGCCGGTCGGCTGATCGACCGCCGGCTGATCGGCGGCGTGGCCGGACCGCCCGCGGCCCAGCTCGAGCGGCTGGACGAGCTGGTCGCCGAGCTCAAGGAGTACCTGCGCGTGGCGGTCTGGGGCGTGGGCTGGGCCTACGTGTTCGTGCCGCTGCTCAAGCACCTCTGCACGTCCTGGCTCGACGATGACGGGCGGATGTTCGCGCGTCTGCTCGCCGATCCGGGCGGTTCCCGTACTGCGGCGTACAACCGCGACCTGCAGGCACTGGCCACGCGCTGGCACGGCCTGGGCGAGGCGGCCCGGGTCAGGGCGCGGCAGAGGGTGGCGCACCGGGGCCTCGCCGACGCCGGCCGGGGCTGGGCCGATCCGCACTTCCTCGCCGCGCTGGAGCATTTCCTCGGGGAGCACGGCCATCGCGCCCTCGGTCGTGACCTGATCTTCCCGCGGCTGGAGGAGGACCTGGGGCTGGTGCTCGATCTGCTCGACGGCGCCGTCAACGGCGGCGCGGGAGGCGCGGCGGCCGACGCCGAGGACGAGACCGAGGCCGAGCTGCGGCGCCGGCTGCGCGATCCCCTGCGGCGGAAGTTCGTCGACATGGTTCGCAGGCGAGCGCTGACGCATCAGCGGCTGCGTGAGGACATGCGCAGCTACGCGGATTGCTATCTCTTCGCCTTGCGGCGGGTGCTGCTCAAGATCGGCCGCGAGCTGGCATCGCGTGACCGGCTGGCGCGGGACCGGGACGTGTTCTTCCTCGCCCCCGAGGAGATCCCGCGGCTGGTCGAGACCAGGGACGCGAGCCTGCTGCGCCAGGTTCGCGCGCGGCAGCGTCAGTACGAAACGTATCGCCAGAGCGAGCCGCCGGCCTGGTTGATCGACGGGGCCGGACGGAGCGGGGCCGGGCAGAGCGGGAGCGCCGGGTTGCTGCAGGGATTCGGTGCGGCGCCGGGCACGGCCGGTGGACGGGCGTGTGTGATCGAGGGTCCGGCCGACCTGGCGCGTCTGCGGCGAGGCGAGGTGCTGGTCGCCGAGGCCTGCGACCCGGCCTGGACCGCGGCCTTCGGACGCGCGGCCGCCGTGGCCACCGAGCTTGGCGGGTTGCTTTCGCACACCGCGATCGTGGCCCGCGAACGCGGCCTGCCCGCGGTGGTCGGTGTCGAGGGGCTGCTGGAGCGGGTGCGCACGGGCCAGTGGCTGGAGATCGACGGCCTGGCCGGCACGGTGCGGCTGGGCGACGAGGAAACCGCGGGGCGCGGGTGAAAGGCGACGACCGCGACGGCCGCGGGCTTCCAGCCCGCGGAGACGGAGGAGGCTCCGGTTTCGCCTGGCGCTACGTGCCGCCGAACCTGGTCACCGCCTTCGGCCTGGCGCTCGGGCTGCTGAGCATCGTCGCCGTGATCGAGGGCCGGCTCACCGACGCGGCCTGGCTGATCCTGTTCTGCGTGCTCGTGGACCAGGCCGACGGCTTCGTGGCCCGGCTGTTCAACGCCACCAGCGCTTTCGGCGTGCAGATGGACAGCTTCTCCGACCTGGTGACCTTTGGCGTGTGCCCGGCCGTGCTCGTGGCCGGCGCGCTGCTCGGCGGCAGGTCCGAGCCGCCCACGCTGATCGAGGCGCTGCTGGTGGTGCCGGGCTGCGCGCTGTACGTGATCTGCGCCGCCGCGCGGCTGGCGCGCTTCAACCTGCTCACCGACGTGTACGGGCCCGACTACTTCTTCGGCTTCGCCACCACGCTCTGCGGCGCGATCGTGCCGGTGTACTTCCTGATCGTCACGCGGCACTTCACGGATCCGCTGTGGGTCGAGGTGATGCCCGGCATCCTCGCGGTGCTGGGGCTGCTGATGGTGAGCAACGTGCCGCTGCCCAAGGTCAGGCGGCGCAAGGCGCGCTGGCTCAACATCTTCCAGATGGTCAACGTGGTCGGCGTGTACCTCTGCGGGCTGGCGCGGGCCTGGCCCGAGTACCTCGGCTTCCTGCTGCTGCTCTACCTGGCCGTGGGCGGGACGTGGTGCCAGATCAGGAGGATCCGGCCTCCAGCGCGCGGCGGATCGACGTGAGCCGTCGCGGGCGGGCCCCTCTCTTCCGCGTTCTCGCCTGCGTGCTGGTGATCGTGGCGGCCGAGCTGTTCTCGGCCGTGGGGCTGTTCATCGTCGAGGGCGCCTGGCCCTCGCCGCTTGCGATGGAGGCGCTGCGCGAGGCGCTGATCGCGCGGCCGGTCGCGGCCGGGCTCAACCCGGACCCGCGCAACCTGGCGCCCGGCTACCGCGTGGCCCACCCGTACCTCGGCTTTGCGCTCAACCCGGAGCACGAGTCGGCTCCGCACCGGGCGTACCGGGGCATCCCGATCTCGGAGCACGGCTTCATCGATGACGGGCCGGCCGTGGTGTCGAGGTCCGACGACGAGGTGGTGCTCGGCGTGTTCGGCGGGTCCGTGGCCTTCTTCGTGTCGATCGACGGGCTCGAGGCGCTCGCCGCCGAGCTCCGCAAGTCACCGGCGTTGGCCAACAAGAAGCTGCGCGTGGTGCGGGTGACCCAGGGCGCGTACAAGCAGCCGCAGCAGTTGCTGGCGCTGAACTACCTGCTCGCGCTCGGCGCGCACTTCGACGTGGTGGTCAACCTCGATGGGTTCAACGAGGTGGCCCTGCCGCGCGTGGAGAACGAGCCGCGCGGCGTGCATCCGAGTTTTCCCGTGTTCTGGGCGCAGCTCGCAAGGGCAGGGCTCGACCCGGCCGAGCAGGAGCGGGTGTGCCGGGCCGGCGAGCTCCAGCGGGAGCGCCGCGAGCTGGCAGAGAGCTTCTCCACCGCGGTGCTGCGCTACAGCTTCACCTGGAACCTGCTGTGGCGCTACCAGGACCTGGAGTTGCACCGCGAGCTGCTCGAGCAGCTCAACGAATCGAGCAGGTCGCGCGCCCCGCGCCAGCGCCACTACGGGGCCCAGGGCCCGAAGCGGGAGCCGCAGAAGCACGACGTCGAGCTCGCAGAGCAGGTTGCGCTGTGGAAGCGCAGCTCCGAGCAGATGCACGGCGTCTGTGAATCACGTGGCGTCCGCTACTTTCACTTCCTCCAGCCCAACCAGTACTTCGAGGGCAGCAAGGTGCTGACCGAGGAGGAGCGCCGGGTCGCGTACCGGGAGGACAGCCCGTACCGCGCGCCCGCGGCCATGGGGTATCCGATGCTGGTGGAGGCGGGCCGGCAGCTCGTCGCTGCGGGTGTGGAGTTCCACGACCTGAGCGGCCTGTTCGAGGACGTGCGCGAGACGATCTACAGCGACACCTGCTGCCACGTGAACGAGCAGGGCAACCGGATGCTGGCCGGGGCCGTGGGGCGGGCCGTGGCCGGGGCGCCGGGGGCCGCACTTTGACCGTCGGTGTTCATGGTCGCCGACTCGCCATCCTTGTCGTTCCAGGTCTGCTGAGTGCGTTTTGCGCCACCATCGACCGCAAGCGCTCGAGCTTCTCCGTCGGTGCCGACGCCGAGTACTCCTATGTCCGGTCCAGCGAATGGGGCTGCGGCGGTGACCAGCACCACACCGAGCGCGGCGACCACCAGATCGGCGCCAAGGTGTTCGCACGCTACGAGCACCGGCACGGTTTCCTGGCCGAGGCGGATATTGGTTTGATCCACGGACGAGTGAATTACTTCGAGGACGAATACGGCACCGAGTACAATCCACCGGAGCCAGGATACGATTACTGGCTCGGCATCTTCGAGGCACGCCTGGGTTACGATCTGCTGTACTTCGGCGGCGAGGTTGGCATCGGCGCCGTCTTCGCCGATCGGATGCAGGTTGAGAACGCGGTGTGGCCCCAGGCCGAGCTGCGGTTCGGGCGTCTTGATCTCGCCTGGGCCGAGCTGGGGATCCATCCCTATGGCGGGGTCTTCGACGGCCGGCTGTACTTCCTCGGCGCGGCGTACAGGCATGAGAGGTTCACGCTTCAGGGCGGCTTTTCCAGCGTGGTCCGCTGGATCGGCGAGCCATCGAGCATGGAGGGACACAGGCTCCGTATCAAGGAGGCGATCTACGGAAGGTCTCCTCTGCTCGGCGATCCTTCGGGGTACGTGTTCGCATCCGTGCTGCTGACCGGCGACCTGCGTCTACGACTCGGCCTCATCGCCGGCGAGGCGCCGAGCGCCAGGTTGGGTTTGAGCTACGGGTTCTAGGAGGTTTTCACCAAGTACCGTAGTCCGGAAACGAATCGGTGTGTAGAACTCCTTCGTGATAGTGACTGGTACCGAATCGCACCGCGGTCTCGTGGTCGATGGATTCCAGGGCCGGATGAGCCGATCGCGGGACGTTCATCGTGAGCGTGTTGCGATGGATGCTGGCGTCGATCTTGGCCACCGTGCGGATCTGGCTTTCGCCCTCGAATTCCCACAGATCGTGCTGGGTGATGTCCAGGATCGCCCCGGTGGCCGGCTTTGCGCCGGGAAACTTGATGTACAGAACCGCCAGCTCCAGATCGCCATCCGAGAAGCGGACATCGCCGCTGGCGTCGAACCAGACGTGCCAGTCGAACTCCGGGCAGTTGTCCGGCGTGTCAGGATCGTTGTAATCGATGAGCTCCGGCAGCTTCACCACCGTGATCTCCGCGGTGATCTCGGTGCGGGTCAGCTTCAGGCGGAGGTCGGTCATGTCGATCAGCGCGAAGGGCGTGTCCATGCGGGCATCGACGAAGGCCACGTTGACCTCGCCGGGTGAATGGACCACGGCACGGCTCGCGTTGTAGCCTCCGGTCGAGGAACCGCGTTCTCCATCGTCGGGGCCGGCGCCGGCACCGGTGGTGAGTGCGACCAGCGCAGCTAGGCCGCACGTGCGCCAGACAGCCAGTCTCATGTGCGTTACCGGGGATCCAGGTCGACCTGAACGACTAGGCCGCCGTCGGGCTGTACCATCACCGGCGTGACATCGATGCCGTTGGAGGGTTCCTCGAATGTCTCTCCCAGGCCGAGGAACGCGTCACGGAAGTCCTGTTCGCTCGAGTTCGGGGTGGCATCGATCAGGACGTTTGTATTGATTCCGACATCCAGCAGCCCATAGACGAGCAGGCCGTCTCGGAAGCCGGGGCTATTCTCGAGTTCACCATCCAGGCCGATGGGTCTACGGAAGTCGAAGTGAAGGGTCTTCATCTCGATGGTCAGGTCGGTCGCCCATGGCAGGATGATCCTGTGCTCCAGATCGAATCTGATGGTCTTGGGCCCAGGCGCGTTCGACTCGATGGGGTATATCACGTACTCGCCGGTGCTCGATGGCCGCAAGATTTCGTCCTCGCGCAGCCATCCGATCAGCTCTTTGGTGACTCCGTTGGGATGATCTGCCGGTCCCCCGCCGCCAATGATCGAGAATGGACTGCCCTCCGAGCCGAGTTCACAGTTCTCGTACGCGGTATCGATCGAGACACCGCCGCAGTCGTAGCACTTGGTGTCCAGCACTCCCATGTTGTGGATGAGCTTCTTGGCCATTGAGAACGAAGCAATCGGATGGTCCAGGTTGATGTAGCCCTCGAAGATCGCGTGCATCCAGGTCAGCTCGACGATACCGTCGTCGGTCTGCAGCGTCTCCAACCCGAATGATCCATCTGCCGAACCGAAGCAGTAATCGGGGCCTGTCATCTGGGGCGTGATGATGATCACTCGACGGTACTGGGAGAAATCGATGAACCCGTCGACGAACTCGATGACCTGATGTGCTAGCACCTTGTTGCTGCGATAGGGCACGCACTCGACGTCGCGCTCGATCTGGTACCATCCGAAGACGTCTCCGGAGAGCCAGGCTCTGCCTAGCGATACCTCGTGGAGGAACGCGCTGATGCTGTTCGGCGCATCGAAGATCGCCTCCCTGAAGAACTGGGGATCATGCACGCTCGGTAGCATATCGGCGTATCTGGCCAGGATCACGGCCGTACGTTGCTCTCCGAGGTTCGGGCCCTCGTTGACATCGGTATCGGTATCGGTGTCTGTGTCAGTGTCCGCGTCGGCATCGCCGCTGGGCGGGTTGCACAGTCCTCCGTTGCAGACGGAGCCATGGCAGTCCGAATCGTCGACACAGAACCTCTGCACGCAGACGGCAGCGGCGCAACGCTGACCCGCTGCGCAGTCCGCGTCACTATGGCAACGGTCGTCGGTCTCCTCCCGTGCGGCGGCATCGGCATCGGTAGGGGCGTCAGCGTCAGCCTCGATCTTGGCGTCCGCCGCTGCATCGGTCTCTTGTCCCTGCTCAGCGTTCGAGAGGCAGAGGCCGTCGATGCAAGCGCCGTTCGCGCAGTCGCTGTCCGTCGAGCAGAACCTGTCTTCTCGTACTCCCGAGCAGCCGGCTACGAGCGCTGAACCACCAACCAGTAGCACGAAGTACGAGATGGTTCTGGCGCTGTGACGTACTAACTGGCAGTCTGTCGCATTCAGTCGATTACCCGGTGCCATGGCCACTCCTCGGCTTGCAGGCTCCCAGCTTCCACGCCGAGACGAACAGCAAATACCGTGCCATCCATCGCCCTCTGCGAGCAAGCTCATTCGCAGTAACGGGATCTATCACAGGGGGCAAGTGCGGTAATATCCTCTGGTATTTAGGTAAGGTCGGCAGGAGGTCATCTGACCTTTGGTCGCAAGTCTCGTAGGCGGAATATCCCAAGTGACGCAATGCACTCACGCGCCGAGAACCTGGCATACATCTGAGCTCTTGGCAGGACACCGCGAACACTCGCCCTGGGACAGCTACTCGGGCGCCGCCAGGGTGCACGACCACTTGAGTGTGGCCAGCATGCCGCCAGTCTCCGGGAACTCGAATCCGCAGTGACCCTTGAAGCTCGTACCGATCTCGTCGCCGCCGGCCTCGATCACGCACTGGTGGCCGTCGAAGTCCGGCCAGGTGCTTCCTTCCCTTGCGCTGTACAGGGTCACGCGGTTCTGCAGCTCATCGCCGACGAACTCGTGATCCGCGACCCGCGCCGCGATGCCGTCGATGTCGAGCACCAGGATCGCCGCGTACGATCCGTCGTCGCTGCGGTAGTTGATCTCGAGCGACGGGGCCGTGGGTCCGGACTCGTAGCGGTAGCACGTCACCTGGTCGAAGCTGCAGCTCGTGTGCTCGCACTGGCTGCCGTAGATCGCGTTGGCCTTCTCGGTGTCCTGGCAGCAGGCAGCACCGAGGAATAAGAGGAACGCGACGATCAGGAGTTCGACTCGCCTTTGCATAAGTTCCTCCGCTGGCCATCGGCGGCCCGTGGAATCAAGCCGTGAGGTACACCCGGGTGCGGAGCGGATCCGCGTCAGCCTCCCAGTGGTACTGGACTCCGACGAACAGGTACTCGCTCTCGGTGTCACTCGTGGCGCGGATCGCCTCGACCATTCGGTTGGAGAGCGCCGTGAAGTCATGCCAGGCGACCTCGTGAAACCCGAAGATCATCACCTTCCGTTCGGCGCGGGCGTGGAGGATCTTGGCGAAGTCGTAGAGGACCTCGCTGTCGTTTTCTTCCATCGAGGTGGCCTTGCCCCATTCCGACTCGAGCACCAGCGGCAGCCGCCGGGTGAGCGGCTGCTCCCGGTAGCAGCCCGGCGTGAACGGCCAGTCCGGGAACCAGCAGAGGTCCCAGAGGAACTCGCCGGCCCGACCCTCCCGCCGGGCCACGCCGCCGAAGGCGTGGCTGTCGCCCCGCGCGCGGCAGTACGAATGCGCGGCATCGGGGCCGAGCAAGGCCGGGTCGGAGAAGACGTCGAAGAAGAAGTCGGTCCACTCGCTGTCCCTGGCGGTGAACAGCCGTGTCTTGTTGGCGGCGAACAGGTCGTAGAGCGTGAGTTCGATCTGGTCCATCGTGGGTGTTGCCTGCATGAACCGTCCTCCGATGAGCTGTCAACCCACCGCCGCCTGCCAAGCTTCTTCTCGAGCGCTATCCGCGATCATCGGGAGCACTTCGACCACGTCAGAATCCTGTGCAAACTCTTGGTTTGTGTCAAATGAACATTCGGGTTTCAATCTGCACGATTCGATAGATATACTAATAGTAACAGCTAATTAGCTGCGTGTTGGGTCGATATATGTGGCCCTGCATCACAGCTCCCCCACCTGCTCCTCGGGCACCCAGGCCGCGATGCCGTTGGGCAGCCTCACGCGCACGAAGCCGCGCTCCCTCTCGAAAACCCGCACCTCGGTCCCGGCCGGCGCGGTGAACACCACCGGCGCGACCGCATCCGGCATCTCCCGCGCGTGCGAATCCTCCTCGAGCAGGATCCCGCGGCGGATGCCGTGGCGTGCGTGCAGCGCGCCGAGGAGCACCACGCCGCCGGCCGCGACCAGCACCAGCGCAACCGCGGCGGCGTATGCCAGCCTGCGCCGCGCCCTCGGGTCGGTCGCCAGGTGGCGCAGGATCAACAGCAGGAACAGCACGACCCAGCTCACCAGGAAGGGTGACACGATACGTCCGAAGGGCACCTGCCGCAGCACCCGGTCCCAGCCCGGCACCACTACATCCGACAGATCGCCGCCCGTGCCCAGCGCGCGCGAGCGGGCCAGGTCCAGGTTGTGGCGCGCGTCGTGATCGGCCGCGGACAGCAGGGCGGCGCGCTCGAGGTGGAACACGGCGCGGCCCAGGTCGTCGCGCTCGAGATACGCGGTGCCGAGATTGTACTCCACGTCCGGGCTGCACAGCTCGCCGGACGCGCGCAGCGCGCCCCAGGCCGTGATCGCCTCCTCGACCCGGCCCTCGAGGTACAGGTCGTTCGCCGCGTCGAAGCGCTCCTGGGGCGCGGCGGCGAGCGCGGGCCAGGCCAGGCTCAGTGCGATCAGCAACGCCGGGCGCCTCATGGCTCGACCTCGCGATCCGCGGCCAGCCGCTCCAGCTCGGCCAGCAGCGCGCGCGCCTCGGCCACCAGGCCCGCGGCATCCGATGTTTCACCCGGCCGCGAGATCGCCCGCTCGCAGCGGGCCAGCAGGTCGAGCAGGCCATGGACCTGCTCCCCGGCCAGTCCGGCCTTGCGCGCGGCGATGCCGAGCTCGGCCCGCGTGGTGCCACGGGCGGGCAGGCCGAGCCGGCCCTCGAGGAACAGCAGCAGCGATCGCCGTACCTCGGCCGCCGGCGAGGACCCGTCCGCGGACGCGGCCTGCTTCAGCGCCTTGCCCGACTCGGATGCGGCCTGCTGCCGGGCGTACCCGGCGGTCTGCTGTTGCTGCTCGCGCCGGCGTCGCACAGCCCTCGCCACCAGCAGCGCCAGGTACAGCACGGGTGGCAGGATCAGCACCGCGAGGGACGCCGGACCCACGAGCGCGGGCGTGGCGCAGCGCTGCAGGGCGTGGTCCGTGCGCACCGGCCGCGGCTCCTCGGGTGAGGGTTTGGCCGGACCGGCCTGCTGGCTGCCGGGCACGGCCAGCACCTGCAGGTCGAGCGGTTCGCTCGTGGCCGTGGCGTACTCGCCAGTGTGCGGATCGAAGTAGGGCAGGGTGGCGGACGGCACGCGGTACCGTCCCGGCCGGTGCGACACCACCTCGTAAATCCACCCGCGGCTGCCGACCACGGTCAGCCCGCGCCGGCCGGGCGCGGCCCGGGATTCGGGTCCGAGGATCTGCAGATGCCTGGGCTCGGCGATCGTCGGCGGTGCGAGCAGGTTCACGTTGCCCTGGCCTCGCGCGGTGATCGAGAAGCGGACCGGCTCGCCGGCGGCGACTTGGCTCTGCGAGAGCCGCGCCTGCAGCGTGTACTCGCCGACATTGGTCGAGGGGAATCCCTCGGGGCGGCCGTGGAGCGGCAGCGGCCGGACCTGCAGCGCATGCGGTTGCGAGGCGCGACGGATGCGGCGCGGCGGGTCCGGCGAGTTCCAGCTCTGCGAGACGTCGAGATCGACCACGAAGGGATCGAGTTCGAGCGCTCCCGCGCGCGTGGGGAACACCGCGTAGCGCACCATGCACTTGGCGATGTACTTCCGGCCCTGGATCCTGACGTCGTGCCACTCCAGCTCCGAGGCGGCCACGTCCAGCCCCTTGACGTGGAAGTCCGGGAACATCGGGCGGTCCACCGGGTACCCGCCGACCACGGCCAGCCTGGAGTAGAGCCGGTAGGTCACTGTCACCTGCTGGCCGAGGTACGGATCGGGAGGCTGTGGGACCACCACCAGGAAGGCGTCGCTCTCGAGCCCCTCGAGCACCGGATCGAAGTCCGGCGCCAGGTCGAGCGGTCCGGCGTCGGGCCCGGCGTCGTAGGGCGAGGCCACGTGCACGTGCAGCTCGATCGTATCGGTGGAGTGGGTCTGGCCGCCGCGTCTCATCGTGGCCGGGCCGATCGTTGCCGGGCCGAGCCGCTTCGGCTTGAGCTGGAACAGATAGCTCGAGGTGACGCGGAGCTTGCCGCTCTTGGTCGCGCCCTTGCGCTGGTCGCTCGTGCGGCCGACCACCTCCCAGTCGCCGCTGAGGTCGGGCAGGGTCAGCGGTGCGGGCCCGGCCGCGCCCTCCTCGACCACGGTGATCGTGAGCTGCACCTGGTCGTCCATGGTCAGCTGGGTCCTGTCCACGGTGGCGAAGATACGCAAGGCGGCCGCAGGGAGCGGAGCGGAGAGGAGGAGAATCAGTACGGGCGTGAGAATGACGCCGCACCTCCGGTCGCCCCGGTCTTCGGGCCGGGGCGGCTGTGGTGTGGGCAGCCTCACCAGTCCTTCTCCGACTTGCGGCTGCGGTACTGCTTGAGCACGAAGCGGTGCACGGGCAGCACGCGCTGGTCCGGCTCGAAGGCGCGCAGCACGTCCTCGGCCTGCTGGCGCGTCATGGGCTGGTCTTGCTGGTCTTGCTGGTCTTGCTGGTCTTGCTGCTGGTCTTGCTGGTCTTGCTGGTCTTGCTGGTCTTGCTGCTGGTCTTGCTGGTCTTGCTGGTCTTGCTGGTCTTGCTGCTGGTCTTGCTGGTCTTGCTGCTGGTCTTGCTGGTCTTGCTGGTCTTGCTGCTGGTCTTGCTGGTCTTGCTGGTCTTGCTGGTCTTGCTGGTCTTGTTGCTGGTCTTGCTGCTCCTGTTGCTCCTGCTCCTGTTGTTGCTGCTGCTTGCTGTGCTGCAGGCGCAGGGCCAGCTCCAGGTTCAGCTTGGCGTCCAGGTCGTCGGGATTGCGCTTGAGCGACTCCTTGAAGGCCTCGACCGCGGCCTCCAGCGCGTCGCCGGCCAGCGCCAGGGTGCCCCGGTTGTAGTGCGCGGCAGCGGCGAGTTCGCGTTTGCCCTGGGCGTCCGCGATCCGGGCCGCCGCCTCGAAGGCCGTGTCCGCCTTGCTCGGGCTGTCGGTCTCGGCCAGCGCGCGCGCCTGATTGTACCCGATCTCGGGCGAGCCCGGGTGTTGCTCGGCGGCGCGTCCGTACGCCTCGAGCGCCTTGTCGAACTGGCCGCCAGCCACGAGCCGGTTGCCCTCGGATACATCATCGTCCGCGCCGCCGAGCAGATCAAAGCCCGCCAGCAGCGGCGCGAGTACCAGCAGCAGGGCCGGCGACGGCCGGCGGGACCGCCCGGCACGCGCAGGGCCTGGCGTGCGGCGCCGATCGCCGAGCAGCACGCCGCCGAGCAGCATCAGCAGCGCGGGCAGCAGCGCCCACTGGAACAGCTCCTGGTGCCGCAGGTACAGCCGCCGCGAATGCCAGGTTCGCTTCAGCCGCGTCAGGTCGCCGAGGAAGCGCTCCACCGTGTCGGGCGCGTCCGCCGGATAGTACCGCCCGCCGCCGGCCTCGGCGATGGCCCGCAGATGATCGGGCCGCAGCCGGCTTCGCACGGTCTGGCCGTCGCGGTCTCGGTGGTACGACACGCCGCCGCGCGCAAGCCTTCTCGGGATCGGCTCGCCCAGCTCCTTGCCGAAGCCGATCGCGTGAACCTGCATCCCGGCCTCGCGGGCGATGCGGGCCTCGGCCTCCGGGTCGCCCTCGTGATCCTCGCCGTCGGTGAGCAGCAGGATCACGCGGTCGCCGGTGCCGCCGCCGCGGGCCAGCATCATCCGGGCCTGGAGCAGGGCCTCGGCCGTGGAGGTGCCGGCCAGGGCCTCGGACAGGTCGGCCGGGTCGAGCGCCTTGAGCTGCGCGCCGACGACATCGCGCGCCGGCGTCAGCGGGCTCTGGGGGAAGGCCACGCCGGCGAAGCCGATCAGGCCCACCCGGTCGCCCGGGAGCCGGGACAGCATCTGGAGCACCATGGTCCGCGCCCGGGTGAAGCGGCTCGGCGCGAGGTCGCGGGCGAGCATGCTCCGCGACACGTCGAGGCAGAGCACCAGGTCGATTCCCTGGGATGCGACGAGCTGCGAGTCGGCCACTGCGCGCGGGCGGGCCAGCGCCAGCGCCGCGCCGGCCAGCCCGAGGCTGACCAGCACGGCCTCGGCGATCCGGCGTCGCCGGCCGACCCGCTCCGAGAAGCGAGCGAGCAGGGTCGGGTCGGCGAGCGCGGCGATCCGCCGGCGCCGTGCGCGCGCGGCCAGGGCATAGACCGCACCGGCCAGCGGGCCGAGCACCAGCAGGGCCAGGAGTTCCGGCCGACCGAACAGGCTCTGCAGCAGCGCCAGGACCAAGGGAACTCCTTCTACACGAAGCGCCGGAAGCGCGTCTGTGACAGCACCAGGCCGAGGCCCAGCAGTCCGATGCCGGGCAGCAGGAACAGGTGGAACACCTCCTCGCGGTTGACGATCTTCTCGGGCAGCTCGGTGCGCTCCATCGCGTCGATGCGCGCGAAGATGCCGGCCAGCGCGTCGGCGTCGACTGCGCGCGAGGCCAGACCGCCGGTGATCTGGGCCATCTGCGCGAGCAGCTCGGGATCGGCCGGGGCCTTGACCCGTTGCACGATCGCGCCGACCATGCGGTACGTCAGCTGCTCCTCGGTGCCGATCAGGATCGTGTGCAGGCGGACGTCGAGCTCGGCGGCGATCCGCGCAGCGATCAGCGGCTTGATCGCGCTGCGGTTGTCGCGGCCGTCGGTGACGAGCACGATCGCCTTGCTCCGGGCCCGGGAGCCCTTGAGCTGGTTCAGCGCGGCGATCACCGCGTCGCCGATGGCCGTGCCGTCCTCGATCATGCCCTCGCGCACGTACTCCAGGTAGTGCAGCAGGACCGAGCGGTCGCGGGTCAGCGGACAGGCGGTGAAGGGGAAGCCGGCGAACACGACCAGGCCCAGCCGGTCGTTGGGGCGGCCCTCCACGAAATCGGTGAGCACGTGCTTGGCCGCGGTCAGGCGGCTCATCGGACCGTGGGCGCGCCGCGGCTCGGTGCCGTCGCCGTCCCCGGCGCTGTGCATGTCCGCGGCCTTCATGCTGGTCGAGGCGTCGAGGATCACCACCAGGTCGGTGCCCAGGGCAAAGCGCTCGGTCTCGCCGAGCACGGTGCGCGGCCGGGCCAGGGCCACGGTGAGCAGCACCAGGCCGAGGATCTTGATCGTCTCGACCAGCGGCTGCAGGCGCGCGGCCCGGCCGGGCGAGAGACCTGCGAGGCTGGTCACGCCCGGAAAGCGCAGCGTGGCGCGGCGATCCTGGCCGCGGCGGAGCAGCACGTGCACGCACAGCGGCACCAGCACGAGCAGGATCAGCAACGCCTCGGGGCTGTGGAAGTGGAAGCTGCTCATGGCGCGCCCCCGTGCCTGGGATAGAAATCCCAGGCTACGTACGCACGCCCCTTCGGGGCTGGCGCCGGAGGGAGCACCTGCGTGATTCGGATGCACGAGCCCTCGCCGCGAAGCGGCGGTCGTACGTAGCCTGGGGCTTGAGCCCCAGGAGTGCGAAGTGCGCTCATCCCGCGCCCCCGCCCCTTGCCGAGCTCACCGGCGCCGGCGCCTCCGACGGCTGCGTGACCCGCACGAACTGGAGCGCCCGGTCGAGATGATGCTCGGCCTCGTCCGGCTGCACCGTGCGCTTGCCGAACCGCACCCGGTCGCACTGGCCCAGCACGCCGTCGAGCAGGTCGGCATGCGGTGCGATCCGCGGGCGCTGGCTGATGCCCTCGATCAGCTCGCGCCGCGTGCGCTGCAGCGCGCCGGGCTCGACGGGCGGGCGGGCCAGGCGGAAGCGGGCCTCGATGTACTCCCGCAGGATCCAGGCCACGCGGTTGAAGTGCTCGCCCGCCCGGCCGGCCGCGACCAGCTCTGCCCCGCGCAGCTCCTCGAGCCTGCTGCGGGCCAGCTCGTGGTCTGCCAGCGGCTCCTCGGGCTCGGCGCCGGCACTCCGACGACGCGCGAGCCGCCACCGGAGCAAAGCCAGAGCCGCGAGCAGCACCGCGCCGAGCACGGCCAGCGGCCAGTACCGCGGAACCAGCAGGTCCACCGGATCCTTGAGCGGCCGCGCCTGCTGCTCTCCCCCGGGGAGCAGCGCGATGACCTGGATCTTCTGCTCGGGTACCGGCACCTCGCGCGGCGGGCCGTCGGCCGGCACCACGCGCAGCGCCAGCGCCGGCACCGCCACCTCGCCCGTGGCCCACAGGTGCAGGTCGAATCCGGCTCTGACGCGCGTCGGTCTCGAGGGCGGGCGCGTGAGCTGCGGCCCCACGATCTCCACGGCCGCGCCCGGTTCGGACGCCTGCTCCGGGAGCTCGACGCGGTCGCCCGGCGCAGCCGCGAGCTCCACGATCAGCCGGCAGCTGTCGCCGATGGTGACCCGCTCGGGGCAATCGAGGGTGACGGAGGGCCCGTCGGGCTCGGCCGCGGCCGCGGCCGCGGGCGCCGTAGCGGCCAGCAGCAACGCGGCCAGACCGGTGAGCGCGCAGCCCATCAGTGCACCATTCCTGGCCGCTGCCGGAACATCCGCACCAGGGCCCCGGCATAGTCCCGGTCGGTCCAGAGGAAGCCATGCCGCAGGTTGAGTGACAGGAACAGCGTCTTGAGGGCCTCGATCTCCTCGGCCGCGCGCCGGGCGTAACGCTCGCGCGCCCGGGGATCCCCGCAGTCGAACAGGATCTCCTCGCCGCTCTCCGGGTCGTGGAAGGCGGCCAGCCCCAGGTCGGGCAGCTCGCGCTCCCAGGCGTCGCGCACCACCAGCGGGATCACCTCGTGGCGGCGCGAGGCGATCTTGAGCGGCCGCTCGAAGTCGGCGGCGGCGCGGAAATCCGAGAGCACGAACAGGATCGCACGCCGCGGAGTGAGCCGGCCGAAATACTCCAGCGCCCGGTCGATGCGCGTGCCGGCGGCGGGGGCCGCCTGCGAGGCCGAAGCCCGCGAGGGCGAAGGCCCGGCTTCCAGCCGCTCACCCAGCGTCAGCAGCTCGCTGACCAGCCGCAGCACGTGGCCGCGGCCCTTGCGCGGCGGCAGGAAGTAGCGCACCTCCTCGGCAAAGGCGAGCAGCGAGACCCGGTCGTTGTTGCTGAGGGCGCTGAAGGCGATCAGCGCCGCGATCTCGGCGGCCACCTCGGCCTTGGTCGGGTGGCGGCTGCCGAAGTCGAGCGACAGCGAGGAGTCGACCAGCAGGCCCACGTTCAGCTCGCGCTCCTCGACGAACTGCTTCACGTGCAGGCCGCCGGTGCGAGCGGTCACGTTCCAGTCGATGGCGCGGATGTCGTCGCCGGCCACGTACGGCCGCACCGTGTCGAACTCGATGCCGCGGCCCTTGAAGGTCGAGTGGTACTGGCCGCCGAGGGTCTCCTGCACCAGCTTCTGGGTCGTGATCTCGATGCGCCGCACGCGGCGCAGCAACTCCTCGCGGGTGATCATCGGGAGGCCCCGCCGCCGCTAGGAGCCTGCTGCGCATAGGCGCTTCGGCTGCAAATCCGCCAGGCACTCCGTCTGCACCACCCCAGATGTGGGTGAATACGCACGGTATGCCCTCACATCTGGGGCGGCACATCCGAAGCACCTGTCGAATTTTCGCTTCGAAGCCCTATGCACAGCAGACTCCTAGCCCTGGCGCCAGAGCACGGTCTCGTCGATGCGGGCCAGGATGCGGCGGATCACCTCGTCGGTGTCGATGCCCTCGGCCTCGGCCTCGTAGGTCAGCAGGATGCGGTGGCGCAGCACGTCGCGGGCGATGGCCTTGACGTCGTCGGTCTCGGTGTAGTCTCGGCCTTGGAGGAAGGCCCGGGCCCGGGCGGCCAGGTTGAGGTAGATCGAGGCCCGCGGGCTGGCGCCGAGGCGGATGTACGGCACGAGGTCTGAAAGCCCGGCCTTGTCCGGATCGCGCGTGGCAAAGACGATGTCGAGCAGGTAGCGGCCGACCGAATCCTGGTCCAGGGCCACGTGCCGCACCCGCGCGCGGGCCTCGAGGATCTCCTCGGGCGCGACCACGGGCTCGGCTGTCGGGGGATCGCCGGGTGCGGTCATCCGCTGCATGATCCGTTCCTCCTCGAGGCGCGTGGGATAGCCCACCTTGACCATCAGCATGAAGCGGTCCATCTGGGCCTCGGGGAGCGGGTACGTGCCCTCCTGCTCGATCGGGTTCTGCGTGGCCAGCACCAGGAACAGCGACTCCAGCTTGTACGTCTTCTCGCCGAGGCTGACCGTGCGCTCCTGCATCGCCTCGAGCAGCGCCGACTGCACCTTGGCCGGGGCGCGGTTGATCTCGTCGGCCAGGATCAGGTTGGCGAAGATCGGCCCGAACTTGGGCGTGAACTCGCCGCTCTTCTGGTTGAACACCAGCGTTCCGGTGAGGTCCGCGGGCAGCAGGTCGGGCGTGAACTGGATCCGGCGGAAGCGGGTCTTGATCGCCGAGGACAGCGTGCTCACGGCCAGGGTCTTGGCCAGGCCGGGCACGCCCTCGAGCAGCACGTGACCGTCGGCGAGCAGGGCGATCAGCAGGCGATCGATCATCGCCTCCTGGCCCACCACCACCTTGGCCACCTCGGTGCGGATCCTGTCGGCGAGCGCCTTGCCGGAGCCGGCCGCGCTCGATGCAGCTTCGCCCATCTCGCCTCCCCGTGCCGCCGGTGCCGATTGATCCCTTGGTAGCACAGGGAGGCCCGCTCCCGCAATTCGCGGGACGTGTGGACCCGAGCGGTCCCCGGTTTGCCTCGGTGGAAGTCCGCGGGGCCGGTGCCCCCGCTCGTAGGTGTCGCCGCGATGCGGCTACGGGATTCTCGCTCTACGTGTTCTAGAGGCTCCCCTCGGTCGGCTCCGCCTCGCCTGCCGGCTCCGGTGCCGCGGCGGGCGCGGCGCAGCGATACGCGGTGCCAGCCAACGCGTACTCCATCACGTGCCAGCCGCGAAAGGTCTTGTCCTGCGTCTCGAGCACGACGTAGTTGGCGTCGCGGGCCAGGGCCTCGGCGCGCAGCTTGCGCTTGGCCGCGACCAGCCCCTCGGCCGCGTTGCCGGACCAGGCCGCCCCCGCGATGCTGGCCAGCTCCTCGCACGAGCCCGCGGCCGGCTCGTGGCGGCTGACCTTGACCGTGTCGAGCAGGGGATAGCCCTGTCCGAGCCGGGTCAGCTGCTCGGCCGGGCGGGTCTCGAGGTTGCGCGAGATGCCGCGCTCGACCCAGTGCATCTGGCGGGCCACGAACTTGCTGACCTCGCCCTCTGCGTCGACCTCGGGCGTGTCCACGGCCACGCCGCCGTCGCTCCGCCGTACCGAGATCGACCAGCTCAGCTCCGCGTCCGCGCCGGCGAAGCGCTCGGCGGTCTGCAGGTCCGGGCCGTGACCCTGGAGGTCGTATCCCAGCTCGAGCAGCGAGAGCACCGCGGCGCCGAGCAGCCGGTCCGTGTCCGGGTGCGATACGCCAAGGTCGGGCTTCTCGGTCATGCTACTGCAGCCGAGGGCAAACACCGACAGGAGAACCACGGGTCTGAAACTCATCGGAAACCTCCGTGAAGCCGGACCGGGCCCCACGGTCCGCGGTTACCCCCCCGGGCAACAGCGCCCGGAGTAATAAGGATCCGACAGGTCAGGCGTGCAAGGGAACGGTGGTTTTTTTTTCGCCCACGACGTCGTCACGATTCGGAGCGGATTTACCCGAGGAGCCCTGCCAGGCGCAGCAGCGCGCCGAGGCCGTAGCTCGCGCCGTTGGCCAGGAAGGACGCCGCCACTGCCCGCGGAAGCCGCACCGGCCGGGCCAGACCGAAGAAGCTCAAGCTCTCCAGCGTGGCCACGAGCAGCTCGCCGCTGACGATGTACGTGGTGTAGTCCTGCACCACGTGGGGCCAGACGAACCACAGGCAGGGGTGGGTCACGCAGGTGCCGGCCGCGCCAGCGAGCGCCGCGCGCCACAGCGGGACCTTGCCGCGGACCAGCAGCACGAAGATCGGGAGCTCCACGGCGAGCGTGAACAGGAAGGCCTTGATCCAGAACCCGAAGACCGTGGCCAGAACGGATTGTTCCATGCGGAGAGTGTACCAGGATTCTAGCGGCGACGCCTCAGCGCGACCAGCGCGAGCAGGGCCAGGGCCAGCGCGCTGCCCGCACCGCTGGCCGAGCCCCGGGTGGCGCTGCAGCCGACACCGTCGTTCGGGTCGGAGTCCGCGTCTGCGTCGGTGTCCACGTCGGTGTCCGCGTCGGTGTCCGAGTCGCCGCTGCAGCCGTCACCCGTGACAGCGATCGTCTCGGAGTCGTCGAAGCTGGCGCTGAAGTCCGAGGTCAGCACGTACTCGGTCTCGCCCGGGGGGACGCAGTCATCCACGATGTCGATGTAGTGCGCGTCCTCGCACCAGCCGTCGTTCTCGCCGTTGAGGCATTCCACGACGCTGTCGTCGTTGCAGTCGATGCAGTCTTCCGGGTTGGCCGCGCAGTGCTCCGAGTCGTTGCTGCTTCCGCGGCACTCACCATCGATCGAGGTCGCATCCGCCTCGCCGTACGCGGTGTCCTGGACCACGATCACGGGATCGCCGGCGCCCTTGCGGGTGAGGGTGTACTCGTCGTTGATGCCCGGCTCGCCGCTGTCGGCGATGCGCAGCGTGATCTTGACCTGGTCCCCCTCCTGGATCAGCGCGTGAATCCAGGCCGGCGTACCGTCATTGGCCGATGCCACAGCCGGCGCGAGCGCCAGCGCGAGCACCACGATCGATAGGGCTCTCGAGCTCATCATCAGACCTCCTCGTGCGGGTGCGCCAGGCGCGACCCAGGATCGAGATTTCCATAGCACCCTGCTTGCCGCGGTGCAAAGCAAGACTTGAGCCAGATCTGGATTCCTTTGTTAACCACCTGGAAACATTGCGTTATTGTCCGGAGACCGCTCGTTGCCGGAGCCGGCAATCCTGACATCCGTGTCATGGGACGCCGAGCAGGCGGTGGAATTCTCGCGACCGCTCAGCGCGGCGCGGGCGCGAGCAGGGCGCACACCGCGTTTCGGGGCAGCCCGGCCAGACCCGACCCGCCAAGCTCTGCTCTCGCGGGCAGCTCCTCGCCCACGATCAGGCACACCGCTGCCGGCGCGCCGCCGGTCAACCGGAAGGCTCCGGGCAGCATCACCTTGTTGCCGCAGCGCAGCGGCTGCGGATCGGCAAGCGGGAACAGGGTCTCGCCGGCCTGGAACACCACCACGTCCCAGCGCGTCGGCTCTCTTTTCTCCGGGCAGGTCAGCCGCACCTGGAGCCGATCGCCCGGGCGGTACGCCTCGGGATCCTCGACCACGACTCCATCGCGCTCGCGCACCAGCGAGATCGCCAGGTCACCGCCCTTGAGCGTGATGCGGCTCGGCGGCAGGTCGCCGCGCTCGAGTTCGGGCGCCAGCACCACGGCCAGCAGCACCGCGGCCGCGGCTGCAAGGACCGGCGCCCAGCGGGGGCCGAACAGGTTGCCCAGCCAGGACTCGCGCGGCGCAGACTCGGTCGTGGGCAGCGGGGGCAGCGCGCGGTCGTCGCCCTCGATCGCCTCGAGGCTGGCGCGACAGGCCTCGCAGCCCTTCAGGTGAGCCGTGAGCTCCACGCGCTCCTGCTCGGGTAGCTCGCCCAGGTGATAGCGCTCCAATCTCAGCCAGGACACGGGCTCGCCGCTGCAATGGAGGCTCATCACGCGCCTCCATCCAGCTCGGCCAGCCGGCGGACCTCGGCGCGGATCTTGTTCAGCTTCTTGCCCACGGTCTTGCGGCTCGTGCCCAGCAGCTCGGCGATCTCGTCCTGGGTCAGGTCGTCGACGAAGCGGTAGACCAGGATCTCGGCGGATTTCTTGTCCAGGCTCGCGGCGAGCCTGGTCACCAGGTCCAGGTCGAGCAGTCTCTCCTCGCAGCGCGTGCGTGGCGGCGTGAGGCACGGCTCCTCTCGCTCGAGCAGGGTGGCCCGCCGCTTGCGATCGCGCATCAGGTTGAGGCAGCGATTCGTGGCCGCGCGGTACAGATAGGGCAGGTCCTCGTCAATCTGGCCCTTGTACAGCAGGTCCGCGAACAGGGTCTGCACGACGTCCTCCGCGTCGGCGCGGTTCTTCAGCATCCGCTCACATTTGCGCAGCAGCGCCGGTCCGTATCGCCGGTACATGTCCACTGACTGTTCATTCGCAGATTCCGCCCTTCTTGCCAAGCGGCAGGCGGCGCTCGTTGCAGACATCCTCCTCGAAGCAGATCGCCTCGCAGGCCCGGGCCTCGCAGAGCCAGCCCTCGAAGGCGCAGAGGCACAGCTCGTCCTCGCCGCCGCAGGTCCCGCTCGCGCAGTCCTCGTCGAACAGACAGGGCGCGCCGATCTCGCCCGTGCCAGCCGCCGGGTCGCACTGGTGCGGCAGGGCCAGCACCTGGTACGAATCGCCGAGCTCCTGCCAGTCGCGCAGCCCGCAGGTCCTCCCGTCCGCGCAATCGCCGTCCTCGCAGCACTGCGAGCAGACGTTGTCGCAGCAGATCCCGCTGGCGCACTCCTCGTCGGTGATGCAGCGCTCGCCCAGAACATGACGGCCGGCCGGGCCGCACTCGTACAGCGCGCCGAACTGGCTCTCCTCGCTCGGCTCGGCGCCGCAGGCCTGGCCCGGCTCGCAGTCCGTGCTGCTCTGGCATCCGGCGCAGCTGTCGCCGGCGGCGAAGTAGTACTCGAAGGCGTGCTCGAAGCCCGCGCACAGGTCGCTCCGACACTGGTCGCCGCGCTCGCACGGCGCGCCCGACGGGCGGTCGCTCAGCTCCAGCGGGTCGTCGAGGCAGCCGCCGCCGGCGCGGGCGCGGATCTGGGCCAGCACCGCGTGCCCGCCGCCGAGCTTGCGGATGATGAAGCGCACCGAGCTGTACCACGAGGGCGGCGTGATCTTGTACAGCACCGGCGTCCAGTCGTACGAGGGGATCGGATGCGAGTACTCGCTCGTTCCGTCGTCCTGGAAGTCCATCTCGATGATCACCTCGGCGTTGTCGTCGATGTCGACCATCAGCTCGAACTCGAAGCAGCCGGGCCGGCCTTCGCCGAGGTTGGCCAGCTGCGAGATCTGCGTGCCGTCGTCGATCAGGGCCACGCCGTAGTCCTTCTTGTGCCAGGTCGGCACGCGCTGGACGGCCCCGCTGTCGACCCGCCAGCTGCACATCTCCTCGCCGCACCACAGGTCGAAGCTGGGGTTGTCCAGCAGGTCGGGCCCGCAGCCGTTGCCGCGCAGGAAGACCAGCGCGGCCAGGGCCAGCAACGCTGTCTGTACTTGCCGGTATCTGCTCATCGTCTCCCGTCCTCCTCAGTACGCGCCGCGGATGCCGAGCATCAGGCCGAAGCCGCCGCTGTTGTGCTGGTCGCCCTGCTCGGTCTGCAGGGCCGGGGCGTACACGTACCCGGCCTGGCCGAACAGGCCGAGGTGGCGCCAGGGCATGAACTGCAAGCCGACAGCACCCGTGATGTGCCAGCCCCAGTGCGTCTCCTTCTCCGAGTCGCCCTGCGCGATGTCGAGCTCGCTGGTGGCGATGGTCGCCCCGCCGCCGACCTGGAGATAGGGCGTGAGCCAGCCGTCGAGCAGGGGCAGGCCGGCGCGCAGCTCCAGGCCCAGCCGGTGGGCCGTCCAGTCGAAGCGATCCTTGCGCTGCACGTCGTCACGGGAGAGCGCGTCCCGCTCGTACTCGCCGCGGTCGAGGGTGCTGTAGGTCAGCGCCACGGCGAAGTGCTCGCTGAAGTGGTACAGCACCGAGCCGTGGAAGTGCATGCCGCTGCCGCCCCAGAACCCCGGGTTGAAGCCGAAGTCCTCCAGGCGCTCGTTGTACTTGTCGTTCAGGGCGAGGAACCCGCCGAAGCCGAACTCCGCCGAGATCGTGGGCATCCACACCGCGCCCGCATGCTTGGTCGTCACGGCAGGCGCCTCGATCGGCACGCAGTCGTCGAGGTCGAGCGTGGTGCTCCCGCCGTCCTCCAGGCTCAGGTCGCAGCTGTCGAAGCGGTCGTCGCGCCGCACCACGGCGCCGTACTCGCCGGGCGGCAGGGCCAGCTTCACGGCCGAGCCCTCGGCCTTGAACACCTCGGCCACCACCACCTCGGACGGCTCGCTGTGCACGAGCACCTCGGCCGCCAGCTCGACCGGCAGCTCGAGCCGCGCGCTGGCCCGGGCCGGGTAGGTCAGCACCATCTCGCCCTTGCCGCGCAGGTCGGTCTCCAGGGTCACGTGCTGGCGGCCGACCGCGGTGGCCGCGGTGGAGACCAGCGTGCGGTTGTACGCGTAGCGGTACGCCTCGGACAGGGTGACCCGGCCGTCGCCGTCCTCGTCGGCCGCGCCGCGCAGCCCGCTCACCAGGTGATGGGTGAAGAAGGAGCCGCCGATGTCCTCGGATTCCTGGGACAGCTCCGAGCCCGAGGAGCTGGCCAGCACGGCCATGCCGGCCGTGTTCAGCCCGGCCACCGAGTTGAGCGAGAAGCTCGACGCCGGCTCGACCCCCTTGACCTGGGAGATCGCGCCGGACTGGCAGGCGTCGAGGAGCACCACCCGCACCGTGGCGGGCAGGGCCTCGAGCCGTTGCTTGAGCTCGGCCAGCGCGATCTCGTCGGGGCCGAGATTGAGCCCCGAGGCCCGCGCGTGGCCCGAGTAGTAGAACAGGAACACGGAGCGCTCGTCCGCGTCCGCGTGCTCGCGCAGCCGTGCCTCGAGTCCGGCCAGGGCCTCGGTCAGCTCGGCGGCGCCGGGGTCGAGCAGCAGCCGCACCCGCCTGCTGTCGTACCCGCCGATCTCGGTCAGCACCGACTGCACGCGCCGGGCATCGTCCCGGGCGAAGCGCAGCTCGGTCTGACCCTCGCCTGCGCGCTGGCTGCCGACGACCAGGGCGTACGAGGTGAAGTCCTGCGGCGGTGCGCCCTCGGGCGCTGCGCTGGCCGCCAGCGAGAGCGGCAGCGCCGCGAGCAGCGCCCCGAGCTGGAATCTGATCGTCATCTATCTGGCCTCCCCGGCCCGTCCGGGCCGCTGGATCGTCGCTTCACCAGGATAACACCTGGGTCGCCGATCCATGGGAACCCTGGGCGCGAAAAAAAGCACTCGCGGGGAGCCGTTGAGTTTTATCCTGTAAAGACAGCATGTTAACCGCGGCAGCCGCCACGAGTAGGAGGTGAAGCCAATTTCCACCCCATCGAATTCCATGATATTCTCCTTCGTCCGAGAACTCAGCAGGAGGCTCGCATGCGACGTGCGCTGTGCGGTTCCATCATCCTGGCGATCGGCCTGGCCGGCTCGACCCTCCCGGCCGCGCCGACCATCCAGGGCCTCAACCGGGAGCGCCTCTCCGGGATCCTGGACAAGGTGCCGGGCACCACCGCGGCCGAGCGCAAGGCCGTGGTCGAGGCCCTGCTCGGGGAGACCAGGGGCCGCCTGATCGAAAAGGGGTACCTGCCCACCGTGGAGGCGCTGGTCAACCAGGGTCTGTTCGAGCAGGCCAAGCCCAAGACCATCGCCCGCGTGGTGTTATCCTGCATCTCGGCGATCAAGCGCGGCGCCACGCCCGCGCTGGCCGTGCAGGTTGCCGAGGTCGGCTTTGCCCGGCCCATGGACGACGACCAGCTGCTCGGCGCGGCCACCGAGCTGCGCAACTTCTCCACCACCCGCATCCCGGAGACGAGCTATCGCGACCTGGTGATGCACTGGCTGGCCGCCAACTGGGGCCCCAACGTGATGCACGCGGCCATGCGCACGCTGCAGGACGGCCACCGCAAGGGCGTGGACGCCGAGATGCTGGGCCTGATCCTGTACGACAAGCTGATGGAGGCGATGAGGTATCCCTCGGCCGGGCAGCTCAACGACCTCAAGGCGAAGCAGGCCAGGAAGATCTGCCGCAAGGAGCTCAAGGCCATGGCCTACGCGGGCCGGCGGACCCAGGAGCTGAAGCGCCGGACCGCATTGTTCGCGGCGATGAAGCAGGCCGAGGCCAGCGGCGTGCCGCCGCAGATCGGCCAGGACGTGTTCCTGACGGCGATGCGCAAGGGCTGGTCGGCCCATGCCTCGCAGCAGGCGTACAGGGGCCTGATCAAGGCCAACCGCCAGGGCATGATCCTCGAGCCGCTGGCCGACGCGCTGACCGACGCGCTGGAACGGGGGATGACGGCTGATGAGATCATGGCGATCATCGATGCCGAGCAGCGGAAGGCGGAGAAGAAGCAGGCCAAGCGGCTGAAGGCGATCGCCGAGGCGTCTCCGCCCCCGCCCCCGCCGCCCCCGCCTCCACCAGAGGACGGGCCCGAGGAGACGGCGCCGTCGCCGCCGCCCCCGCCGCCGCCACCGCCCAAGCCCAAGGGCCTGGTCCTGAACCGGGCGCTGATGGAGGACTCGATCAGGAGCTTCATCGGCACGCCCTACCTCTGGGGCGGCGCCACGCGCAAGGGCACCGACTGCTCGGGCTTCACCCAGTCGGTGTACCGCGAGCAAGGGCTGTTCATCCCACGCAACTCGCGCAAGCAGCAGACGTTCGGCGTGCCCGTTCCCCAGGAACAGGCCGCGTACGGCGACCTGGTGTTCTTCACCAAGCTCGGCGGCAAGCGCATCACCCACGTGGGGATCTATGCTGGCAACGGCAGGATGGTCCACGCCGGGTGCAGCAAGGGCGTGACCGCGGTCAAGCTGAACAAGCGCTACTACAAGGCGCGGTACCACTCGATGGACAACATGATCAAGGCGATCAACCGGCAACACAGGTAGCCCGGGGCGAGAGGTGAAGGCTGACGCGGAGTGTGCATGCGAAATGATGGCGCGGCGCTGGCGCTGATCCTGATTCTGGCTGCCTGCGGTCCCGCCGCGGATCGCGATTCCCCGGAGCGCGGAGCGCAGCGGCTGCGCCCGACCGCGGCCCCACGATTCGACCCCTTGGCCGGACAGCCCGACGCCAGCGGGCGCCGCTGGATCCAGGTGTACCTGTTCCTCGAGGGCCCGTCCGTGATCGAGGCGCTGCGGAGCGGAGCCGGGCAGCCCCTGGCGCTGGCCGCGCCCGACCAGGTCGCGGCATCGCGCAGCCGGCTGCAGGCCCTCGAGGCGCAGCACGCCAGGCTGCGGCCGAGGCTGCAGGGCCTCGGTGTCCGGGTCGCGGCCGAGCTGAAGCGCGTGGCCAACGCGATCCAGGTAGACGTGCTCGTGGACCGGCTCGACGCGCTGCGCCGGCTCCCCGGCGTGACGCGTATCGCGCCGGTGAGCCTCTTCCGCATCAGCAACTCCAGAGCCGTGCCCCACCTCGGCGCGCCCGAGCTGTGGACCGCGGACACGCCGCTGCAGGGCGACGGCATCCGTATCGGAATCATCGACAGCGGCATCGACTACACCCACGCCACCTTTGGCGGGCCAGGCACGCCCGGCGCCTTTGCCGGCAACGATCCGCTGGTGGTCGAGCCGGGCAGCTTCCCCACCGAGCGGGTGGACGGCGTCGATCTGGTCGGCGACGCGTACGATCCCGAGGATCCGGACCTGCGGGAGCCGGTACCGGACGGCGACCCGCTCGACTGCGAGGGCATCGGCCACGGTACCCACGTGGCCGGCATCGCGGCGGGCGGCGGCGCCCGCGCCAGCGGCGCACCCTATCTCGGTCCGTACGAGATGAGCCTCGATCCCTTCGACTTCGCGGTCGGACCGGGCGTGGCGCCGCGGGCGAAGATCTACGCGCTCAAGGTCACGGGCTGCGGCGGATCGAGCAGCCACATCGCGCTGGCCCTGGAGTGGGCCGCCGATCCGGACGGAGACGGAGATCTGTCGGACCGGCTGGACGTGGTCAACTTGTCGATGGGCGCGAGCTTCGGCGCCGTGGCCGACGAGGAGTTCGAGATGGCGGCCCGACTGATCGAGGCCGGCTGTGTGTTCGTGGCCGCGGCCGGCAACGAGGGCAACGGGTACGCGCCCTTCTTCACGCTTTCCGGTCCATCATCGCTGGTCGAGGCGATCTCGGTCGGTGCCACCCTGAAGGACGAGTCCAGGTTCCTGGCGCTGTCCGTGAGCGCGCCGGGTGATATCGTGGACAGCTTCCCCGCCGCAGAGGCCAGCTTCTCGATGCCGCTGGCGCAGGCCGGCGCGGTGAGCGCCGAGCTGGCCCTAGTCGAGCCGGAGCTGGGCTGCTCGGCCCTGACCCATGGAGACCGTGTGGCCGGCAAGATTGCGCTGGTCCGGCGCGGCGAGTGTACCTTCGTCGAGAAGTTCGGCCACGCCGAGGACGCCGGGGCCGCGGCCCTGGTCGTGGTGGACAACGTCGAACGGGACACGCCGTGGCCGATGGCCGGCAACGGCTTCTCCTCGCTGCCGGGCGTGCTGATCCGCCGGGCTGACGGCGATCGGCTTGCCGCGTGGCTCGAGTCCGGCATCGTGCACGTGACGCTGGATGCCTCGGTGCAGTATCCCTGGACCGTGGGGCCGGACTACATGGTCGACTTCAGCTCGCGCGGCCCGGCCGCGACCCACGGCATGATCAAGCCGGATCTCTCGGCCCCGGGCGCCGGCATCACCTCGGCCCGCGTCGCCTCGGGCTTTCGCGGCGTGGATCAGAGCGGCACCTCGATGGCCTCGCCGATGGCCGCCGGCGCCGCGGCGCTGGTTCGCCAGGCGCGACCGGATTTCTACCCGGGGCAGGTCAAGGCCGCGATGATCAATACGGCGGCGCCGGTGCGCACGCTCGACGGGCACGGCTTTCCGGTCTCGCTGGCCGGCGCCGGGCGCGTGGACGTGGCCGCGGCCGCCACGCAGGGGCTGCTCGTACGCGCCGAGAGCCCGCCGGGCGCGATCTCGGTCAGCTTCGGCGCGATCGTCGCGGCCGAGCCGCTTGTCGAGGAGCGCACCCTCCGGCTGGACAACCGCGGCGCCGAGCCGGTCGCGATCGAGGCCGCGATCGAGCCGGACCGGGAGCTGCCAGGCGTCTCGCTGTCGATCGAGCCGCGGACGATGACCCTGCAGCCCGGAGAGTCGGGCCAGGCCACGCTGTCACTCGCGCTGGATCCGCGTATTCTGGGTCAGCCCGGGCCCGACGCGCTCACACCCGCGATCGGCGCCGCCACGGTGCATCGTCACTTCCTGGTCGAGGCCTCGGGGCGGGTTGGCTTCGAGTACGCCGGCAGCGAGCTGGCGAGCCGGCTGCCGTACCACGCGGTTGTGCGGGCCGCTGCTCGCCGCTCGGCCGACGTGCCGGCGGGCTGTGCGGCGCGCGCGGACGAGATCACGATCGACGTGCCGCTGGCTGGCGGATCGGCCCACCCCGAGCCCGCGGTCTCGGCGTTCCAGCTGCTGTTCCGGCGCGAGGGTGCGGAGCCGGATCCGGACCGAGCCGCCGAGACCGTGATGGCCCTGGGCGTGGCCACCGACCTCGGCACCGCGCGCAACTTCGACCTGGCCACCGTGTACTTCGGCGTGGCCCTCGGCGGCGACTGGGTCGCGCCCTCGGGCGAGGAGTGGAGTGTGATCTCGCTGCTCGTCGACACCAACCTCGACGGGGAGCCCGAGTACCTGGTCGATACGCGCGCGTACCGGCCGGACGGCATGGACGGCGCCCCTGTCTTCTCGGACGCCCCCGTGGTGCGGGTGATCGATCTGGGGGACTGGGAGCTGACCGCGGACGACGCGGTGCTGAACATGGTTCATCTCGACGTGCTGGATACCCAGCTCTACTACAACCGGGTGGCCGTGCTGCCGGTGCCGCTGTACTGCATCGGCGTCGACGCCGACGACACCGTGATCGCGGTCGCCGCGCAGGCGGGCCTGGATTCCGAGAACGGAGAACAGCCCGCGTACCGCGAGTTCGATCTCGCGGCCCTGGCCCTGGACACGGCGAGCCGCGGGCTCGAGGGCACGGACAGGCTCGGCCACTCGATCCGCATGCCTCTGTTCGGCGGTGACGGTCCGATCACGATCGGCGTCGATCCCGTGGCGGCCGGGGCGGAGCTGCCCGACCTGCTGCTGCTCCATCACAGCAACGCCGAGCAGCGCTTCGAGGTCGTCGAGCTGCCCGATCCGGAGACCATGGACAGCGGCAACCTGCGCGTCGTGGTCACGCCGCCCGATGCGGCGCACGCCGGCCGCGTGCTGGAGCTCGAGTTCGAGGCATCGAACGAGGGCTCGTCGGCGCGGGAGCAGGTACGGCTCGAGGCCTCGGTCGACGGCGTGCTCCCGCGCTCGGCCTCGGCGAGCGCCGGCGCCTGCGAGGTCGGCGCGACCGTGATCTGCGATCTCGGTACGCTCGCGGCCGACGCGAGCGCGACCGTGACGCTGAAGCTGGAGGCGCCTTCGTCGTACGAGACGGCCACGGCGAGCTTCGAGGTGGCGGTGAGCTCGTCCTCCACCTGCGAGTCCGACTACGACGACAATAGCGCCAGCGGCACGATCGCGATTGCGGGGATGAGCCCGCCCCGCCGGGTCACGGACGCGGGCTGCCAGGCCGTCTCCGGGCGGGATCCGATCGCGGTTCTGTTGCTGCTGGGTCTGGTGCTGCTAGCCCTTCGTCGGGCGCGCTAGCGCCCCATCATCTTTCCCGAGCTGAAGTCGATGAACTTGTCCACGGCCTTGTTGAAGCGCGGGTTGTTGCGGGCCACCCACTTGAAGATCTTGCCGCCGACCTTGGCCCGGTCGCAGGGGTTCTTGGCGGTCCACGCCTCGTAGCCCCACTCCGCGATCTGGCTCACCGACGGGCCCGGGCCGGGCGAGTACCCGGGCAGCCTGACCGCGCCGTCGATCTGCGGCTGGACCGCGTACTCCCACACCGTCTTGGTCGCCTCGCCCGTGCCGCGGCCGCCCACGCGGGCGGCCACGTTGCCGGCCAGGTTCTGCCCGCCGCTGGACAGGCCGTTGTACTGCTTGGCCACCCAGCCCGCGGCGCGCGCACCGCGCGGCGGGCCCGTGCCCTCGGGGTCGGTGAAGTTGACCGCGTCGTCGCCGGGGAAGATGTACGGATTGCTCATCGCCACGAACATCATCGGATCGAGGGAGAGGAAGCGACCCGTGGCCGGGTCGTACTCGCGGGCGCGCATGTGGATCAGCCCGGTCAGCGGGTCGCGCTCGCGGCCGTGGAAGCCGTACCGGCTCTCGAGGGTTCCGGTCTCCGACAGCAGCTCGCCAAAGGCCGAGTACTCGTAGGTGCGCACGATGGTGCGGTCGGCCAGCCGGGCCAGGCCGCGCACCGTGCCCAGCTCGTCGCTGACGTACGCGTAGCGCTCGCCGCCGCGAATCATCGCCAGCGGCCTGTCCGCGCCGGGTCCGTGAAGGTAGAAGGCCAGCGCCGCGCCCGATTCGTCGATCTCGAGCACCACGTCCTCGCGGTCGTAGATCAGGAACACGGTGACGCCGTCTACCTCGCGGGCGATGCGCTTGCCCTCGGCGTCGTGGCGATAGCGCACCACGTGATCCGGCGTGATCGCGCCAGGGCCGTACACGTCGACCTGGATCAGCTTGTCCTCGCCGTCCCAGGTCAGCTCGAGCTTGCTGCTGTCGCTGTCGCGGGTGCGGCGGATCACCCGTCCCGCGTCGTCGTGGTCGTAGGTGTAACCACCGCCCCTCGTCATCCGGCGGTGGGCGTTGTACTCGTACCCGGCGCCCGAGCGATCGCCGCGCGGGTCGTAGGTATAGCTCTCGTCCGCTCGCCCGTCGGTGTAAGCCGCGCCGGCAAGGCGGCGGATCGGGTCGTACGAGTACGTGGCGGTGCCGTCGGGGCCGGTCTCGACCAGCCGCTTGCCGTCCGCGGCGAGCGTCCAGGAGAGCGCGTACAGCGTGGCCGTCTGATCGTAGTCGGCCCAGACCGTGATCCCCTCGATCCGGCCGATCGCGTCGCGCGCGTACTCCACCTCCCAGTCCTCGCCCCAGTCCACCTCGAGCTCGGTGATCCGGCCCGCGTCGTCGCGGGCCAAGGCCCAGTCGGTCCAGTCCGGCTCCCAGACCAGGCTGACGTAGCCCCAGAAGTGCTCGTACTCGTAGGTGTACTCCCCGCCGGCGAAGCCGCTCAGCGCGGGGTAGGTGATGCCCTGTACCCGGCCCCACTCGTCGGTATCGTAGGTCAGCGTGATCGGCTCGACCATGCCGGTGTGGAACTGGGTTACGCTGAGCACGTTGCCGTCTGAGCCGTAGGTCAAGCTCACCGAGCTGTCCTCGTCGGTCATCGAGGCCAGGTGGCCCTGGTCGTCGTACGCGTAGGTCGCGGTCTCGCTGCCCCCGCTCCAGGTCACGCTGCGCCCGGTGCCCCGCCCCCTGCGGTCGAAGGCGTAGCTCACCGTGTCGCCGAGCGGGTTGCGCAGCTCGGTCACGCGGCCCTCGCCGTCGCGGGTGATCGTGTGGGCCGCCGCGCCGGCCAGCGCGATCGAGCTGGGCCGTCCGGCCCCGTCCAGGCCCAGCGTGGTGGCCACGCCGTCCGTGGTCCAGGCGGTGAGCAGGCCCTGGCCGTCGCGCTGCAGATCGTGACGCTGGCTGTCCGCGTCGATCACCGCGATCACGCGATCGGCGTCGTCGTACTCCAGCCGTGTCACGCCACCGACCGGATCCTCGATCGTCTCCACGTTGCCGCGGGCGTCCCACACGATCTGCACGTCGTTGGCCAGCGCGTTGCTCACCCGGGTCAGGTTGCCTCGCGTATCGTACTCGAAGTCGTGACGAACGCCTGTGGCATCCTCGAGCCATTCGAGGTTGTCCCCGTCGGTGTAGCCCATGGTGAACCGTGGCTCGGAGCTGTAGAGGATTGCAGTGATGTTCTCGTGCTCGTCCCACTCGAGGCGGATCCGGCGGCCGAAGCGGTCGGTGAAGATGTCGAGCTCCCACGGATCGTCCGGATCATACACGTATTCGATCGTGCGGTTGCCCGTGTTCTCCTGCAGCAGACGGCCCCAGTCGTCGTAGTACCGCGTGGTGCTGCGCCCGTCGGGCTCGGAGAGCAGGGCGGGCATGCCGCAGGGGCTGTTCTGCATCGTCTGGCGTGAGCCGTCGGGAAGCAGGATCTCGGTCATCTCACCGAGGGCATCGTACAGGAACTCGAAGCGCTGTCCGGCCCCGTCGATGTAGACCACGGTCGGGCGGGGCCGGGCGGGCGCAGGGTCGTCGGCGGTCTGACCCTGGCCCGCGGCCAGGGCATTGTTGACCAGCGACTGGCTCTCCAGCGGTTCGTAGGTGCGCACGTGGCCGTCCGCGTTCTGCACCTCCTCGATCCGCCCGTGGGTGTCATAGCGGTACTCTGCGGTGCGTCCGGCGCCGTCCTCCCAGCCGGTGAGTCGATGATCGTCTCCGTCGTAGCTCAGCGTGGTGGCGGTGCCGTCGGCCAGGACGAGGCCGGTCAGGTCGCGGTTGTCGTCGACCGTGACCGTGGCGCTGCGGCCGTGGGGGTCGGTGACCGAAACCAGCCCACTATCGCCGTAGGCCAGGGTCACTGTCTCGTCCAGCGCGTCGGTGATTCCGCTCAGTCGCCCCTGGGTGTCGTACGTGAACTCGGTGGTGCGGCCGCTGCCCTCGCTGCGTTCGGTCAGCCGGCCGTCCGCGTCGAAGCGCTCCACCGTGCCGTCGGCGCGGGTGATGGTGTACCCGTTGGTCTCCCGCACGAGCGAGTACGATGTGCTATCCGGCCGGTCGTACAGCGACGCGCCGAAGTCGATCCTGAACACCATCTCGTCGTACGCCGAGCCGACGAGCAGTCGGCCCTGTCCGTCGAACGTCAGCGCCACGGGCCGCCAGATCATCCCGTCCGTGGCCGGGCCGCCCTCGCCCCGGTTCGACTCGGGCGATGGCCCCATGCCGGCCACGGTCTTGATGATGCCGGTCTCGAGGTCGATCGCCCGCACGCGGGAGCTGTACTCGTCGGCCACGTACAGCCTGCCGTCCGCGCCGAGCGCCACGTCGGCCGGGTGGTCGAGCCAGGCCTGCGTGGCCAGGCCGCCGTCGCCGCGGTACCCGGACTCGGAGTCCAGGCCGGCCACATTGGTGATCGTTCCGTCGGGCCAGAGACGGCGCACCCGCTGGCGGTTGGTCTCGGACATCAGCACCGAGCCGTCGGTGGTCACGGCGATGCCGAAGGGCGCGGGCGGATCTGGCTGCTCGAAATAGCTGGTCAGCGATACCAGCGTGCCGTCCGTGTCGAGCCGCCTGAGCCCGTACGGCCAGTCCGCGATGTACAGCTCGCCCCCGGGGCCGAACTCGAGGTCGGTGGGGAAGCTGACCGTGGGCTTGTTCTCGGGATCGAATGGATTGGGTACGTCGCCGCCGCAGACCTTGTCCAGCGCGCCGTCCGTCAGCCTGAACACCGCGCCGCTGTTGCCGTCGCCGATGTACAGCGTGCCGTCGCCGGCCACGGCCAGGGCCTGGGGCTGCAGGTCCTCTGCCGCGCCGTCGTATACGGTCTGCAGCGTGCCGGCCGCGGTGATGCGGCGCACCGTGTGGGTGCCCGTGTCTCCGACGAGCAGGTCGCCGTTCGCGTCAATGGCCAGCGCCACCGGATCGTCGAAGCAATCGTTGGTCGCGGGATCGCCGTCGGCGCAATCCCAGTCCGTGCCGCCGCCGCCGATAATCTCCAGGCGACCGGCGGGCTCGAACACGCCGCGCGACTCGCCTCCTTCGAGCACCAGCACCATGCCGTCCGGGTGGAAGTGCAGGTTCGCCACGCCGCCGACGAACCAGCCTGCCGCCACCGGGCTGTCGAGCCCGTTGACGAGCGGCATCTGCATGAACACCATCGTGTCCACGTCCTTGATCTCATCGGCCTGGATTCCCAGCGGACGGGTGGGCGGGCCGCCGAACACGTCTGCCGCGGCGAACTCGGCGCGCAGGCCGTAGAACACGCGCAGCCAGGCGTCGTACAGGCCGGTGGGCACCCGCTCGCCGCGCGCGTTTGTGCCGTCCCAGAGGTACGCGGCCCAGTTCGCGCCGTCCGCGAGATCGACGTACACCTTGTGCCGCTGGCCCTCCACCTGAACCTCGACCCCGCCGTATTCGGGCGCCTGCGACAGGTCGGCCGGGGTTTCGGCGCGCTCGCCGCCGATCCAGGCCGAGGGTTGTGCCGCGGTGGACTGGTACACCAGGGTCAGCGCGCGTGGCCGGTCCAGCGCGCGACCGAGCGGGACCTGGAGGTCGAGGGTCAGGTTGCCGCTCTTGATGTTGACCGTGGAACTGCCTGTGCTGCCGTTGCGCTCGCACGGATCATTGGGGCGACGCTGATTGCTATTGCCTATGCCGGCGCGGTCGCTCACGGTGGTGGGGTAGTTGCAGTCGAAGCTGCTGAAGTGTCCGGCCTCGTACAGCACCTGGGTTCCGTCCGCGCTGATCACGCCCATGCCGTCCGGGATCCACTCGCCGCTTGCCTCGTCGAACACACCCACCGGCACGGAGGTGCCGGGCGGGAAGCCGTAGTCGTTGGGGATCGCGATCTGCACCGGCTTGGCGAGCTCGGCCGCCTCGGCCGTGGCCTCGAGCGCCATGGTGAAGTGGGAGGTCTCGGGCAGCGGCGCGGGCAGCTCGCGCGAGGCGTTGAACCGCGTGGCGCGGACGTTGACGGTCCTGCTCAGCGCTCCGGCCGGGAAGCTCAGCGTCAGGCCGCCCTCGTCGCTCTCGTGGGTGCCGCCGGACGAGCCGATCTGGCTCACCGCCGCGTCGAGGCCGCGCAGGGCGATCGTGCCCAGGGAGACATCGTGGCCCGGCGTCACGGTGCCCACCCGGCGGGCGTGGGTGCGATCCGTGGCGCGCAGCGCCAGGTTGAACCGGCCGCCGCCGGGCACCGCGATGGCGAACTCGCCGTCCGCGTCCGTGGTCACGCAGCCGGTCACGCCCTCGAGCCGCGCCACGGCGCCGGCCAGCGGTGCGTCGTCCTCGGCCTTGAGGATCGTGCCGTGGACGTGGCCCGCGTCGGCTCCGGACGGCGGATCCTCATCGCAGGTAACAGTGGTGTCGATCGGGCCCGGGCCGCCGTTGCCGCCGCCGCCGCCGTTGCAGTTGCAGCCCTCGGTCAGCAGCAGGGCTGGGGCGATCAGCGCGCACAGCGCGCGCAGGGGCCCAGCAGGTGATCGGTGCATCACGGTCCTCCGGGTGGTTGTTAGCGGCAGAGGCTAGCCGGTTCGGTGCGGGGACGCAAGAAAGGCGGAGCGTCAGGGCGCTGGCGGCTTCTCCAGCCGTGCCGGCGCCACCCGGGTGACGAACTCCACGATCGGCTCGAAGTAGGGCGCGCCCGTGCGATGCGAGTCGTGATGGCCCACGCCGTCGAGGCGCACGAAGCGTTTGTCCCTGCTTTGCGCCGCCTCGAACACGGCCCGTCCCTGCTCGAAGGGCACGATCGGGTCGTCCGTGCCATGGATCGAGAGCAGCGGCAGATCGAGCGTGCGTACCGCGGCGCGGGCGTCGAGGCTGTGCCGGGAAACCTCGCGGACAAAGGGTAAGATCGGGAAACGGTACGCGGCCATCGCCGGCACCGAGATGAAGGTCGACTCCAGGATCAGCCCGGCGCAGGGCGTCTTGCCGGCCTGGATCGCGGCCACGGCGCCGCCCATCGACCGCCCGTAGAGCACGATCCGCTCCGGCGAGAGCCCGGGCCGCGAACTCAGGTGCGCGAAGGCCGCCTCGGCGTCGGTAAGGATGCCCGCCTCGCTCGGCTCGCCCTTGCTGAGGCCGTAGCCCCGGTAGTCGAGCAGCAGCACCGACGCATCGAGGTGGTGGCGCAGCGCGCGCAGCCGCGGCAGCCGGCCCGCGATGTTGCCGCCGTTGCTGTGAAGCCACAGCAGGGCGGGGGCGCGCTCCGGCGAGCTGCGCGGTGCGGGCACGAACCAGGCAAAGCTGCGTACTCCGTCGCGGGCCGTGAGCCACACCTCCTCGTAATACCCCATGCCCCGGTCGGTCGGCGTGGGCGTGGTCGCGCTGAAGGCGCGAGGCATGAACAGGAATCGGTCCTGCAGGAAGTACAATCCGACCCATGACAGAACCGGACCGAGCAGGATCGCCGCGATCGCGATCAGCAGCACTCGCTTGAACCAGCGCATCGGCGGCAGACTAGCACGGGGCGACCAGATTTCCTATTCGCAATCCGGATCATATGGGGTAGATTGGGGGCACTACATGGAGATCCGCTGCGGGGGGTCGTCCGTGGTGCGTCGTTGCCTTCTCGTGCCGCTGTTGCTCGCTGCCGGGTGCAGTGGGCCGGTGCACGAGCTCTCCGAGCCGGCCCCGGTGGCGATCGAAGGAGATTGGCGCTATCGCTGGGGCGATTCGCCGCGGGACGTCCAGGGCGTCCCGGAGTGGACCCTCGAGTCATTCAGCGCGTCGGGGTGGCAGGTGCTGGAGGGGCGGGGCGCGCCGCCCGGCCGTGGTGAGCACGAGCATCTCTGGCTGCGTACGCGGCTGCCGGAATGGGGCGGCCGCGATCCGAGCCTGTTCATCCACAGCGTGGACCTGCTGTTCGAGGCGTACCTCGACGACCGAATGATCTACCGTTTCGGCGAGTTCGACGAGTCGGGCCGCGGTCCCTTCGCGGGCTGGCCCTGGCACACGATCAAGCTGCCTCCCGGCTTCCAGGGCCAGACCCTGTCGCTGCGGATCTTCTCGGACGTTTCGGATATCGGCGTCGTCGGGACGGTGATGCTCGCTCCGCGAGAGCATCACGTGCGCCGGATCGTCCGCGGGGATCTGGCCCGGCTGGTATTGTGCGTGCTGTTTGCGTTCATCGGCGTGCTGTGCGTGGTGATGCTGGTGCGCGAGACCGACCGCAGAACCCTGGGCGCCTTCGCATTGATAGCCTTGCAGGTCGCGGTGTGGACACTGGGCCAGACCGAGATCAAGCAGATCTTGCTCGACGAGCCGCTGTTCTGGATCTATGCCGACCTCGGTTCGCTCTACTTCCTGCCCGCCACGCTGTGTTTCTTCGTGGAGGAGACGTACGGCACGCGGTTCCGGCGCCTGCTCCGGATCGTGCGCTATCTGTGCATGGCGTACGCCGCCGGCGCGCTGGGGCTCGCTGCGGCGGGATTGATCTCGTTGCCCTTCACGATCAAGCCCTTCGATGCGCTCGCGCTTGCTGCCGTGGCCGTGGTCCTGCTCACCACGGCCGAGGCGGCGTTGCGTCGCGATCCCGAGGCTCGCATCTTCACCGGGGCGCTGTTCCTGTTCGTACCCTTCGCCGTGTACGACATCATGGCCGGCTGGGAGGTGTGGGTGCCGGGCCAGAGCCACTGGGGCATGCTGGTGTTCATGCTGATGCTGGGCTTGATCGTGCGCCGTCGCTTCGCACAGATCCACACGCGATCGATCCTCGACGGGCTCACCGGCGTGGCCAATCGCTATCGTTTCGAGGTGCTGTTCGAGGTGGAGTGGCGTCGCGCCCGGCGCGACGTGGCGCCGCTCGGGCTGCTGATGTGCGACATCGACTACTTCAAGGGCTACAACGATACGTACGGCCACGCGCGCGGCGACGAGTGTCTCAAGCAGGTGGCGGCCATGCTCTCGGCGCAGGTCCGTCGGGCCGGGGACACCGTGGTCCGTTACGGCGGCGAGGAGTTCGCGGTGCTGATGCCGGGCACCACGCTCGAGGGTGCGCGGGCCGTGGGCGAGAAGCTGCGCGACGCGGTCGAGGGCTTGAAGATCGATCACAATTTCTCCGACGTCTCGGACCACGTCACGATAAGCATCGGCGCGGCGAGCCTGGTGCCGGACGCGATGACGGCGCCGGTCAGGCTGGTCGAGCAGGCCGACCAGGCGCTGTACCGGGCCAAGCGCGAGGGTCGCAACCGTCTCTGCCTTGCCGGGGGGGGGAGCGGATGATTCCGATGCGTGGCCGTGAGCCCGGGTGGTGGTTACCGATCGTGTTGCTCGGACTGGCCTGCAGCGAAGGGGGCGGCGGCGGCGAGGACACCGGTAATCCCTGTGACGGGATCGACTGCTCGGGCCAGGGATTCTGCCTGCTGGAGGCCGGCGAGCCGCACTGTCGCTGCGGTCCGGGGTACGTCGAGGTCGAGGGTCCGGACTGCCGGCCGGCCGGCGCCGACACGGACTCGGACAGCGACGTGGATACGGACAGCGACACCGACAGCGACAGCGACACGGACAGCGATACCGACACGGACACCGACAGCGACACCGATGCCGACACCGACAGCAGCACCGATCCCCTGTGCTGGGGGATCGACTGCGGCCCCAGGGGCGACTGCTACAGCCTCAACGGACAGGCCTTCTGCATCTGCGCCAATGGCTTCTTCGACAACGAGGGCTCCTGTGCGCCGATCATGGCCGGGCACGTGTGCCAGGACGTGACCTGCTCGGATCACGGCACCTGCCGCGCGGCCGGCTTCGACGCCACCGAATTCGAGTGCAACTGCGTGCCGGGGTACGTGCCGTACGGCCCGACGGCCTGCGTCCTCGAGCAGTACCTGGGCTGCCGCGACGAGCGGGGCTACTACGTGCCGCTGGGTACCATACGCTGTAATGAAGATGACACCAACACCGAGGTCTGCGCGAACTGGGACGGCGGCGAGCAGAACGAGTGGTGGCCGACCGGCAATTGCCCGCCGGGCAGCTCCTGCGCCACCGATTGCCTGGGCCAGCCCTGTCCGGACATGCCCTGCCCGCAGGGCACGGCCTGTGATGCCAACGCGCTGGGTCAGGCTCAGGGGCAGTGCCGGGCGACCTGCGAGTGCAGCAACTGCCAGTCGTGCAGCGGCCTGAGCGATCCCTCTGACGTGGCGTACTGCGGCAGCGACAGCGGACCGCCGCCGACGATGGCCTGCAACTCGATCTGTCCCACGGCCGATGCGGGCTGCGTGTCGATCACCTATCCGCCGGTATGCATACCTGGCGCGGGCTGCTTCAGCATGCCCTAGGGCATGTCCGCGGGCCCCTCCTCGGGGAACACGCCGGTGCGGTTGAACTCCCGAACCGCTGGCACCAGCAGGTTGGGCAGGTCGGTCTGGGGCAGGTACACCCCGGTCTCGATCACCGCCTTCCAGCCCTTGTAGTCGCCCAGTACGGCGCGGATGTCGCTCGCGCCGAGCAGGTCCTGCTGGACCTTGATCCCGCTGGCGCGGATCGCGGAGACCAGCGCCGGCGCCGGCTGGTTGAAGCCCACCTCCACGATGTGCAGCGCGGCGATCGCGGCCAGCACCGCGGCGAGATCGTCCTCGCTGCTGATCGAAGGCATCACCAGCAGCTCGGGGTCCTCCGCGGCCTGGGCGATGACCGTGGCCATGTCGTCGCGGATCAGGTTCACGTCGTGATACGACCCGGCCTGGATCTCGGCGAGGACCAGGTCGGTGCGCTCGGTCTTCTGGTCGAGGTAGAGCATGATGCCCAACTCGCGGGCGAGCTCCATCGTTTCATGGTAGCTCGGCACGCGTGTGCTCTCGGGGTTGCCGGTCTCCCCGCCGGTCAGGGTCAGCTGCTGGATCTCGGCCCAGCTGTGATCGCTCACCGCGCCCGTGCCGTCGGTGGTGCGGTCGAGGGTGTCGTCGTGCATCAGCACCACGATCTCGTCGCTGGTGTGGCGCACGTCGATCTCGACGAACTCCGCGCCCAGTTCGGCCGCTCCCCGGATCGCGGCCAGCGAGTTCTCCGGGTGGTGCTTGTGGTATCCGCGATGAGAGGTGACCATCACGGTGTCGCAGGCCGCGTCGGTGAGGCAGGCCAGCGGGGAGAGCGACTGGGATTCCTCTTCGGTCGCGTCGGCGTCGTGCAGGTCGGCGTCGAGCTCGCGGTCGTGGTCTGACGAGCCGCCGTCACAGCTCGCGAGTAGCGGCAGGGCGGCCAGCGCCAGGATCGCTGCCAGGTGTTCTTTCCGCATCATCGCCTCCCGTGCGTCACCATATATCGCTGTGGTCGCATTTTCCAGGCGCTTGATGCTAGAATGACGGCTCTCTGCCGGGCCGGGGGATTGCGTTGGTCGTGACGCCCGAGCTGATCGCGATCGCGGTCATCGTGCTGACCGCGGTGACCATGCCCTGGGATGCGGTGGGCACCCTGCTCGGGCTGTTCAGCCTCAAGGGCCTGCTGGTCGCAGTGGGCGTGGCCGGGCTGGCCTGGGGCCTGGGCCGCCTGATTCCGACCCTCGTGGCCGGCGCAGAGACCGGCGGCGTGGCCGTGCTCACCATCGCTGTCGGCTTCGCGCTGGTCACCCTGGTGAACAAGATTCGCGAGCACCTCGAGTTCGAGCGCGAGTGGCAGCACAAGCAGGAGCAAGCCCGCGAGCGCGACGAGCGCGGCGTGGACGTCGAGGCCCGGATCACCAGGCTCGAGCGCACCGGGCTCAAGGTCAACGACCAGCCCCAGATCGAGCTGCACGTCGAGGCCGAGCTGCCTGACGGGCGGAGCTTCGAGGGCGGCGTGACCATGCTCGCCGACGAAGATCAGCTCGATGGGCTCGAGCCGGGCGCCACGCTCGGCGTGCGCCTGGTGCCCGACGATCCCGAGAACTTCGAGCTGCGGCTCGACGAGCCAAGGGCCGGCACCACGGTGCGCAGCCTGGACGAGCTGCTCGCGGCGAGCGAGGACGGGGAGGGGGACGAGAGGGGGGACGAGCGACCCTCGATGACCGGCGCGCCGATCCCGTGGCCGCTGTGGATCTTCGGCCTGCAGGACGCGGAGGCCTGGTTGCTGCCGCCCCGCCGCGAGGACGCCCTGCCGCTGGCGATCGTCGATCTCTGCGACCCTTACGAAGATGGCTCCACGCCCGAGCGTGAGGCCGTGGTCGACTCGGCAGCGTACTGGCTCGCCGAGCGGGTCTGGATCCAGACCGACCTGCCGGTCAGCGCGGCCGTGTTCGTGGCCGAGGCGCAGCGCAAGGTGATGCAGCCCACGGGCTCGATGTTCGAGTACGACGCGCTGGTGCCCTTTCTCACCACGCTCGAGCCCTTCCCGGCGGTCGCCCGCGGCGAGGCCGGCGAAGATCTCGACACCGACGGCCTGACGCTCAAGCTGCGCCTGCCCGACGACCCGGCCGAGCGCACGCTGACCGCGCCCGTCGGCGAGCTGCCCGGCATGCTGATCGACTGGCTGGTGCGCAAGGGCCTGTGCCAGCGCATCGAGCCGCCGGCATGGTACGCCGCGCCCGGGCCGGAGCTGCTCGCCGACTACGCCCGGGCGCTGGACAACCTGCAGCTGCAGGTCATCGCAGACAAGAACAACCGCTTCATCGAGCGGCAGGAGGCCGAGGCGCACGAGCGCTACGTTGAGCATGCCTTTGCCATGCTCGAGCGGCACCCGGACGCCGGGGCGCAGGTGCTGCTGCTCGCCGCGGGCACGGCGCACTATGCCGAGCGCGACGGGCGGCTGGGGCTGGTCCAGCGCCAGCAGGCGCTGGACCTGATCAACGGCGTGACCGATCCGGAACACCCGCTGTACCGCATATCACCGCTGCTGCTGCACGTGCACCGCGAACCGGTGCGAGCCGCCTCGCGGCGCAAGGCCCTGCGCGACCGCGCCGAGGGCGCGTACGCCGAATGGCTCGACGCGCTGGAGCTGGACTAGCTGCCGGGAACCTGCCAGACGCGGCGTTGTCTGCTATGATCGTGACGATGCACCGGACATACCACCTGCTCGCGCTGTGCCTGCTGCTCGCCGCGGCCGGGTGCAGCAGCGCCTCGGGCGAACCCGACACCGTCACGCCGAAGCCGGCACGCGAGGCCGAAGCCGCTCCTGAGCCGCCAGCGTCCGAGCCAGCGTCCGCGCCAGCGCCCGAGCCCGTGGTCGAAATCGTGCCCATGGGCGCGCCGAGCCCGGCACTGGTCGACAAGCTCGTCGAGTCGGTACGCACCCGCTTCCGCTTCCAGGTGCGCGTGCGCGAGTCGGTGCCGATGCCCAGGGAGGCGTGGTACAAGACGCGCAAGCGCTGGCGCGCCGACAAGCTGCTCGACGCGCTCGACGCGCTGGACACGGGTGACGCGATCAGGGCCATCGGCATCACCGAGAAGGAGATCTCGACCACCAAGGGCAAGCGCTACGACTGGGGCATCGCCGGCCTGGGGCAGATGCCGGGCAAGAGCTGCGTGCTCACGGCCTACCTCTTCCGGAGGTACAGGAAGAAGACGCCCCAGCGGTACTTCCGCTACATGGACAACCTGGTGCTACACGAGCTGGGCCACACCCTGGGGCTCGAGCACTGCCCGCTCGAGCGCTGCATCATGGCCGACGCCAAGGGCAGCGCCCGCCGCGCGGCGCGCAAGTCGATCAACGAGTTCTGCCCGCGCTGCACGAAGCTGCTCTCGCGGTTCCTGCGCGACACCACGGTCAAGGGAGACTGGACCGACGAGGAGCTGGCGATCATCGGGATGCCGCGACGGTCGCCGTAGAGTCTTCGAGTTGCATCGCGCTACAGCGGCATGCTGCGACCCGGGTCCTCGCGGATATCTCCGGTCTGCAGTGGGGATTCAAAGGTTGTGCGGCTGTTGCCGTCGTCGCGCGCGGTAGCGGACGTGGCGGCGCAGCCCGAGACGAGTCCGAGGGTCAGCAGGCCAGCGATCACGAGAAGATTCCTGATATTCATGACGACACCTCCATTTCACTCAACGTTCGCCACCTGGGGTTGCATGCGACGTGCCAGCTCGGGGCGGTGAGGAAATATCAAGCAAGTACAGAAGATTATCTGGCCATGTCTCGGGGAAGGGCTGTCTCGGTGAGACATTCTGCGCCGGGAAGAAAACGATATGAGACGTTGTGGATCACATCCGAAGGGCAGGGGCGGGCTGTTTCAGCTCGCGCCGTGGATGACCGTCACGCGCCGCGCGCCTCGTCCAGCCGCTCGTCCCAGCGCTCGAAGATCTCCTCCGGCGCGTGCGCCGGCCCGATGGCCGCGAAGATCGTCTGCTCCACCTCGTACGCGCGTTTCTTGCCCCAGGCGATCAGCTTCTCCACGCGGGGGATGCCCTTGCCGTACCGCTCGGCAATGTACTCGAAGCGCCGCTCCAGATCGGTGACCTCCTGGTGGGTCACCCGCTTGTCCGCGTAGTTGACGATCATCGTCTCGTCCAGCGGCTGGTCCTCGGGCAGCACCACGTGCGCACCCACCAGGAAGCCGAGCTCTGTGTAGCCCAGCGACTCGAGCGCCTCGCATCCCTCGCGGTCGTGCGGCCGCCGCGTGCCGAGGCAGGCCGACTTGCAGAGGTCGTGCAGCAGGGCGCCGGCGAGCACGACCTCGCGCTGCAGCGTCACGCCGCCCTCGGCCAGCCAGTCGGTGAGCAGCAGCGCCACCGAGCAGACGATCTCGCTATGCGCGCGGATGTTGTCGAGCATCCCGTGCTCGTCCCACAGCCGGGCGATCTCGTCGCGCGAGGGCAGAGGCGTGGAGGAGGTGAAGACGGGTCGGTTTCCTGCCGGCGCATGCCGTCTCATCAAAGCCTCCAGGCGGCGATTCTATCCGACCGGGAGCGCCTGGTATGCAATAAAACGTCTCCTGCCGCCGACTGCCATGCGCGGGGCTTGCGCAGCGACGACCGGTGCAGGTGTCTGGGCGGGGGCACCGACTTGAAGCTGATCTGACACGGTTTTTCTTGCCTCGCACGCGCGCGGAGGAATAGAATCCCGCGCTCGTTGGTTAACAGCCCCGAATCGCGAGCGGAGGCACGCGAGGAGTGAGATCGGGCCGGAACGAAATAGTGCCGCGATGTCTGACGCTTGGCGCCTTGATCCTGGCGGCTTCGCTGGCGGCCGGACCGGTCGCCGCGGGCAGCGAGCCGGCCGAGCTGGCCACGGTGCTCGAGCGCCATGGAATCCGGCCGGTCGAGCCGCCCACGCCCGCGCCCGACTTCACCCTGGACGAGGTCTCGGGCGAGGCGATGTCCCTCTCCGAGCACCACGGCAACTGGGTGCTGCTGACCTTCTGGGCCTCGTGGTGCGGCCCCTGCCTGTCCGAGCTGCCCTCGCTGCAGCAGTTCCACGCCGCGCATCGCGAGAGCGGGATCCGGGTGGTCAGCGTGGCGATCGGCACGCCCGCGGGCCAGGCGCGCAAGATGGTGGAGAGCAAGGGGCTGACCTTTCCGGTGCTGATCGACAGGGGCGACAGGATCGCGGCGCAATACCGGGCCGCCAGCGTGCCGGTGAGCTTCCTCGTCGATCCCTCGGGTCGCATCGCCGGCGTGGCGCGCGGCGCTCGCGACTGGTCCCGCGCCGGCCAGCTGGTCAACGAGCTGACCACGCTCGTGCCGAGCTCGGAGGCGGCCGAGCGGCATTATGCCTCGGCCCGGGCCGACGAGCCGGTCGAGCTGCCGAGCAACGTGGTGCCGCCGAGCGGCGAGCTGAGGCTGGCCACCCCGAGCCCGGAGCAGGGCCAGCTCTTCGAGCTCGAGGTGGCTGTGCGCTGGGCCGGCCACCTGCAGGACTACCTGCTGCATCCGCCCGAGGTGCACCTGCCCGAGGGCGTGACCCAGGAGGCGGTGGAGGCCTCCACGTCGAGCCAGCAGGGCACCCAGGTGGTGACCTATACCGTGCGGCTGCGCGCCGAGCAGCGGGGCGAGTACAGCCTCGACCCGGTGGAGCTGCGCTACACGCCGCATCTCGAGGGCAAGCTGCAGGCCGCGCGCATCGCCGGTCCCACGGTGACCGTGGTCGCTCCGACCGTGCTCGGCGTGGAGCAGGGCTGGTTCCTCGCCGGCTCGGCTGGCGCTGCGGCCGCGGCCGCGGCCTGTGCCGTGGCCCTGGCAGTGGTGATCCGCAGGCGGCGGCGACGGGCACGGGCCGTCGTCCAGGAGTCGCCGGCAGTGCGCCTCGGCCGCGCGCTGCGTGAGGCGCGGGCCAGGCGGGTCGCCGGGGACATCGCTGCCTTCCTCGAGGGGGCCTCCGAGATCCGCAAGGCGCTCGGCGAGCCGGACGAGACCGACGAGGAGAACTTCCGCAAGCTGCTAGAGCGTGTGCGGTACGGCGGCGAGCGGCCGGACGACATGGAGCTGGACCGGCTCGAGCGCCGGCTCGAGCGGGCGATCAGGGAACTGGACGGCGGCAAGGATGCCCTGGCAGACGAGGGCATCCGGCTGGCCGAGGAATAGCGGAGGAAAGAGCGATGGGCGTGGATCCGAATCTGTCTCGCGAGGTGGAGCAGCAGTCGCAGTTCGTGGGCAGGGTGCGCGACGAGGTGGGCAAGGTCATCGTGGGTCAGCGGGCGATGGTCGATCGGTTGCTGCTCGGCCTGATCGCCGACGGCCACGTGCTGCTCGAGGGCGTGCCCGGCCTGGCCAAGACCACGGCGGTCAAGACCGTGGCCGCGGTGGTCAGCACCGGCTTCTCCCGCATCCAGTTCACGCCGGATCTGCTGCCCGCGGATCTGATCGGCACCGAGATCTATCGGCCGAGCAGCGGCGAGTTCACGGTCAAGCAGGGGCCGATCTTCACCAACCTCTTGCTGGCCGACGAGATCAACCGCGCGCCGGCCAAGGTGCAGTCCGCGCTGCTCGAGGCGATGCAGGAGCGGCAGGTCACCATCGCCGACCAGACCTTCGAGCTGCCCAAGCCCTTCCTCGTGCTGGCCACGCAGAACCCGATCGAGCAGGAGGGCACGTACCCCCTGCCCGAGGCCCAGGTCGACCGCTTCATGCTCAAGCTCAAGGTCGGGTACCCGGACAAGCTCGAGGAGAAGGAGGTCATGCGCCGGATGGCCACGCGCGAAAAAAGGCCCGAGGTACAGGCCGTGGTGCAGCCCGCGGACCTGCTCAAGGCTCGCGAGGTGGCGGATGCGCTGCACATCGACCCCAAGGTCGAGGACTACATCGTCGAGATCGTCTTCGCCACGCGCGAGCCCAAGCTCTACGGCATGGAGGCGATGGAGAACATGATCGAGTACGGCGCCTCGCCGCGCGCCAGCATCTACCTGGCCCAGGCGGCCAAGGTCCAGGCCTTCCTCGAGGGCCGGGCCTACGTCACGCCGCAGGACGTGAAGAACGTGGCGCCCGACGTGCTGCGCCACCGCCTGCTGATCAGCTACGAGGCCGAGGCGCAGGACTTGAGCTCCGACGATCTGCTGGAGCAGATCCTGGGGACGGTGGACGTGCCGTGAGCGTCGAGCGCGAGCGCGGCGAGATGATCTCACTCTCGCCCGATCTGTTCGCCAAGATCAAGGCGATCCAGATCCGCACGCAGCGGCTGGTCACCGACGTGATGGCCGGTCAGTACGAGAGCGCCTTCAAGGGCCGCGGCATGGAGTTCGAGGAGGTGCGGGAGTACCGTCCCGGCGATGACGTGCGTCACATCGACTGGCCGGTGACGGCGCGGATGAACAAGCCCTACGTCAAGGAGTTCCGCGAGGAGCGCGAGCTGACCGTGATGCTGATGATCGACGTCTCCTCGTCGGGCGCCTTCGGCTCGGTCGAGCGGATGAAGAACGAGGCCGCGGCCGAGGCGGCGGCGATCCTGGCCTATACCGCGATCAAGAGCAACGACAAGGTGGGCCTGATCATCTTCTCCGATCGCATCGAGCGCTTCATACCGCCCAAGAAGGGTCGGGCCCACGTGTGGCGCGTGGTCCGCGAGGTTCTGACCTTCCGGCCCGAGCGACGCCAGACCGACCTCGGCCTGGCGCTCGACTTCCTCGGCCGCGTGGTCCGGCGCCGCGCCGTGGTATTCCTGATCTCCGACTTCCTGGCCGAGGAGTACTCCGAGGCCATGCGCGCGGCCGGCAAGCGGCACGACCTGACCGCGATCACCGTCACCGATCCGCGGGAGATGGAGCTGCCCCCGATCGGCCTGATCGAGCTAGAGGACGCAGAGACCGGCGAGATCCGGCTCATCGATACGTACGACCGGAACACGACCCGCGGCTTCAAGCTGCTAGCCGACCGGGAAGCCGCGGAACGGGACGGCCTGTTCCGCCAGGCCGAGGCCGGCCGTATCCCGGTCTGGACCGATCGCTCGCCGGTCGAGGCGATCGTGCGCTTCTTCCGGTCGCGCGAGCGGAGGATTCACTGATGCCCGTCGATCTACCGCCCCCGCCCCGTCCCGAGCCCAAGACGAGCCGGCCCGGGTACTGGCTGATCCTGCTGCTGCAGCTTCTGATCGTCGCCGGTCTGGTGCTGATCTGGACCGGCTCGCGCGGCCATGCGAGCGCCGAGCTGCCGGAGCGCGCCAGGGATGTGGCGAGCAAGCTCAAGGCGGCCGGCGCGCTGGGCGAGGCGGCCGGGCTGTACGAGCGTTATCTCGACGCGGGCGCCGCCGACGATCGAGGTCGCGCCGCCATCGCCTTCAGCCTGGGCCAGCTCTATCTCGAGCAGGGTCGGTACGAGAAGGCGCTGCGCTGGTTCTACGAGGCCGAGTCGCTCGGTCCGGGCGAGCTCGAGGAAGAGGTGGGCAAGAAGATCGTGCACGCGCTGGAGGCTCTCGGGCGCGTCCACGCGGCCAAGGCCGCGCTGGCCCGTCGCACACAGCTCGAGAGCGCCCCCGGCGTGGAGCGGCCGGAGAGCGATCCGCTGGTGGCGACGATCGGCGCCGACGAGGTCCGGCGCTCCGATGTCACCCGCGCGCTGGACGACCTGCCGCCCTTCCTGCGCCAGCGCTTCGCCACCGCCGACGGGATGACCGAGTTCTTGCGCAAGTACGTCGCCGACGAGCTGATCTTCCGCAAGGCGCAAAAGATGGAGTACGACGCGGATCCCGAGGTGCGGCGTCAGCTCGAGGGTCTGCTCAAGCAGCTGGTGGTGGGCAAGTTCGTCGAGAAGGAGGTCATCGCCAAGCTTGAGGTCAGCGAGTCGGACCTGAAGAACTTCCTCGAGGCCAACCGCGCGCGGTACGACGAACCCGAGACGGCGAAGCTGCGGCTGATCAAGCTGGCGAGCAAGAACCAGGCGCTCGCGCTGAAGCAGCGGATCGACAAGGGCCTGCCCTTTGGCAAGGCCGCGGCCGAGGCCTCGCTGCACGCCGCTACCAAGGACAAGGGCGGGCTGCTCGAGCGCCAGGTCAGGCGCGGCGAGGATTTCCTCGGCGATGGCGACCCGCGGGTGATCGGCGACGTGGTGTTCCGTACGCCCAAGGGCCAGGTCACCGATCCCACGCCGGCGGGCGGCAGCTTCTATCTGTTCAAGACCGAGGAGATCAAGGCGGGCCAGCCGGTCTCGCTGGACGACGTGCGGGCGCGGGTGCAACAGGATTACCGGATGGACAAGTCCCAGTCGGCGTACCGCGATCTGATCAAGCAGACCCTCTCCGCCGAGGACGTGGAGCTGTTCCCGGAGAAGATGTCGGAGGGCAACTAGCCGGTGGTCACCGATCCGCGAACGCGAACGCAAACGCAAACGGGACGCGTCGCTGCTTCGCGCGGACCCCACCCCCTGTCCCCCTCCCCCGGGGGGGGAGGGGGGACCGTCGGCGTGTCGTGGTGGTGGTTCGTCGCGCTGACAGTGGCCACGCTCACCGCCTGCGGCCAGCCCGAGCAGGCCGCCAAGGAGGCGAAGCCCCTCCCTCCCGTCGAGCTCCGCGCCTCGCTCGACAAGGCCGTGGCCACCACCGGCGATCTGCTGACCTACACCGTGGCCGTGGAGCACGAGCCGGGCATCAGCGTGGAGGTGCCCGAGGTCGGCGCCGAGATCGCGGGTCTGCGCATCCTCGACTCCGAGATCCACCCGCCCGAGGACGCGGAGGGCCGAGTGCTGCGGCGGCGGACCTACACGCTGCGCGCCGACCTGGTGGGCAGCTATGTGTTGCCCGAGGTGACGGTGAAGTACACGCCGAAACCGGCCAAGGAGGGAGACGAGCCGCCCGAGCCGGTCGAGGTCAAGACCTCGCAGATCTTCCTCGAGGTCAAGTCCGTGCTGCCCAAGGACGGCAGCGCCACCGACATCCGCGAGATCAAGGCGCTGCAGCGGCCCGAGTTCGGCGTCTCGCCGTACCTGTGGGTGATCGCCGCGCTGCTCGGGTTGCTGCTCGTGGCCGCGCTGCTGGTCGGCTGGCGCTATCGGCGCAAGCAGCGCAGGGTGCCACACGGCCCTCCCCCGCACGAGGCGGCCTTTGCCGCGCTCGACGGGTTGCGCGGCGTGGACTTCGACGATCCCGAGGAGGTGCGCAGGTACTACTTCGCCATCTCCGAGATCTTCCGTTGCTACGTCGAGGACCGCTTCGGTCTCAACGCCACGGATCTCACCTCGCAGGAGATCCTCGCTCGGCTGGACGAGCTCGGCGGGCTCCACAACGAGGAGCGGATCCTGGTCCGCAGCTTTCTCACGCATACCGACGTGGTCAAGTTCGCCGACCACCGTCCCGCGCCGGAGGAGATCCGCGAGCGCTATGACGAGGCGCTGCAGTTCATCCAGCGCACGATCCCGCGGCCCGATCCGGGCCAGACCCAGCGGAGGGCCGCCTAGCCATGCACTTCGAGGATCCGTGGCTGCTGTGGATCCTGGTCCCCGTGGCCGTGGTCTGGGCAGCAGGTCTTGTCTGGTCCGTGTTCGGCCGCGGGCGCGCCGCGGTGCGCTTCTCCCAGGTCCAGCGGCTCAAGCGCCTGCGCCCGCCGCTGACCCTGCGCCTGCGCCAGGCCACGCAGCTGCTGCGCGTCGTGGTCATCGGCTTGCTGCTGCTCGGCATGGCCCGGCCCCAGACCGGGCGCAAGCACTCCCGGGTGATCACCGAGGGCATCGACATCGTGCTGGTGCTGGATACGTCCGGCAGCATGAAGGCCCTCGATCTCGACACCGAGCGTTCGATCCGCAAGCGGCGTAACCGGCTCGAGGTGGCTCGCGACGTGGTGAAGAAGTTCGTCGAGGGCCGGGAGAACGACCAGATCGGGCTGGTGGTGTTCGGCGAGGACGCGTACACTCAGTGCCCGCTGACGCTGGACCACGGCATCCTGGTCACGCTGCTCGAGCGGGCCAAGATCGGCATGGCCGGCGACAGCACGGCCATCGGCTCGGCGATCGGCACGGCCGTCAAACGCCTCAAGAAGTCCAAGGCCGAGTCCCGGGTGATCGTGCTGCTCACCGACGGCCAGAACAACGCCGGCTCGCTGGCGCCCAAGCAGGCCGCCGAGATCGCCAAGACCTTCGACATCAAGATCTACACCATCGGCGCGGGCACCAAGGGCAAGGCTCCCTTCATCGTCGAGCACCCGCTGTTCGGCAAGCAGGTCGTGTACCAGAGCGTGCCGATCGACGACGCGGCGTTGACCGAGGTGGCCCGCATCGGCGGCGGCCAGTACTATCGCGCCACCGACGCGGATTCGCTGGACAAGATCTACAAGACGATCGATCAGCTCGAGAAGACCGAGATCGAGGTCAAGACCTACATGGAGTACGAGGAGCGCTTCGAGTGGTTCGTGTTCCCGGCGCTGGGACTGCTGCTGCTGGAGATGCTGCTGCTCGGCACGCGGCTGAGGAAGATTCCGTGAAGTTCGGCGCATCAGAGTACTTCTGGCTGCTGTGGGTCGTGGTGGCGGCCCTGCTGTTCCAGATCTACGTGGCGCGGACCAAGCACCGGCTGCTGGCCCGCTTCGCCGCGCCCGGTCTGCTCGAGCGCATCACCGGCAGCGTGAGCCGTCCGCGCCAGCGGCTCAAGGTGGCTCTGCTGCTGCTCGGCCTGCTCTTCGGCGTGCTCTCGCTGGTGCAGGCCAAGTGGGGCTTCCACTGGGAGGAGGTGCAGCGGCGCGGTGTGGACGTGGTGGTCGCGCTGGATGTCTCCGACAGCATGCTGGCCCGCGATGCGGAGTCGGGCGGGGACCTGCCGCGGCTCGAGCGGGCCAAGCGTGAGATCACGGATCTGCTCAACCTGATGGACGGCGACCGGGTGGGCCTGGTGGCCTTTGCCGGCGCGGCCTTCCTCGAGTGTCCGCTGACGCTGGACTACTCGGCCGCGGCGCTGTTCCTCGAGGACATCGACACCGAGCTGATCCCGATCAAGGGCACGGCCATCGCCGAGGCGCTGCGGACCTCGATCGGCGCCTTCGAAGGCGGCGCCGCGGATTCGCGGGCGGTGATCCTGATCACCGACGGCGAGGACCACAGCGGCGAGGCGCTGGCCGCGGCAGAGGAGGCTAAGCAGCAGGGTGTCCGCATCTTCGCCATCGGCATCGGCAAGCCCGAGGGCGCGCCGATTCCCGAGGCCGGCGGCGGATTCAAGAAGACCCGTTCCGGAGAGATGGTGCTCTCCAAGCTCGACGAGACCACGCTGCAGAAGATCGCGCTGACCACGGGCGGCAAGTACGTGCGCTCGGTCACGGGCGATCTGGACCTGGAGAGCATCTATCTCGACGGCGTCAAGGCCTCGCTCGAGGAGCGGGAGCTGGAGTCGAGCCGGCGCAAGCGCTGGGAGCACCGCTTCCAGTGGATTCTCGCGCTGGCCCTGCTCGCGCTGGCGCTCGAGCCGCTGCTGCCCGAGCGCAGAGGGAGGTCCCGCCATGCGTAACCTCGCCGCCGTCCTGGCCGTGACCGTGATCGTGACCGTGACCGATGCCCGCGCCGGGGGACTCGGCGATCCGTACGAGGCGTACGCGGCGGGCGAGTACGACAAGGCGCTGCAGGGATTCACCGACCTGCAGGTCGAGCATCCCGAGGACCCGAGCCTGGCGCTGCACCTGGGCAGCGCGCACTATCAGATGAAGAATTACACCGAGGCCGAGAAGAACTTCGGCCAGGCCGCGCTCGGCGGCGACGAACAGGTCCGGGAGCGGGCGATGTACAACCTGGGCAACACGGCGTACCGCCAGGGCAAGCTGCAGGACGCGGTGGAATGGTACAGGCAGGCGCTCGAGATCGACCCCAACGACGAGGACGCCAAGTACAATCTCGAGTTCGTGCGTGACGAGATCCGGCGGCGGCACGAGGAGGCCAAGAAGCGGCAGGAGGAGCAAGAACGGAAGCAGCAGCAGAAACCGTGTGATCAGCCGCAGGATCAGCAGCAGGATCAGGGTGACCAGCAGGAGAAGCAGGAGGGTCAGGACGAGCAGAACCAGGACGGGCAGCAGCAGGACGAGCAGCAGCAAGAGCAGCAAGGAGAGGGCGGCCAGCAGCAGCAAGAGCAGCAAGAAAGGGGAGAACAGGGCGCCCAGCAACAGCAGGCAGAGATGGCGCGGCCGATGACGCCCGAGGAGGCCGAGCGTTACCTGCAGGGCCTGTCCGAGGATCGCAAGAAGCACCTGGAGAAGCGGCGCGGCAAGCGCGGCCGCCGCTCCAGGCCGGCCAAGGACTGGTGAGTTGAACCTGAAGGGCCAGCGCGGCTGCAACCGCGGGCTTACAGCCCGCGGTGGGGGGGCGTTCGCAGTCGCGATCGCGGTTGCGGTCCTGTCGTTCCCCGCCTTGGCCCAGGAGGTCAGCCTTGTCGCCGGCCTCGATCGTAACGAGGTGCGCCTCGGCGACCGCGTGGCGCTCACCTTCAGCGTGGAGGGGAGCCAGGAGGCGGGCGCGCCAGAGCTGCCGCCGCTGGCCGACTTCGATGTTGCGCCGGCCGGCCGCTCGACCAACATGCAGATCGTCAACGGCCGGATGTCCGTGGCCGTGACTCACCGCTTCATCCTCACGCCCAAGCGCGCCGGGATCTTCACCATCGGCCCGGCCTCCGTGAAGGTCGGCGGGAGCCGGTACTCGAGCAAGCAGCTCACGGTCAAGGTGCTGCCCGCCGAGGCGCGAGCAAGCGAGCCCGAGAGCCCGCGCGACCTGTTTCTCACGACCCAGGTCTCGCGCAGGGATCCCTTCCTCAACCAGCAGCTGATCTACACCCTGCGGTTCTACCACCGCGTGCGGTTCTACAACGGCAATCTCGAGTTCCCCGACTTCGACGGCTTCAACACCGAGCAGCTCGGCAAGCAGAAGGACTACGATACCACGATCAAGGGGGAGCGCTACCGCGTGACCGAGGTTCGCCTGGCCCTGTTCCCGCTGCAGCCCGGCCCGCTGACCATTCCGGCGGCCCGCCTCAACTGCGAGGTGCAGGTGCGCGATCCGCGGCGGGACCGCCGCCGCAGGCGCCGCCCCTTCGACGACTTCTTCGAGGGCCCCTTCGACGACCTGTTCCACCACCGGCGCGTCGAGCGCCGCACGGTCTCGAGCCAGGCGATCGATATGACGGTCCGCGCGCTGCCGCCGTCGCCCCCCGGCTACTCCGGTCTGGTCGGCCAGTTCGAGCTCAGCGGCGACGTGAGCAAGAGCCAGCTCGGTGTCGGCGAGTCGACCACCCTGACCCTCACCGTCAGGGGCGCCGGCAACGCCGGCTTCATCCCCGAGCCCGAGGTGCGGGGGCTGGAGGGCTTCAAGGTCTACGCGGACAAGCCGGTCGGCAAGGTCAAGACCACGCGCAAGGGGGTCTCGGGGTACAAGACCTTCAAGAAAGCACTGGTCCCGCTGCGCGAGGGCGAGGCGGTGATTCCGCAGCCGCGGCTGACCTACTTCGATCCCGAGCTCGGCGAGTACCGGGTGATCCGCGCCGGCCCCTTCCGCCTGGAGGTGACGCCGGCCACCGGAGAGGAGGAGCTGAAGCTGACCGAGCTGCTCGGTCCGCCCGGCGGCAAGCAGGCGGTCAAGCTGCTGGGCCAGGACCTGCTGCCCTTGCACCGGGGCCTCGAGGGGCTGGCGCCGCACGGGCTCGGTCCGACGAGCATCGCCCTCGGCGGCGGCGGGCTGATCCTGCCGCCGCTGCTGTTCCTCGGTCTGGTCCTCGGCCTGCGCCGGCGCGAGCGCCTCGAGCGCGACGTGGCCCTGCGCCGGCGGCTGGGCGCGATGGCCAGCGCCAGGGCGCGGCTCAGGACGCTGCGCGCCGAGCTGCGTGCCGGTGACCGCAGGCAGCGCGAGGCCGTGGAGGCGGCGTCGCGAGCGCTGCGCGAGTTCCTCGGCGACATGCTCAACCTGGAGGGCGGCGCCCTCACCGCGGCCGAGGCCGGGGCCCGTCTCCGCGACGCAGGGCTGTCGGCCGAGCGCGCCGCCGAGGTGCAGAGGTCGCTCGGCGAGCTCGAGGCCGCGCTGTACGGCGCGGGCCGGTCCGAGGCGGTGGACGAGCGCCGGCTCGCGCGGCTGATCCGGACTTTGGATCGCGAGCTGAGAAAGGTGCTGCGGCGATGAGAGCGCGTCACTGGCCAATGGCGACGGCCCTGGCTCTGCTGTGCCTCGCCGCCGTTCCCGGGGCTTCGGCACCGCCGGCAGCGGGCCCGGATCCGGGCGCTGCTGCCGGTGCGGCCGCGCCAGCCGCCGAGTCGGGGCTGGGCGAGCTGAAGATCACGACTCAGTCGGGCAAGACCCTGGCCCCGGCGCTCGAGGAGGAGCCGGACGATGCCACGGAGCCGCTTCCCGAGACCGCACCGACGCCCGTGGCGCCCTTGCCGCGTCCCGAGCCCGCGGCGCAAACCGGCCTGGTCCCCGAGGCCGAGTGGTCCGAGGCCCTGCACAGGGCCAGCGAGGCGTACGCGGCCGGCCGGTACGCCGCGGCCGTGAAGCTGTACCAGCGGCTGCTCGACAGCGGTCTGGACAACGGCCACGTGCACTACAACCTCGGCAACAGCCTGGTCCGCTCGGGTCGGCTCGGGCAGGGCATCGCCGCGTACCTGCGCGCCGAACGGCTGCTGCCCCGCGACGGAGATGTGCGGGCCAACCTGGGCTACGCCCGCCAGAGCACCAAGGACGCGATCGAGCCGGTGGCGCCCTCGGCCCTGGTGCAGACGCTGTTCTTCTGGCACTACGGTCTGTCCGCGCGCGAGGTGCTGCTGCTCACCGGGCTGCTGAACCTGCTGTTCTGGGCCGGCCTGATCGTCCGCCTCTTCCGGCGGGAGTCCGAGGCCCTGCGCTGGGCCGTGGTGGGACTGCTGCTCGTGCTGCTGGCCTGCGGCGGATCGCTGCTCGCGCGTACGGCGTGGCCCACCGATTTGGCGGTGGCGGTGGCCCCGGAGGTCAAGGTGCGCTCGGGCACGGTGCGGGACGCCACGGTGCTGTTCGAGCTCCACGAGGGCGCCGAGGTCGAGCTGCTCGGCGAGGATGCGGGCTGGCTCAAGATCCGGCTCGCCGACGGCAAGCGGGGCTGGCTTATCGCGGACGGCGTCGAGCGCGTCGACTGATTGACACCTCGGGGCTCGCGAGCTACCGTCTGAATCTGGAGCTTCATTTCCGGGGGACCGGATGCTCGGGCGAGAATTGCTGCTCGTTCCGTTGCTGCTGGCGAGCGCCGGAGCGCTGGCCGGCGATGCGCTCGAGCTCAGCCATCGCGCGCCGAGGAAGCTCGAGGCCGGCGACACGGTGCAGCTCGACTTCAACGTGATCGGCCGGTACGCCTCCGAGTCCCCACCAACGCTCAGCGTTCACTTCCGGGTGGCGGGCAAGACGATCTTCCAGACCATCGAGGGGATCGAGATCGGGTACGGGCTGTACCGCGTGACCATTCCCCGCGACCGGCTGCCCCAGCGCGGGCGGCGCGTGACCCTGCAGTACTACGCCGAGCTGACCCGCGGCGCCGAGTTTCTCGCCGGCTTTCGCAACGCGGTCGAGCCGGCCGTGACCTTCATCGTGCTGCCGAAGCCCGAGCCGCCCCCGCCCGACGCGACCACGCTCTCGCCCGGGGACGTTCGGGGCCAGCCGCGGTACCGCTCCAAGACAGCCGCGCCCCGCCGGCCCGCCGGGACGCGGACGGCGCCGGCCAAGCCCGAGCCCGACGAGCTGAACGATCCCCGCAGGCCAGTGCCCGGGCAGAAGGCTCCGGCGATCGTCCCCTCGGCGCCGCTGCGGCGCTCGGACACCAGGATCAAGGTCGGCCTCAACGTCGGCGCGATGTTCGGGTACGAGGTGTTCAGCGAGAAGACCAAGACCCACCTGTTCGAGGACCTGTGGGTCGCCTGGGCGCCGTGGCTCAACGTTCCCGGCGAGTTCACCCTCGACGTGATGTTCTACCTCGGCTGGTTCTACTCGGTGGCCCCTGGCATGCGCTACTACTTCGTGCGCAACGACGACATCTCGCACAGCCTCGGCTTCCGGGCGTTGATCCGCTTCGATCCCGACGCGCCCGTGCCCGGCGGCGGGGTGACCACCACGATCGAGGTCGGCGTCACCAAGATGATCGCCATCTCCATCGCCGGTAGCTTCGACCTGACCGTGTGGCCCTCCGGCTCGGGCCCGGTGCCGGAGAAGCTCGGCAAGGTCGGCGAGTCGCTGGACTACCTGGTGGTGCCGGTGTTCACCGCCAGCGGCGGGCTGATGTTCAGGTTCTAGCGCCCCTGCTAGACGTCGATGACCTCGTGCGCCGGAGAGCCTTCGGTCAGGTAGGCCCTCACCTTCTTCATCCCCTGCGCCTCGATCTGTCTCACGCGCTCGCGGGAGATGCCCATCTCCCTGGCCAGCTGGGCCAGGCTCTGCGGCTCCTCGCTGAGCAGGTGGCGCTCGATCACCGTCCGCTCCCGCTGGGGCAGGCGGGCCAGTGCGGCCTGCACCTCGTTCTCGGCCACGGACTGGGACTCGGCCTGGGCGAGCAGATCCTCGGGCGTGGGTGTGCCAGCCTCGAGCCGGTCCTTGTGCGTGCTCGCGCCGTCCTCGTCCATCGTCGGCGCCTCGAGCGAGAAGTCGCGCGCGCTCATGCGCAGCTCCATCTCGAAGACCTCGCGGTCCTTGACGCCGAGGCTGTCGGCCAGGGCGCCGACGCGGTCCTCCTCCGCCATCGGCTCATCGAGCCCGGCCTCGAGCTCCTGGCGCGTCTTGTTCAGCTTGAAGAACAGCTTGCGCTGGGCCTGCGTGGTGCCGATCTTGACCAGGCTCCAGGTCTTCATGATGTAGCTCTGGATCATCGCGCGGATCCACCACACCGCGTACGAGATCAGCCGGTATCCGCGATGCGGGTTGAACTTGCGCACCGCGAGCATCAGGCCCACGTTGCCCTCCTGCACCAGATCGGAGAGCTTGCAGCCGTAGCGCGAGAACTCGTGCGCGACCTTGACCACGAAGCGCAGGTTGGCGGTGACCAGCCGCTCGGCCGCTGCGAGGTCGCCGTGATCGTGATAGCGGATCGCGAGCTCGCGCTCCTGTTCCTTGCCGAGCAAGGGGATGCGGTTGATCTGGGACATGTACAGGTCGATCTCACCCGGTCTGACTGCGATTGCCTTTATCATGGCGCCACCCCGTGTTTCCTGCCCGGCCTCTGGCTCGGGCTCACTCGGCGATCACGTGAAAACCCTGTGATCGCGGCCGAATCGAGCGCTTCGTTAGCACTCTCCGGCGTCGGCTGCTAACATTATTGGGCAGATCGGCGTGAATTTCAATACCACGCCCTTGGATGATTTCGCAAATTTCAGCCAATTACAGGCATAATTCAGAAATATAAACTATTTTCGCAACTAATCACGAAAATTCTCTATTTTAATCCTATTTCAGGCCACGTTGACATCACCCAGGCCGGGTGGTACAAAAAACTTCCGGCAGAGGCGATTTATTGCTGCGGAGGAACTCCGATGGGCCAGAAGCTGCAGGAGCGCATTCAATTCGACAGCAGGCTGGTCAAGCGCAATCTCGAGCGCGGCAGGCTCGACCAGGACAAGTGGAACAAGCACCTCCAGACGCTGCCCGACGTGTCTGACAAGGGAGAGGCTGTCTTTCCCGATAGCGGCGACGCCTCACCCGGCAGCGGCAAGGGATCCCGCAAGCGCTAGGTCCTGAAGCCTCGCCCGCGTCCGGGCGCTATCCCAGGGAGGCAGCATGACCAGTAACGGGGACGAGGAGTCCCGCGGCTTCAAGGTAGTTGACCGGCGGCCCTTCGATGCCGAGGGCAAGGAACGCCCCGAAGCGCCCGAGGCCGACCAGAGCCCGGAGTCCCCGGACGCTGCTCCGGCGCCAGAGCCCGTGCCGCCCGGCGCTTCCGCGCACACCGTGGATCAGCTCGATTTCCAGAGCTTCATCAAGTCGCTGCTCGCGGCCGGACTGTTCCAGGCCGGCGTGCTCGCCGAGGAGGGCAAGGAGTCGCCGCCCGCCGATCCGGTGGGCGCGAGCCAGACCCTGGGCACGCTGCTCTTGCTGCGCGAGAAGACGCAAGGAAATCTCGACGAGACCGAGGAGCAGCTGTTTCCCGACGCGATCGGCGAGCTGGCCCTGGCCATCGGGCTGCGTCTGATGGCGCCGACCGCGATCAAGGGCCTGGGCCTCGAGGAGGGCGGGAGCCTGGACGTGGAGCTGGCGCGCAGCGCGATCGACGGGCTCGGCCAGCTGCTGGCGTCGGTGCGCGAGGCCGCGCGACCCGACGCGGTGAAGGTGCTCGAGTCGGCCCTGACCGATCTGCGGATGCGTTTCGTGGAGCGCGCAGGATCTTGATGGGGGCGGGGCCCGTGTCACGGCGACTTGCATCGATCCTGGCGTTGCTGGCGCTGGTTCCGGCCTGCGAGCTCAAGACTCCGGACGAGCCCAAGTACGCGACCCGGAGCGGCGAGCGACCGGGAGGTGGCGACTCGCCCATCGGCTTCGAGCCGGTCGAGCCCTGTCCGCTGTGCGATCTGTTCGACCGCGTGGCGCCGACCGTGGTCGCCGTGTTCGGCCGCGGCCTGCACCCCCCGGACACGGCGGACGCCTTCGAGGACTTCGTGCGGCGCTTCTTCGGCGATTCCCTGCCGGTGGGGCTCGGCTCCGGCGTGGTGGTCGACAAGCTGGGGCTGGTGCTGACCAACTACCACGTGGTGGAGGGGACCTCGCGGCTGGTGGTGCGCACGCACGACGGCCAGGTGCTCGACGCCACCATGGTCGGCGCGGATCCGGACAGCGACCTGGCGCTGATCCAGCTCGAGGGCGGCGGCATCTTTCCCGCGGCCGAGCTCGGCGACTCGGCCCGGCTGCGCGTGGGCCAGACCGTGGCCGCGGTGGGCAATCCCGCGGGGCTGTCGCACACCTTCACCGTGGGCGTGCTCAGCGCGGTGAACCGCACCGCCGACGCGATCGCCGACCCCGGGCTAAAGCCGGGCCTGGATTATCTGCAGACCGACGCGGCCCTGTCCCGCGGCAGCTCGGGCGGCCCGCTGTTCGACACCTCGGGGCGGGTGATCGGCATCAACACCATGGTGCACGCGGTCGCGGCCGGCCTGGGCTTTGCGGTGCCGGTGAACCGGATCAAGGAGCTGCTGCCGAGGCTCAAGGCGGGCTGGCGTGGGCCGCCGTGGCTGGGCCTCAAGGTGGCGCAGCGCCGGCCCGTGGGCGAGGGCGATCCAGCGGCGGCCTCGGCGATCGGGCTGCAGATCAGCGAGGTCGTGCTCGGCAGCCCGGCCGAAGAGGCGGGCTTGCGGGTCGGTGACGTGCTGCTCGAGTTCGCAGGGTACGCCCTGGCCGACCGCGACCGCCTGCGCCAGGTGCTCGAGGTGGCCGTGGCCGGCAAGCCGGTCGATCTGCTGCTGCTGCGCGGCGCCGAGAAGCTGACGGTCGAGGTGGTGCCGCGGCTGCGCCAGGAGCGCGGGGAGACCGCGCCCGCGAGCGCGCCGGCGCCTTAGATAACCGCAGGCCTGTCGGAAAACTGAGGCGTGCTCCACGCCGGCAGGCGGCCGCGGCGTGCGGCTCGCGCTGCTAGTGTGATGAATTAACTGGACAATCCGGTCCCGGCCAAAGGCGGCCGCGGCTCCCGGGACCATGGCACGGGCCTTGCTGCAGGTGCGGGCAGATCCTCGGGTCAGCCGGAGGCTGCAATGAAGCGAGCAGCGGTTCGGGTCCTGGTTGTGGTGGTACTGGCCGCGTCCGGAGCCGGGTGCCACGGGCTGCAGTATCCGGCGCCCGGCAGCGGAGGCGGCGACTCGGACGCGGACAGCGACGCGGACAGCGACGCGGATCTGGATCTGGATGGCGATTCGGACAGCGACGGCGACGCCGACCTCGACCTGGACCTCGATCTGGACACGGACGCCGATCTGGACAGCGACGCCGACCTCGACGTGGACACCGACAGCGATACCGTCCAGCAGATCTACTGCGCGCCCATGGACGAACCCTGCACCGGAGACGGCGACTGCTGGAACGCCGGCGCCTGGCACCCGCTGTGCGGCGGGTCCTGGTACTGCGATGCGGAGGGTAGCTGCTGCATGGCCTGCGCCACCGAGATCCAGGGTTGCGAGACCGCGCCCGACTGCACCGCAACCTGGGGCGCGCCGCTCTGCGACGACATGTACGAGGTCGAGTGCCGCGAGGGCGAGTGCTGGATGCGCACCGACCCGCAGGTCTGCATCGTGGGGGGCGAGGATCCGTGCAAGGAGGGCTTCTTCTGCCGGCCCGACGAGGAGGGTGCGAGCTGCGGCCGCTGCCGGCCGTACGGGTACTGCGAGTCGCCGCTGGACTGCCCGGCAGGGCTGGTGGACAAGCCGGCCTGCGCCGAGCAGAACCCGGTCGAGTTCTGGGATTGCGAGCAGAGCCGGTGCGAGATGCGCTGCGAGCCGTACTGCGGCGGGTACGGCGGCATGGGCTGCCCGCACGACGGCTCCACCTGCCGGCAGCTCGAGTTCCAGCCCGGCTGCGAGATCAGCGACTACCCGGGGCTGTGCCTGCCCGGCGACGAGCCGACCTGTGTGAGCGACGACGAGTGCCTGGCCAGGTTCAGTTATCCCTGGATCGGGCCGCCCCTGCTGCCGCCGATGAACCTCGAGTGCAGGAGCGGCGAATGCCTGGCCGTGTGCCATCCGTACTGTGGCGGCGAGCCGGGCGGTCCTGGGTGCGACCAGGGGTACGAGTGCGCGTACGCCGAGTACGGCAACGGCTGCATGGTCGCGGACGCACCCGGAATCTGCGTGCGCGAGGGTGAGCCGGCGTGCCATGACGACGCAGACTGCGGCGCGTACATCGGCTGCGCCGACCAGGGCTTCTGGAGCTGCGAGCAGGGTCGCTGCCTGTGGGATCAATGCGAGCATCCGGACTGTGACATGGACATGGACGCCTGTCCCTTCGGCCTGGTCGTGGATCCTCATGGCTGCCAGATCTGCGAGTGCTTCTGGCCCTGGTTCTGCTACGACAACGAGGGTCGGGCGATCGAGGGCTGCGGCACGCGCTGCGGCGGCTTCGCGCCGATCCCCTGTCCCAACGATCAGCTCGTGTGCGCGGGCGACCATGGCTGCCTCGGTCCGCCCGGGATCTGCCTGCCGCCGGACAATCTGCGCTGCGGCGACGGCTTCGCCTGCGAGGGTCTGCCCGACCTGGGCTGCGACGTGGGCATCACCATGTGGGACTGCATCGAGCTGCCCACCGAGCCCGAGGAGTGGATCTGCGCGCCGGTGTGCGAGGGTTAGCTTGCCGCCGGGGCCGGGCCCTGGCATGATCCCCCATCAGATGAACACGGGAAAGGGGCGCGGTCATGCGCAAGCTCGTCCTCGTTGTGCTGCTCGGCGTGGCCATGCTGACTCCGGCGTGCGGAGATGACTCGGCCGGGGATGCGGATTCGGACGTGGACACCGACACGGACATGGATACTGACGCGGACTCCGACGCTGATACGGATTCCGACGTGGACACGGACTCCGACGCCGATACGGATTCCGACGTGGACACGGACACCGACGCTGACACGGACACCGACGCTGACACGGACACCGACGCTGACACGGACACCGACGCTGACACGGACACCGACGCTGACACGGACACCGACGCTGACACGGACACCGACACTGACACGGACTCCGATACGGACACGGACTCCGATACGGACACGGACACCGGCACGCAGCCCGGCGACCACGCCGTGGTGGCGAGCTACGATCTGCCGACCATTCTCGACTGCGGCGCGAGCTACGACGCGTCCGTGACGATGCGCAACACCGGCGACGTGACCTGGACCCGCGCCGGAAGGTACAAGCTCGGCACCAAGGACGACTCCGATCCCTTCTTCGACCCGACCCGAGTCTGGCTCTCGGACACCGACTCGGTGCCGCCGCTGGCCGAGCACACCTTCACCATGACCCTCGTCGCGCCCGACTCGCCGGGCTCCTACGTCACCGACTGGCAGATGGTGCACGAGGGCGTGACCTGGTTCGGCGAGATCGCCACGCAGACCGTGCAGGTCGAGTGCGAGCCGCCGATCGACGCCGCCACGCTGACCGACAAGGTGATGGCCGGGTACCAGGGCTGGTTCGCGGCCCAGGGCGACGGCGGAAACGTGGGCTGGCGTCACTGGCACAGCGGCGGGGGTGTGCCCGACGCCGACAACATCACGATCGACATGTGGCCCGACATGCGGGAGTGCGACGCCGACGAGCTGTTCGACACCGGCTTCCAGTACGCGGACGGATCCAACGCCGGGCTGTACAGCGCGAACACCCAGAAGACCGTGGTGCGCCACGTCAAGTGGATGAAGGACAACGCCATCGACGGCGTGTTCGTGCAGCGTTTCCTCGTCTCGGTGTACAGCGCCAACGGCCTGGCCTTTCGCGACCGCGTGCTGAACAGCATCCGCGTGGGCAGCGAGCGGTACGGCAGGGTGTTCGTCAACATGTACGACATCTCTGGCGCCACCGAGGGCACAGTGGTCGAGGACCTGAAAGATGATTGGAAGCACCTGGTCGACGACGAGAAGATCACCGAGAGCCCGCGGTATCTGAAGCACAACGGCCGGCCGCTGCTCGCAGTCTGGGGCTTCGGCTTCAACGACCGGCCCGGCACGCCGGCGCAGGTGACCGAGCTGATCGACTGGTTCACCACCTCGGCGCAGGCCAAGTACCGCGTAACGCTGATGGGCGGCGTGCCCACGCACTGGCGTGAGCTCAACGGCGACTCCAAGACCGACGCCGCCTGGGCCGGGGTGTACCGCAGCTACGACGTGATCAGCCCCTGGGCCGTGGGGCGCTACGGCAACGAGAGCGGCGCCAACAACTTCCGCAACAACCAGATCGAGCCCGACCTGGCCGAGTGCCGCAACTTGGGCGTCGACTACCTGCCGGTGATCTTCCCCGGTTTCTCCTGGCACAACCTCGACCGTTTTCGTGACCACGAGCCGGGCCAGGAGATCGCGCCGCTGAACCAGATCCCGCGGCGCGGCGGCCGCTTCTTCTGGCGCCAGGCGTACAACGCGATCGACGCGGGCAACGACATGATCTACGTGGCGATGTACGACGAGGTCGACGAGGGCACCGCGATGTACAAGCTGGCCGAGAACGCGAGCCAGACGCCGGCCACGGGCGCCTTCGTCACCCTCGACGCGGACGGCGATGTGCTGCCCAGCGACTGGTACCTGCGCCTGATGGGCGAGGCCAGCAAGATGCTGCGCGGCGACATCGGATTGACCTCCACTATCCCGATCTCGCCGTAGGAGCCGGCGATGAGCATCTCCACCTCGCCGATCGGGCCGCGCCGCAGCCCGACCCGCACGCCGCACCTGCTCAACGCAGGGCTGCTGATCGCGATGTTCGCGTACGCCTTCGTCACGTACGACGATCTGCCGCCGAGGTTCGCGATCCACTTCGACGGCGCGGGCAACCCGGACGGCTGGATGCACAAGAACTGGGGCGAGTGGCTGCTGATCCCGCTCTCTGCCCTGGGGCTCACCGCGGTGATGTATCTCACCTCGCTGCTGGTCAACGCGGCGAGAAGGAACCCCAAGCGGCTCAGCATCCCGCACAAGGAGGCCTTCCTGGCCCTGCCGCCCGAACAGCAGGCGCCGATCTGGGCCAAGCTCAAGGCGATGGTGCTAGCCAGCGCAGTGCCGCTGAACGCGATCCTGTTCTACGTGCAGATGAGCATCGCGCGCTTTGCCCTCGGCCAGTCGGACCACGTGGCGCTCTGGCCGGTGATCGTGCTCGGCGCCGGGATGATCGTGATCCTGATCGTTCAAGTCGTGGACCTGATCCGGTCGATCAAGCGGGCGGTGGGGTAGGGCGCGGGTCGATCCCGGGGCTCACACCCCGGGCTGGAATGTGCCGCCGCTACGCGGCTCCGGACATGTTGTTGCCGTTGGGTTTCCCGGGGCTCACGCCCCGGGCTGGAATGTGCCGCCGCTACGCGGCTCCGGACATGTTGTTGCCGTTGGGTTTCCCGGGGCTCACGCCCCGGGCTGGAATGTGCCGCCGCTACGCGGCTCCGGACATGTTGTTGCCGTTGGGTTTCCCGGGGCTCACGCCCCGGGCTGATTGATGTCGCACCTTCGGCGCTCTGCAGTGGAGCCGCGGAGCGGCGACATCTATCAGCCTGGGGCGTAAGCCCCAGGATCACGTCGATAGTATTTCTGCTGTGGTACCCCAGGACCGGCCGGTCCTAGTACGCCCCCTTGCCGAACAGCAGCGCCGGCACGGTGAGCAGCAATATCGTCAGGTCCAGCGCCAGCGAGCGGTTCTTGATGTAGTAGAAGTCGTACTCCAGGTTCTCGTGCAGGGGCACGTCCTTGCGTCCGAGGATCTGCCACAGTCCGGTCAGCCCGGGCTTGACCCGCAGCCGCTCGCGCTGCCAGGCCGAGTACTGCTCCACCAGGAAGGGCATCTCGGGCCGCGGTCCGACCAGGCTCATCTGACCGAGCACGATGTTGAGCAGCTGGGGCAGCTCGTCCAGCGAGAGCCGCCGCAGGAACCGGCCGAAGCCGGTGATGCGCTCGTCCGCGGGATCGGTCGGCCCCTCGGCGTAGAGCTCGGTGTCGTGGCGCATGGTGCGGAACTTGACCAGCCTGAACCGTTTATTGGCGAGCCCCACCCGGTCCTGCAGCAGCAGGGCCGGCCCCCGGCTGGTGGCGCGGATGCCGATCGCGATCAGCAGCCACAGCGGCAGGCTGACCAGCAGCAGCGGCAGACCGAGCACCAGGTCGAGCGCGCGCTTGCCCAGTCGGTAGCCCAGCCGCGGCTCGCCGCTGCGCAGCGGCACCACCGCGAAGTCGCCGATCCACTCGGCGCCGATGCTCTCGGCCAGCAGGTTGAAGCGATTCGAGACCAGCCGGAAGCTCACCGTGGGATCCGGGAAGTCGGCGATCAGCTCCAGCGCCCGGTTCGGGTCCAGCCCGGCCTTGGCAAAGAAGATCTCCTCTACGCCGTGCTCGGCAACCAGGCGCGCCAGGTCCTCCAGCGTGCCCAGCACCCGGGCGCCGCCGACCTCGGTGCCGACCTTCGCGGGATCGTCGTCGACCAGACCGTGCACGGTGACGCCGGCGTCGGGCCGCTCCTGCAGGCTCTGCAGCGCGCGCACCGCGGTCTCGCCCGTGCCCACCACCAGCGCGTGCACCACGCCGCGGCCCTTGCGCAGACCCGCGGTCTCCACCCGCCGCACCACGCGTCGGGAGATCAGCAGCAGCAGCGGGGTGAGCAGCGCGGAGAAGAAGACCACCATCCGCGCGAACTCCCACTCCTTGAACAAAAAGCCCACCGACATCACCGCCAGGATCGCCACCACCGAGGCGCGGAGGATGCTCACCAGCTCGGCGAAGCGGGTTGGCCGGCGGCGCCTGGTGTACAGCCCGAGCAGGGCGCCGGAGACGATCCAGATCCCGGCGATCAGCGGCAGCGAGGCGATGTAGATATCCCGCGGATTGACCGGCAGGCTGAAGTACGGGTCGAGCCAGCGCCGAAGCTCGAAGGCCGCGAGCCAGGCCGCGCTGAAGGCGGCGGCGTCGAGCACCAGCGTCAGCACCACCAGCAGCCTGCGGAAGCCCATCAGCCCGTACCCCGCAGGAAGTCCCGTACGTGTCCAGCCATCGATTTCACCCCGCGCAGAGCATACCGCAGATCCTCGGGCCGGCGCAGCTTCAGCACCCGGTGCGCCACGTAGCGCGGGTCGAAGTGCAGGCGGTAGGTGCGAGCGGCCAGCTCGTTGATCGTCTGCGGTCCCACGTCGGCCGGCGTGCGCAGGATCGGCCGCGACATGTCGTACGCGTCCCAGTCTTCGGGATCGATGGCGAGCCAGCCCTGCTCGAGCGCTTCCTCGTGCAGTCGCGTTCCGGGGTAGGGCACGGCGATCGTGGCCTGCAGCATCTCGACCCAGCCGCTGCGCATCAGCTTGCGGGTGAGCTCGTAGGTTCGTTCGACCGCGGCCAGGTCCTCCCAGGGGAAGCCGAGCATCACTGTCAGGTGCACGTCGAGCCCGGCCCGCGCCGCAGCGCGGCAGCCCTGCTCGATCTGCGCCGGCGTGGTGCCCTTGTCCAGGCGTCGCAGCGTTTCCGCGTTGGCCGACTCGAGCCCGATCTTGAGCTTGCGGAAACCGGCAGCGTGCATCCGTCGCGCTGTCCCGGGCGTGAGCCAGTCGAAGCGGAAGTTGCAGCCGAAGCGCAGGCGGCGGTGGAAGCCGTGGGCGATCAGCCCCTCGCACAAGCGGCGGAGCCACTTCCCCCGGGGGAAGGTGCCGGTGTCGTCGAAGATCTCGCGCGCGCCGTAGCGCGTCTCGAGCTCGCCGATCTCGGCCAGCAGGTTGTCCACCGAGCGTACCCTGAAGCGAGGGTGGGTCACGGTCCAGGCACAGAAGGTGCAGCGATGCCAGGGGCAGTCGCGGCCGGCCAGGGTGTAGAAGAAGGGCTCGAAGCGCCGCCACTTCTCGCCGTAGCGTTCCGCGTGGGTCAGCGTGCGGTCCGGAAAGGGCAGGACGTCGAGGTCGTCGCAGAGCACGAAGGGCCCGCTGCTGCGGATCTGCTTGCCGCGGCGGTAGTGCAGCCCCGGCGGCCGCTTGGCCCGGTCCGCCAGGTGGCGGCACAGCCCGAGCAGGCTCACGTCCACGTCGCCGCCGCAGATTGCGAAGTCGGCCGGCGAATGCTCCAGCGTTTCCCGCGGCCGCGCGGTCACGTGATCGCCGAACAGGGCCACCCGCGCTCCGGGCAGGATCTGCTTGATCCGTGCGGTCAGCGCCCAGTGTCGGCGGATCACCGGCGTCTTGGTCTCGAGTACCACGAGGTCCGGCTGATTTCGTTCGAGCAGCTGATCGAAGTCGTCCTGCGTCGCCCCCGCGGCGATACCGTCGTGCCAGAGTACCTCGAAGCCCTCGCGGGCCAGCAGCGTGGCAGCCGTGGCCGGGATCAGCGGGTAGATGAAGCTCGGAACATGGTACCACTGGAACTGGCGGTTCTGGGTCAGCATCGGGCTCAACGGCCCGCCCAGCGCGGGGTACGCGATCAGGACCTTCATTCGAACAAGCATAGCACGCGGCGGCGCGGGCGCGCGAGAAGATCCCGGCCCGGCGTCAGCCGACCCCTCGCAACAGCTTCAACGCCTCCTGCCAGGCGTAGCGCGCCATCGTGAGATTGGCCTCGCTCAGGATGTCCCCCGCGAACTGCAGGGCGTAATGCGGCCGCAGGTAGAGCCGTCGCTGGGCCCGCCGCAGCCAGCGCTGCAGGTCCGCCCGCGAATGGGCCCAGGGCAGCCGGACCCAGGGAAAGCGCTCGTCGTGCACCGACCAGTCGCCCACCAGCGTGTCCTCGGCCCGGGCCGTCTCGTACGCCTCGGTCCCGGGGTACGGCCGGAACACGCCGAAGTTGGCCGTGGACGGCCGGAGGCGGACGATGAACTCGATCGTCCGCTGCAGGGTTTCCGGGGTCTCGCCCGGGAAGCACAGAAGCCAGCTGGTGTGGCTGCGGATGCCGGCGGCCAGGGTCAGGCGGTTGGCGCGCTCGTTGTCCGCGACCGTGATGCCCTTGCACATGCGGTCGAGCATGTCCTGCACGCCCGACTCCATGCCGTAGCTGATCTGGTATACACCGGCGCGCCGCGCCGTCTGCAGCAAGGCCTCGTCCACCGAGTCGCTGCGGCTCTTGATCACCAGGCGCAGGTCGAGTCGCTCGCGGATGATCGCGTCGAGCACGGCCATCGCGTGATCGCGATCGAGGGTGAAGCTGTCGTCCACGAACTCGATGTGCCGGATGCCGCGATCGCGGATGGAGACGATCTCCTCCATCACGCTGGGTACCGAGCGCCGGCGAAAACGACGGATCGTGTTGTAGCAGAAGGCGCAGCGGCACGGGCAGCCCCGGGTGGTGGTCAGCGTCTCGGTCGGCCGGTCGCGCACCAGCAGGGTGTAGTACAGCCCGGCCGAGTACTCCCGGGCCAGCAGGTCGCGCGCGGGCAGGGGGAACCGATCCGGGTTCTTCTCGGGCGGGGCGGGCGCCTGCACCCGCACCTCGCCCTCGCGGCGCCACGCCAGGCCGGCGATGCGTGAGACGTCGCCGCCCCGGTCCAGCGCGTTGCACAGCCGGGTCAGCGGACGCTCGCCTTCACCGGCGATGAGAAAGTCCGCGGCCGCGATCTCCTGCAGTGACCGGGCCGGCTGCGCCGTGGCCGTGGGGCCGCCGAGCACGATCCGCGCGTCGGGCAGGCGCCGCCCTATGGCCCCGGCGATGTGGTTGACCTGACACGCGGTCTCGGAGAGCAGCGGGATGCCGACGAGCTGCGGCTCGAGGCCCGCCGCGTGCTCGGCGATCGCGGCGGGCTGCATCCCGTGGGCGTTGGCGTCGAGCACCGCAAGCCGATGGCCGGCCTCGCGCAGCGCGGCGGCGAGGTACATCAGGTTCAGCGGCGGATAGCACTTCTGCCGGACCTCGTCGAGGTGCAGATCGCAGGGATTGACCAGCAAAACCTTCATGCCGGCGAGCATAGCACGCACGACCATTGCCGCGCGAGCTCGGCGCTGGGCGGGCGGCAGGGCGGGCGGCAGTGCTTGTTCCCGCCTCGCTTCCTGGTATAGTGGCGCCACTGGGTCCACGCTGGACGGGAGAGGGACGGCGATGCAGCGTCTCGGAGAGATCCTGATCGACGGCGGTGTGATCAGCCAGGCCAAGCTCGATGAGGCGCTCGCGCTCCAGCAGCGGGATCCTGCGCCGCTCGGCGTGATCCTCGCCGAGCTCGGCTTCGCCACCGAGGAGCAGGTGGTCTCCGCGCTGTGCGGGCAGCTCTCCCCGGCCTTCCGCGCACAGGCGCTCGACGCCTTCGATGGGGGGCGGGTGAGCCCGCAGACCACCGTTCCCGAGCGGGTGCTCGCGGTGGTCCCGCCCAAGGTGGCGGTGCAGAGCCGCGCGATGCCGATTCGCTTCGACACGGGCACGGGCGCGCTGGTGGTCGCGATGTGCGACGTCAACGATCACCACGCGCTGAACGACCTCCAGCTCGCCACGAGCCGCAACGTCAAGCCGATCCCGGCCAGCCTCGCCGACCTCAAGGCGCTGTGGAAGCGCTACTACAATATCGAGGACAGCAGCGCCTCGAAGAAGGAGGTCGATCTCTCGGCGCGGCTGATGGCCGGCGTCGAGCACCAGATGAACGAGCACTCGATCGTCGAGCTGGTGAACACGATCCTGGGCCAGGGCATCGCCGCCGGGGCCAGCGATATCCACCTCGACCTGTTCGACGAGGACATCACGGTCCGCTATCGCATCGACGGGATCCTCTACACCGCGCTGCGGATTCCGGTCGCGCTCTACAAGAAGCTGGTCTCGCGGATCAAGGTCGTCGCCAATCTCGACATCTCGGAGAAGCGGCTGACCCAGGAAGGCCGCCTGTCGGCGCGGAGCCCCGACGGCACGCCGCTGGAGTTCCGCGTGTCGGTGCTCCCGGTGTACAACGCCGAGCGGATCGCGATCCGCCTGATGGACAAGCGCAGCTACAGCCTCGACATCCACCAGCTCGGCTTCGCCGCCCGGGATCTCGAGGAGCTGAAGAAGGAGCTGGACAAGTCGTACGGCATGATCCTCGTGACCGGCCCCACGGGCAGCGGCAAGACCACCACGCTCTACTCGATGATCAACTACCTCAACGACATGTCGCGGAACATCATCGCGATCGAGGATCCGGTCGAGGTCGGCATGAAGGGCGTGGCCCAGGTGCAGATCGACGCGCGCTCCGGACACACCTTCGCCTCGGTTCTCCGGTCGGTGCTGCGGCAGGACCCGAACGTGATCATGGTCGGCGAGATCCGCGACGAGGAGACCGCGCAGCTCTGCATCCGGGCCTCGATGACCGGGCACCTGGTGCTGGCCACGGTTCACACCAGCGACGCGGCGACCGCGGTCGCCCGGCTGAAGAACTTCGGCATCAAGCCGTACCTGCTGGCCTCCTCGCTGAACCTGGTGATCGCCCAGCGGCTGGTCCGGCGCCTGTGCCCGGAGTGCGGCGAGCCGGATCGGGTCGATCCCCGCGAGCTGATCCGCATGGGCCTGCCTCCGCGGGAGGTCGAGCGGTTCACCTTCAAGCGCAGCGCCGGCTGCGACGCCTGCAACAGCACGGGCTATCGCGGGCGGGTCGGGCTGTTCGAGGTGATGCGGCTCTCGCAGAAGATCAAGGACCTGGTGGCCGAGGAGGTTCCTGCGGAGCGGCTGAAGCGGCGGGCGATCAGGGACGGCATGGTCTCGCTCAACCGCTGCGGCCTGCTGTGGGCCGGCCGCGGGCTGACCAGCGTCGACGAGGTCGCGCGGCAGGCGCACCACCAGGCGTAGCCCGAGACTACTCCAGCGGATCGCGGCAGCAGCGGAAGCCGGCGTACAGCGCGGTCCAGCCCGCGTTGTACGTGCACCGCAGGCGGGCGCTGGCGCTGGCGCAGTTGTAGGCCCCGCCGCGCACCTCGTACCCGCGGCCGTCAGCGGTGGAGGGCACGATCTCCCAGACGTTGCCGCTCACGTCGTAGGCGCCGTAAATGCTGTCGCAGTCCGGAAAATAACCCGTGGGCTCCACGTGGAAGCAGTAGTAGGTGTACCCGCAGTTGGGCCCGGTCACGCAGTCCGCGATGCCGTGCTCGGCGCAGTAGTCGTCACAGAAGGTGTCCACGCAGTTGCAGGTCTCGGCGTTGAACACGTCGCCGAAGGCGTAGGCGCGGTAGTTCGGGGCCGGACCGGCGCAGGCGCTGAACCACTCGTGCTTCCCGCAGAGGTGCTTGTCCGCGGCCTGGCAGGCGGACTGGAACTCGGCCAGCGCGGCGCTGCTCATCGGATTCACGTGCCAGGGAATCACTCCTGGCCGGGAGAAGGCCACGTTTGCGGCCGTGCCCTGATCCGTGGCCGTGGCGTCGGCCCGCGAGGCCTCATACCGGTCGATGCAGAAGGCGTTGATGATCCCGCCGGAAGGATCCGCCGGGACCAGGACCATGTCATCGGGACAGCTCGGCCCAGCCTCGGGCTCGGGCTCTGGCTCGGGCTCGGGTTCGGGCTCGGACTCGGGTGCGACCTCGCTGCCGTTGTCGCCGCCGCCCTCCGCGTCTCGGTCGAGGCCTGCATCGGGGTGCTCCTCCGCCTCTGCATCCGCCTCCGCATCCGCCTCCTGCGCCGCCTCGCTTCCCACGCACCTCCCGGCCCGGCACACCCCTGCACCGCCGCCGGGCAGCACGCAGCTCGTACCGTCTGCCGCGTCGTCGTACCGGACCAGGCCGCCCTCGCATCGGGCCACGGTGCAGGGCGTGGAAGACTCGGGCGGATCCGTGTCGTCGATCAGCAGCGCGCAGCGTTGCCCCTCGCCGCTGACCGCGCAGACCGGGACATGGCAGTCGCCCGGCTCGTCCGTGCAGTCGATGGCCGGATCCTGGCAGCTGAACGTGCAGTCGTCCCGGCAGCCGTCGGTCGGGTCGTTGTCGGCCCAGTCGTCGCACTGCTCGTCGTCCTCGATCACGCCGTTGCCGCAGCCCGTCGCCGGGACGCACAGCGGGTTGGGCTGCCCGGGCGTGCCGAACTGTCCGGAGTCTCCGATCGGATTCTCGGCCGGGCACCAGCTCTCGGCGCGATCGTTGGCCACTGGATTCATCTTTCTCGGGTCGAGGCTCATCGAGCGGCCGCGGACGATGGGCCAGACCTGCCCGTCGCTCCACGACACGGCGTCGATCGTGATCTCGTTGGCCACGATCTCCAGGCCTCCGCTCTCCGGATCGATCCCGGAGGGCAGTACCAGGTCGGGAACGACTCCGCCGGTCTCGAGCGGATCCGCGGACAGACCCAGAACCAGGTAGCGCTCGGGCAGGAACTCGACCTCGCCGGGCAGCTCCAGCCCCACGGCGTGGCCCGCCGGCCCGACGAGCTGCCAGCCCTGCATGTGCAATCCCAGGCTGCCGTTGTTGTACAGCTCGAGGAAGCGCGCCTGCTCCCCGTACGGCGGAGCCGGCTCGAGCAGCAGTTCGGTGATCAGCACCATGCCCGGGTACACGTCCAGGCAGCCGCCGCCGTCGGCATCTGCATCCGGCTCGGGGCCTTCATCATCGGCTTCGGCCTCGCGAGTCGTCTCCGCGTCATCTTCTGCATCCGCGTCGCATCCGGAGTCCGCGTCGCGCACGCTCTCGCGCTCGACATTCACCTCGCCATTGGGATCGTCTCCGGGTGCGCCGCAGGCCCAGACCAGCGACAGGAGCAGCATCGTCATCCACAGCCGGGTCGCACCGCGTAGCGCATCTACAGACATCGCCGTTCATGGTAGCCTCCGACCATCCCAAGTCAAGTTCGCAACTTCCGGCGACCCGGGTTTGCCCAGGCACCCGGCGCCGTGGTACCCAGGAGAGGAGCCGACAAGCGTCCGGAGCCGAGCTTGGCCCAGCCCTGGTCCCGCAGCGACACGATCCTCACCGCAGCGGTCGGCGCAGCGCTGCTCGCCTGGTTCCTGGCGACCTGCCTCGGCGGCCTGCCGCTGATCCTCGACGAGGGCAACCAGCTGGCCACGGCCGGGATCATCCTCGACGGCGGCACCGTCGGCCTGCACTCCAACTACCCCAAGCTGGGGGCGTATCTCTCGGCCGCCTGGCTCGGCGTGTTCGGCCGCACGCTGGCGGCGGCGCGGATCCACACCGCCCTGGTCGGAGCCGCGATCGGCGTGCTGCTGTTCATGCTGGTGCGCCGGCGCGTCGGCCGGGCCGCGGCGCTGGGCACGGCCCTGCTGTTCGGCGCCTGGTCGGTCCCGCACTGGCCCGTGCACTCGGGCGACTGGCCCGGCGTGCTCACCGGGCTGCTGGCGCTGCTGGCCCTGCTCGCCTTTCGGCGGACCGGCCGTCAGCGCTCCCTGGTCGCGGCGGGCGCCTGCGTCGGCCTCACGGGCTGCTACTTCCCGGACCTGGCCCTGCTGCTGCTCGTGCTCGGCGCCGCGGCGCTGCTCCTCGGCTGGATCCAGGAGAGCGGTAAGGGCAGCGGCGGCGGACGGGTTCGTCGGCTCGGCCTGCTGCTCGGCGGGCTCGTCGCGGTGGTGCTGCCGATCGCCCTGGCCCTGGAGGCGGCCGGTGCGCTGGACCGGATGATCTACTTCGCCTTCACCGGTCCGGCCTTCGTGTGGCAGCAGTTCGACCAGATGTACATCCCGTACCCCACATCGTTCAGCGGCGGTTATCCTTCCGCGTACTACGGCGATTTCCCGGCGGCGCGGCTGGTCTTCCTCGTGCCGCCGCTGGTAGCTGTCGCGGCGGTGTGGCTGCTGCTCCGGCGTGAGGATGCAACGGCCTGGATCGACCGGGTGCTGCTGGTTGCCGCGGCCGCGGCGTCGCTGCTAACGATCTATCCCCGCTCCGACCTGGGCCATTTGGTGCTGGCCCTGCCGCTGGCCCTGCCGCTGCTGGCCGAGGGTGCGGCGCTGGCGGCCCGTTCGCTGGGCCGGCGGCTGTCCGGGCCGCTGTTCAGGCTGCCGGCCGGAGCGGTGCTGCTGGCGTGCGTGGCGCTCGCGGCGATCGGCGCGGCCGAGGCGCGGGTGCACACCCTGTCCGGCAAGTGGCGCGAGCCGCGGGGCCTCGAGGCGCTGCAGGGCTTCCCGGTGCGCGCCGACGTTGCCCGCGAGCTCGAGGCGCTCGCCGGCCTGCTCGACGAGTGGAGCGAGCCGGGCGAGCCCGTGTTCGCGTACCCCGACTTCACGATGTTCTACTACCTGTTTCCCGAGCACCCGCCGCCGTCGCCGCTCCTGGCCCAGACCTTCGGCTGGTTCGCCGAGGACGATCTCGAGGAGCTGGTGGAGGATCTGGAGCGCAGGCGGGTCCGCATCGCCGTGCGCCTCGACATCAACCAGCCGCTCGACGGCCGGCCGCTGTCGGCGTACGCGCCCTTGTTGACGAGGTACATCGCGGAGCAGTACCAGGAGGTGACGCGCCTCGGCCGGCTGACCGTGCTGTTGCGGCGGGATCGCGGATGAGGGTGCTGCTCGCTCTGCCCGTGGACGAGCGGATGTGCGTGCATCCGTACAATCAGCACCCCCTGGGCCTGCTGTCGATCGCGCAGTACCTGCAGGATCACCTCCCCGGCGTCGAGATCGCGGTCATCTCCGGCGCGCTCGACCTCGACGACATCGAGCGCTTCGAGCCCGATCTGCTGGGCCTGACCGCCCTCTCGCCCTTCTTCTCGCAGTGCGCCGCCCTGGCCGAGGCGGTCAGGGCGCGCTTCCCTGCGTTGCCGATCGCAGCCGGCGGCCACCACGTGGCGTACCTGCCCGGAAGCCTGCCCCGCGCCATCGACGTGGCTGTTCGCGGCGAGGGCGAGCAGGTGATGCTCGAGCTGTGCCGGCAGCTCGCCGAGGGGCCGGGACTGGATCCCGAAGCGCTGGGGGCGATCGCGGGGCTGCACTACTGGCGCGACGGCCGGCTCCGCTCAACGCCCGACCGGGAATCCTGCCTGCCTGCGGAGCAGCTGCCCGTGATCCGCAACCTGGATCTCTGCGAGTTCAGGTCAGGCCGGCCGACCGAGCTGCACCTGGTGACCACCCGCGGGTGCCCCTATCGCTGCCGCTTCTGCTCCTCGGCGCCCTTCTGGAAGGGCGTGCGCTACCTGCCGGCCGCGTCCGTGGCCGAGCAGATCGAGTACTATCTCGACCACTTTGCGCCCGAGCAGATCGAGTTCGCCGACGATCTGATGATCGCCAGCAAGGAGCACCTGCGCGGGATCCACGAGCTGATCATCGAGCGGGGGCTGCACCGGCGGTCTACCTTCACCTGCTGGGCCACGGGCAAGCACCTCGACGACGAGACGCTGCGGCTGCTGCGCGAGATGAACGTCACCGGCATGTCGATCGCGATCGAGAGCGGCTCGCCAGAGGTGTACCGCTATCTCAAGGGTACCTGGAGCACGCCCGAGGAGAACGCCGACGCCGTCCGGCGCGCCCACGCGGCGGGCGTGTTCGTCCACATCTGCGTGATCGTCGGCTCCCCGCCGGAGACCGTCGAGGACCTCGAGTGCACGCTGCAGTACCTGGAGGCGCTGCCCTGCCACAACGGCACGGTGTCCCTGCTGCGGCCGTATCCGGGCAGCCGGCTGTGGCAGGAGGCGGCGGAACGGGGCCTCGTCAGCGACGGGCTGGACGACTGGTCGAGGATCGAGAGCGACGACGTGATGGATCCGGCGACGATCTTCCTCGGCGAGCGGGCCACGCGGGCCGAGGTGCACCGCTACATGCAGGCGATGCGGGAGCTGTTCGAGGCCCGGCGGGAGGACGGCGGACCGACCGCTCAGTGAGCGTGGCGGACGGTGTACCGATCACCTGCCAGCTGCTCGCTCGATACGCAGCGGAACCGGTCGTACGAGCGCGACTTGACGTGCATGTACTTGCCCGAGCCCTCCTGTGCGATCTGATCCACGGTCCGCACCTCGACCTCGGCGTCCGCGCCGAGCACGCCCCGCACGCGCTTGATCAGGTCGCGCGCGTCGGGCGCGGCGCCGGGCTCGGGGACCGCGTGTAGCTCGAAGCGGGCCTCCTCGCGCTGGAGCAGCTGGAAGATCTCGACGCCGGGCGCGGGCAGCAGCGCGTCGAGCAGGTCCTTCTCGGCCGCGACGCGGCCGCCGGGCATGCGCACCAGGGTCTGGATCCGGCCGCGCACGTCGATGCACCGCGTGGTGCGTCCGCAGGCGCAGCCCCGGCCGTGATCGACCACCACGTCGCCCTGCTCGAGGCGGATGATCGGCATGGCAAAGCTGGTCAGGCCGGTGACGATGTGATTTCCAAGCTCGCCCTCGGCCGCGGGCTCGCCGTCGGGCCGCAAGACCTCGTTGACGCAGTGGTCCTCGACCACGTGCACCAGCCCGGGCCGGATCTCGCACTCGCCCGCGTACCGCCCGAGCTCGCAGGCGCCGTACCCCTCGTAGCAGGGCGCGCCAAAGACCTCCGAGATGGTCTCGCGCATCACCGATGACGCGACGCCGCCCGAGAGATCGATCGCGCCCACGCGCGGCACGCGGCGGCCGCTGCGCCGGACGTGCCGGGCCATCAGGTACGCGTACAGCGGGTACGTGACCCACAGCGCCGGGCCGTAGCGCTCGAGCTCGGCGAGGATCTGCTCGAAGCGCGCCGGCCCCAGCTCGTCGGGCCCGAGCGGGTCGAGCTTGCGCCGCCGGTGGAACAGCGGCTTGACGATCTTCTGTTCCAGCACCACGAAGTGCTCGGGCGCCAGCACCCCGCTCCGCGCGAGCAGCGCTCCCAGATTGCCCAGCCAGCCGCCCCGCAGCTCGTCGCCGTGGGCCAGGCAGGGCTGGCACTCGTTGGGCGTGGTGCGCAGGGTCCGCTCGCCGAGGCGGCTGCCGTACATCGCCCGGGCGCGCAGGCGTACCGCGTACTTGTGGTTGATGTCCTCCACGTCCTGCACCAGCATCAGCGGCCGGCCCGTGGTGCCCGAGGTGTTGGAGTAGCGCAGGGAGTGGTCCTCGTGGCCGCGGGCGATCGCGCGGTGCGGGAATGCCTCGCGCAGCTCATGCCTGGTGGTGACCGGGATGCGGCGCAGGTCGTCCAGCGAGCGGATGTCCGTGGGCTCGATCCCGGCGCCCTGCATCTTGTCGCGATACAGCAGCACCCTGTCGTACGCGTGCGCGATCAGCTCCTGGAGTCGGCACAGCACCCGGGCCTCGCGCGCCGCGGGCTCGTCGCGGTCGGCCCGCTCGTACTCCTGAAAGTAGCGCCAGGCCCGGTGCGGGGTGAGCGCGGCCGCGGCCGGCATGGCCACCTGCTCCAGCAGCCACGGCCAGGCCGCGCTCATCCGCGGTCTCTTCTCCTCGCGAACAGGAACCGGCCGGCGCGCCAGAAGAAGTCCAGCTCGCGGTCCAGATTGAGCAGCAGGCCCAGCGGATCCTTGGCCCACAGGAAGCGCCAGGCAAAGCCCGGCGTGAGCACGTACTCCTTGTAGAACCGGCGCTGGAGCCTGGACAGCGCGGCCGCGCTCACCCGCTCCCGGTCGGTGGGCCGGTTGTAGTGCGACAGCGCGGCCACGCCGGGACGCTCGTTCTCGGGCAGGCCCTGCCAGTACGGCGATCCCGGGTACGGCGTGAAGAAGGCCACCTGCAGCAGGTCGGGCCGCAGCTTCTTGCACAGCCGCAGCGAGCCCTCCATCGCCTCGGGGCTCTGGCCGGGGCAGCCGAGCAGGAAGAAGCCCACGGTGCGCAGGCCAGCCTCGCGGCAGAGGCGGAAGGCCTGCTCCATCTGCTCGACGGTCTCGTCCTTGCCCAGCCGGGACAGGGTCTCGTCATCTCCGGCCTCCACGCCGAAGCAGAGGGTGCGGCAGCCGGCCCGGGCCAGGGTGGAGATCAGCGAGCGATCGAGGCAGTCGGCGCGGGTCTGGCCGAGCCAGGCGATCTTGCGCTGCAGCCCCCTCCGCCGGATCTCATCGCACACGCCCTCGATGTGCGGCCGGGACACGGTCAGGGTGTCGTCGTGGAAGAACACGGTGTTGATGCCCCGCGCCGCCAGCTGGGCCAGCTCCTCGCCCACCGAGCCGGGCGAGCGGAAGCGCAGTGTGGCTCCGTAGGTCACGCGCAGGGTGGGCGAGCAGTAGATGCAGTGAAAGGGGCAGCCGCGCGCACTGAGCACGAAGCCCCAGCGGATGCGGCGTCGCACGCCGAGCGGGTGGAACATCCGGTAGTGCTCGGGCGAGAACAGGCGATGCAGCGGCAGGGGCAAGGCCTCGGGATCGTCGATCAGGCGCAGAGCCGCGCTGCTCCCGCTCTCGCCGCGTGGTACGAGCCCCTCGATACCGTCGAGCGTATCGCCGCCAGCCAGCCGGGTCAGAGCCTCGAAGGCCGTCTCCTCGAACTCGCCGCGCGCGCAGCCGTCGAAGGGGCTGTCCGCGCCGAGCAGCTCGTCCGGCAGCGTGGTCGGGTGCTGGCCCACGGCCAGCCCGCCGACGCAGCAAGGGTCCTGCCTCGCAATTCCGGCCAGCTCCAGCATCAGCTGGTGGTCGGGCGTGATGCCCTGGACCACGAACAGCTCGGCGCCTGCGGCGCGGACCGCGGCCCGGGCCTCGTCGCGGGTGTAGCGCCCGGTCTCGGTGTCGAGCAGGGACACGTGATGTCCGGCGCGCTCCAGCATCGCGGCGAGGATGCCCAGCGAGATCGGCGCCACCGAGTTCTCCGGGTGGATGGGCAGGTCACGCCATCTCTCCGTAGCTCTGATCAGCAGTACGCGCATCCTTCGGTCTCCAGCCCTAGAATAACCCGAAACGCCGTCTTGCCAACCATTCTCCGCCGAGGAGCAGTGCCACCAGGGCCAGGGCCCAGGCCCGGTCCCACAGCGGCTCGTCCTCGAGCTTGGCGACGCGCAGCGGCTCCGGGTCCTCGAATTCGAGATCGGCGAGGTCGGCCGGCAGCACCCGGAAGCTCCCGTCCGTGGCCTCGGCCAGCCGCTCCAGCCCTTCGGCGTCGATGCGCGGATCGAGCAGCTCGGGATCGGCGCCGCCGGCCACCAGCACCTCGCGCGCCTGGCCCAGCAGCGCGCCCTGGTGGAAGGCCTCGGCCACCAGTTGGTAGCTCCCGGCCTCTGGCGCGCCGAGCTCGAGCCGCACCAGGCCGTCCGCGTCGGTGCGCCCCTCGGCCTCGGCCAGCGGCGCGCCGCCCGTGGCCGGCTCGATGCGCAGTCGCACCGTGGCGCCCGCGGCGGACCCGTAATCGCTGCTCACGGCGCGCAGCAGCACCTCCACCGGAAGCCCCGCCTCGACCCGGCCGCCACCGCGGACGAATCGCACCGAGGCGGCTTCGGGGTCCTTGGAGAGCCAGCGTAGCGCGCCGCGCCAGAAACGGCGGTACGCGCGAGCCGAGGCGTCGTCCGCGTCGGGCGAGAAGCGCCAGCGCCACGAGCCGTCCCAGGCCACGGCCATGGTCCGGCCGGAGCCGGCCTCGCCCACGGCGAGCAGCGGCGCAGGCGTGCCGTCCGGGGCCGCGGCCAGCGGGTGGACCGCCAGCAGCGCCGCGCCGGGCTTGGGCAGCAGCCCGAGGTTGCAGCCCGGCAGCTCGGGCAGCCGATCCCACAGTGCGCGGTTCGGTCCCTTGCCCGGCGCCAGCGCCGTGACCGGATGGCGCTGCCCGATCTCGGTCAGCCGGGGCTTGAAGCCCTGCTCGTCGGCTGCACCGCTGCCGCCGAGTCGCAGGGGCAGGATGTCCTCGATGTACGTGCCGCTGTACCCTCCGTCGGCGAAGCTCTGGTCGCCGCCGATCATCAGGAAGGCGCCGCCCTTGTCGACCACGTAGTCGCGGATCAGCTTGAGATAGGGGCGCATGCGGTAGCCGCGGTACGTGAAGTTCTGGAAGATGATCAGATCGAAGGTGTCGATGGCCTCGGTGAACAGCTCGGTTACCGGGAAGCGGATCAGCGACAGCTCGTCGTTGCGGCCGACCGCGTGATCGCCGGGAGTGCGCAGGATGAAGAAGCTGACCAGGTCGATCGACGGATCACGCTTGAGCAGCTCGCGGAGGAAGCGCACGTCCCAGCTCGGCCGTCCGGCCACGTGCAGCACGCGCAGTCGGTCGCGCAGCACCTCCAGCCGGAAGTCGAGCCGGTTGTTCTCGTGCAGGCCCTCGCCGGGAAGGGTCGGCACCTCAACGGCCAGGGCCAGGCGGCCCACGCGCTCGGGGGTGAAGGGCAGATCGACCGAGACCGCGCCGCCGGCTGCGGGCAGCGCGGCCTCGCGGGTAACCAGCGGGACGCCGCCGCGCAGCAAGCTCACCGGGACGGTGCGCGCCTCGAGCCCGACCGAGGTGATCGTGGCGCGGATCCTGGCCTGGGTGCGGACGAAGGCGAAGTCGTCGGCCGACACGCCGGAGACCGCGAGGTCGACCAGCGCGTCCGGCTCGGCCGGGGCCAGCGCGTGCACGGGCACGCCCTCGGGCGGGGCGGGCGGCGTCTGGGACGCGTTCTGGTTCCGGCCGTCCGAAATCAGCACCACAGCGGCCAGCTCCTCGGCGTCGAAGTCGGAGACGGCCTGGTCCAGCGAGGTCAGCAGATCGGTGTGCGGCTCGTCGCTCGGGATGCCCTCGCTCGCGGCGGCTCGGCTGGCGGGTGCGGCCTTGCCGCCAAAGGCGTACACGTCGACGGCAAAGCGCCCGGCCAGCTGCTGCAGGGCTTCCTCGTTGTCGCGGAAGAAGGCGGCCGCGGCGCTGGCGCGCGTCGGACCGTCGGCGCGGTCGCGGATGCCCATGCTGCGCGAGGCGTCGACCATGAACACCACATGCGCCCTGCGGCGGATCACGTGTCGCAAGCGGATCGCGGGCTGGAGGATCAGGGCGGCGAGGGCCAGCAGCGCGCCGATGCGCAGGACGAGCAGCAGGGCGCGGCGCCGGCGTGAGTGGACCACCTGCGTCGACCACAGCGCGAGCACCGCGGCGGCGAGCAGCAGCGCCAGGCCGATGTAACCCCAGGCGCCGTCCTCCAGACCGAGGAGAGCGAGGGTGTGCTCGTCGAAGCCGACCTGCTCCATCCGCCCGCCTATCGCCGCCGGCGTTCGAGGATGAACGGCGCGTGCACCTGGTCGTCCTTGTAGTCGAGACAGAGCGCGTAGTACGCGATGTTGAGGGCCAGCCGCACCGCCTGCTCGCGCTGCAGCTCGCCGCCCGGCGAGGTGGACTGGGTCCAGCTGCCGAGCGAGTCACGGTCGAAGGCGCCGAGCAGGTCGTTGCCGGAGAGGAGCAGCGCGACTCGTCCGTCGAGCACGACGGCGTGCAGGTCCGGGTCCTCGAGGCGGCGGCCGCCGGCGCGATCGAGCAGGTAGAAGCTCTTGTACACCGTGTGCTCGCGGGGCAGGGGCACGAGCTCCTGACGCGGGAACAGCCGCCCGGCCAGCTCGCGTGCGGCCATCGAGAACTCGCCGCGCTCGGGCGCCGCGTCGTCGAGCAGCAGCATGCCGCCGCTGCGCAGGTGGCGGCGCAGGCGCACCACCGTCTCCTCGCCGGGGTCGGGGAAGCGGGTCTCGCCCGAGGCGACGAGGAAGGGGTGCTCGAAGATCTGCTTGCCCGTGGGCTTGAGCATCAGCGGTGCCGGGATCACCTCCACGCTGGTGCGCCGGGCGAGCTGCAGCGCGAGGTAGGGCAGGGCGCCCTGCCGCGGCATCGCCTCCGGGCCCAGCTCGAGCACGGCGAAGCGGAAGCGCGTGGCATCGCCGAAGGCGAGGCAGAGGGAGGCGCATATCCCGATTCCCAGCCAGTGCATTGGATGTCGTACCACCATCAGTCAGACTCCCAGCCTGGCCAGCATCGACGAGCACAGCCCGGTCGGCGTGAGCAGCGTGTCGACCACCTTCGCGAACAGCGCGCCGTGCAGGATGCTGGTGTGCTCGACCACCAGCAGGTCCGCGGCCTGCACCGCGGCCTCCACGTCCTCCTCGTTGCACGCTTCTCGTCCCTCGGAGGCGGCACGCAGCCTGGCCAGCACGTTGATCACACCGTACGCCACCACCAGCAGGTTGAAGCCGGTGACCAGGGTCGCCTCGCCGGCGAGGTAGCGCTTGCCCCGCAGCTTGCTGACGAAGTAGCGCGTGAGCAGCTCGTCGTTCGGGGTCGGTGGGTCGAAGCGGACCTTGCGGATCCTGCGCCACGAGGCCTTGGCGCCGATCGCGCCCGACTTCAGCCGGCACAGGCCGAGGTTGGCCGCGCGCACGCCGAAGAAGTGGCCCAGCCGTGCGGGCTTGGACTGCGAGCCCGTGTCCTGCCCGAGGAACAGCGAGAGCACCGGCCCGGCCCGTGACGCGGCGCCGCCCTCGCGTCCGACCTCGGCGAAGGCCGCGAGTCCGTCTCGCCCGGCCTCGTCGAGCACTTCGCCGATGGCTCGCTTGCCCTTCTTCCGGCTCCTCGCCGAGAGCGTGCGCACCAGGTCGGCACAGGCGGCGATACGGTCGGCCATCGTCTGCTCGCGGTCCTCGACCCATGCGAGCAGACGCGCCTCGATGCGCTCTGCCTCGCCGAGGCCGATCTCCATGTCGTCGTTCAGCTTGAGCGGGCCCGGGCGCGACACGTCACCCGCACCCTTGCGCGTGGCCTGCAGCCATTTGTTCTGGTTGCGCAGCTCCTTGCCCTCGTTGGCGCTGACCGCCGGGCAGTAGAACGACAGCCGCGCGTGGGTGGCGTCGCCGACGCGCGTCAGGTGCAGCGGGAAGGCCTTGCAGGTCTCGGGCTTGTCCTCGTAGCGCAGCTCGATGTGGATCCGGCAGCGGTTGTCGTCGTTGAGGAAGAAGCAGCGTCCGTTGACCATGCGGATGCGGTACTCATCGCCCGGCCCGCGGTTGCGCACGAAGGGATCGCCGCCGCCGATGTGCGACCAGTCGTGGCGGCGCAGGCGCTCGGCGCGGTCCCTGTCCACGGTCACGCTCCACATCGTGCAGCAGCGCCCGCAGCTCTGGCAGGCGAAGCGTTCGTCGGGCGCAACGCGGATGGACTTCGAACCCATGGCGCGACATCGTAGCCCTGAAATCACCGGCGGGCAACCTATGATGCGAAACGGATTTCGAGAACGGGGTAGGCGTGCAGGTGGCCGTCAGCCGGCCTCGGCCTCGGCCGCATCGTCCTCGTTCAGCCGCCCGGCCATCAGCCGCGCCACCGGCCGCGTCAGCTCGTGATGCTCGAACAGGATCTTGAGCACCGCCGTGATCGGCGTGGCCAGCACCATGCCCACCACGCCCCACAGCATGCCCCAGAGGATCAGCGTCAGCAGCACCGTGATCGGATGCAGGTCGAGCGACTCGCCCATCAGCTTGGGCTCGAGCACGTTGCCGATCGTCATCTGCACCGCGCCCGGCAGCGCTACCGCCAGCACCAGGGTGCCCCAGCCCGCGTCCGGGCTGATCAGCACGATCGGGATCGGCAGCAGGATCGCCACGATCGAGCCCACGCTGGGGATGAAGTTGAGCAGGAAGGCCAGCACGCCGAAGACCAGCGCCAGATCGACGCCGAGGATGGCCAGGATCACTCCGGTCAGCACGCCGGTCGCGGCCGACAGCGCGACCTTGAGCCCGAGGTAGCGCTTGATCTTGGCATCGACCTCGCCGCGCATGCCCGCCGACTTCTTGCCCGGCCGGCGGCCCTGCAGCAGGTAGATTGCAAAGATCAGCACGAGGAAGGTGTTGGACAGCATGTCCACCACCGCGTTGGCCAGCTTGACCACCGTGCTGCCGATCGGCGCCTTGGACAGCGCGCCCTGGACCTGGTCCGAGCCGATCTCGATGCCCATCCCCGACAGCGCGGCGGTGGCCTCGGTGACCAGCCGGCGGATCTCCTGCTCGTACGTCGAGGCGTTGGCCGCGAGCTGCTTGACCGAGCCCGAGATCAGCCCGCCCAGCAGGCTGAAGACGAGGAAGCCGAGGAGGATCGCGGCCACGATCGCCAGGCCGCGCGGGAAGCGGGCCTTGAGCACCAGCAGGTCGATCAGCGGCCCGATGGCATAGGACAGCAGGATTGCGAGGATGAAGGGGATCATCACCGGCCGCAGCCAGTACAGGGCGCCGGCCACGGCGATGAAGCTGAGCGTTAGCAGGCAGATCGTCTGGACGCGGCGTTCGGTGGCCTCGGGGGAAGCCGTCACTGCAGGCACTCGGCCTCGTAGCTGATCTCGACCACGGCGCCGCCCTCGGGCACGTCACCCTCGGTAAAGACCACCGAGTTGCTCGTCTCGTCGTACATCCAGCCGCTCGCGCCGGTATCGTCGCGCGTCACCGTGTTTCCGTCGACGGTCACCCCGATCGTGGCCGGATTCGGGTTGCGTGAGAGGAAGAACTGGTCCGGCAGCGAGAAGGTGGCGAAGCCCAGGTTGGACAGCGTCTGCGCCCAGTCCTGGGTGCAGATCGACTCCTTCAGCCCGCCGAGACCGTCAGCCGCGGCCAGGTAGCGGGTGCCCTCCTCCGCGCCCTCGGGGCAGTTGACCATGCCCGCGGGCGGAACCACCGCATGCAGCGCGACCTTGTCCTCGGCGCGGTAGCCCTTGAGGTTGCGGAAGAAGTCGACGTAGAAGTCCACCGCCTCAGGTGAGTGGTCGTTCTCGTCGGACACGCAGATCAGCGTCAGGTACGCCTGCTCGCGCAGGAACTCCATGTTGCCGCCCTGGGCGACGGGCGTGGTGATCAGCGGGTAGCTCAGCGCGAGGTACCCCGCCTCCAGCCCCTGCTCGTCGCCCGAGCCCATATCGCCGACCTTGGCGTTCTTCTTGAATGCGTCGATCGGATCCGGCGTGTCCGGGGTGATGATCTTGGGTGCGCCGCCCAGGCTGACGAGCTTGCCGCAGCAGGGCGTGTTGCCCATTGGGTTGCTGCCGTCGACGTCGGTGGTGATCACGCCGATCTGGTAGTCCACGTCGAACTGTACCGCCAGGTTGATGAAGCTCTGGAAGTTGTTGGTCAGGTTCTCCTGGTTGTCGCTCATCGAGCCCGAGTTATCGACCACGAACAGGATGTCGGCCAGCGGCTTGGTCGGCTGGATGAAGGTGTCGATTTGCGACGAGGTGTCGGTGCCGTTGCCGCGCAGCGGGATCTGGATCTCGGGCATCTTCGGGTCGGTGGTGACCATGATCAGCGAGCCGAAGTCGTCGCCCAGGTCCGTGGGCACGTAGCGCAGGTAGATAAAGGCCGGCGTTCCAGGGGCCACCGTGATCGGGCGCGGCGGGGTCATCGGCGAGATGCCGAACTCGGGGCTGGTGCCGGCCTCGAACTTGAGCTCGGTGATGTCCACGCTCTGGTTGCCGCGGTTGTAGACCGTGATCTCCACGTCCTCGGAGCGACAGCCGATCTGGACGATCGAGAAGTCGACCTTGGAGGGGATGATCTCGAGGTCCGAGTCCTCGGCCTTGCCCACCAGCGTGACGTACAGTGGATCCTCGTCTGGCGTGCCGTCGCCGTTGTCATCGAGCTGGTCGTTGCTGCGGATGGTGATCGTGCCGCAGTGCTTCTGCATGCACCACGGCATCATCGAGTCCGACTTCTCGAGCGGGGCGTAGCTGACCTCGACGTCGTAGTGGTGCTCGGGCGGGATGGTCAGCGGCAGGTTGAGCATCGAGGTGATGGTGAAGTACTCCTGCCCGATCGTGGTCGCGAGGGAGTTGACCACCAGGTCGGCGGTGCCGACATTCCAGATCTGCATCGCCAGGGTTACCCGTCGGCCCGGAATGGTGGTGCCGAAGTTGAGGTACGGGCCGCTGAACAGGCCGCCCTTGGGCTCGACGTCGATGTCCGGGTACGGATCGCCCACCGCGTTGAGCGTGACGAACACCTCGGGCTCGTCCTGGTCGTTGGATTTCACCACGGCCTTGCCCGTGCGGTCCGCGTCGTCCGGTGCGGTGTAGTCGACGTCGATCTGCTCCGAGGCGCTCGGCGCGATGACGAGCGGGAAGGTCGGCACCGGCGCGGTGAGCTGGAAGTCCGGCGCGCCCTCGGTGATCTGGATATCGGAGACCGAGAGGCTGCCCTGGCCGAGGTTGGTGATGATGAAGCTCTCGGTCCCGGTCTCGCCGGTGGACATCTCCTCCCACACCACGTTGAGCGGCTCGACCAAGATCTCGGGGAAGTTCTTGCAGTACGGGAGCAGCTGCACCGAGAGCACCGGCGTGTCGGGATCGTCGCTGCTGATCTCCAGCGCGCCCTGCATGATGCAATCGTTCTCCACCACCGGCGAGAAGGTGACGTCGACCACGGCAAAGGTCTGGGGCGCGAGCTCGGCCGGCACGGCCTCCGGCTCGAACAGGCTGAAGCCGAAGAAGGCGGGATCGGTCTCGGCCGAGAGCGCAACGGCCGAGATGTTGAGCGGCGCGTCGCCCGCGTTGCGCAGGTACAGGCGCTGCGTGCCGGTCTCGCCCGGCGGTACGAAGCCGAAGTCGATCTCGCCCGGATCGGGCTGGATGTCGGGATCGGCGTCGGTGTCGGTGTCGGTGTCGGTGTCGGTGTCCACGTCGGTGTCGGTGTCGGTGTCCGTGTCGGTGTCCGTGTCGGTGTCCGTGTCCGTGTCCGTGTCCGTGTCGGTGTCGGTGTCGGTGTCGGTGTCCACGTCGGTGTCCGTGTCCACATCCGTGTCAGCGTCACCCGAGGACTCCCCGCAGGCAGGGAGCAGGAGACCGAGGAGGAAGAGTGCTGTCAGGGCCAGTCCGATCCTGCGCAGGTTCATGGTCCGCTCCTTGACGACCGTTGGCCGGAGGTTCGTCGTGTCACTTTATTAGTGACTTAATACTACTGATTTTTTCGAAAATGCAAGGAGGTTCGCAGGCTCGGGTCCGATGACGCGGTGCGTTGGGAGTCGGTCACTGCAGGCATTCGGCCTCGTACGTGATCTCGACCACTGCGCCGCCCTCGGGCACTTCGCCCTCGGCGAACACCACCGAGTTGCTCGCCTCGTCGTACAGCCAGCCCGACGCGCCCGAGGGATCCTCGTTCACCGGATTGCCGTCCACGGTGACCGTGATCGTGCTCGGCTCGGGCCGGCGCGAGAGGAAGAACTGGTCCGGCAGCGAGAAGGTGGCGAAGCCGAGGTTGTTCAGGGTCTGGGCCCAGTCCTGGGTGCAGATCGACTCCTTGATCCCGCCCAGCGCGTCGGCGGCCGCGTTGTAGCGCGTGGCCTCGCCGGCGCAGGTGTCGCCCGACTGGCCCACCACCACGTGCAGCGCCACCTTGTCCTCGGCGCGGTACCCCTTGAGGTTCTTGAAGAAGTCGACGTAGAAGTCCACCGCCTCGGGCGACTGGTCCGGCTCGTCGGAGATGCAGATGATGGTGAGGTACGCCGACTCGCGCAAAAACTCCATGTTGCCGCCCTGGGCCACGGGCGTGGTGATCAGCGGGTAGCTCAGCGCGAGGTACCCCCCTTCGAGGCCCATCTCGGTGGCGTCGCCGCTCGTGCCCACCTGGACGTTCTTGCCGAAGGCGTCGACCGGATCGGGCGTGTCCGGGGTGATGATCTTGGGCGCTCCGCCGATGCTGACCAGCTTGCCGCAGCACTCGACGAAGCTCATCATGCCCTCCACGTCGGTGGTGACCACGCCGATCTGGTAGTCCACGTCGAGGGTCACGGCGTAGTTGATGAAGCTCTGGAAGTTGTTGGCCAGGTTCTCCTGGTTGTCGCTCATCGAGCCCGAGTTGTCGACCACGAACAGGATGTCGGCCAGCGGCTTGGTCGGCTGGATGAAGGTGTCGACCTGCGACGAGGTGTCGGTGCCGGTGCCGCGCAGCGGAACCTGGATCTCGGGCACCTTCTCGTCGGTGGTGACGATGATCAGCGAGCCGAAGTCGTCGCCCAGGTCAGTGGGCACGTAGCGCAGGTAGATGAAGACCGGCGTTCCCGGGGATACCGTGATCGGCCGCGCCGCGGTCATCGGCGAGATGCTGAACTCGGGGCTGGTGCCGGCCTCGAACTTGAGCTCGGTGATGTCAACGCTCTGGTTGCCGCGGTTGTAGATCGTGACCTCCACGTCCTCGGAGCGGCAGCCGATCTGCACGATCGAGAAGTCGACCTTGGAGGGGATGATCTCCAGGTCCGAGTCCTCGGCCTTGCCCGAGAGCTGCACGAGCTTCGGATCCTCGTCGGGCGTGCCGTCGTTGTTGTCGTCGACCTGGTCGTTGCTGCGGATGCGGATGAAGCCGGTGTGGCTGAGGCACACGGGCGGGCACGCCGGGCCGCCCGAGGTCTCCATCGGCAGGTAGCTCACCTCCACGTCGTAGTGGTGCTCGGGCGGGATAGTCAGCGGCAGGTTGAGGATCGAGCTGATCGTGTAGTGGTCCTGGCCCATGGTGACGTCGACCGCGCTGACCACGAGGTCGGCGGTGCCCACGTTCCAGATCTGCATCGGCAGGGTGACCCGGCGGCCCGGGATGGTCGTGCCGAAGTCGAGGTACGCCTGGACCTCGCCGAGGACGGTGCGCGTGGGCTGCACGTCGATGTCGGGCACTGGATCGCCGAGCGCGGAGAGCGTGACCTCGATCTCGGGCTCGTCCGCGTCGTCCGAGTACACCACGGCCTTGCCCGTGCGGTCCGCGTCGTCGGGCGCGGTGTAGTCGATGTCGATCTGCACCGCGTCGCTGGGCGAGATCGCCAGCGGGAAGGCCGGCGCCGCGGCGTTGAGCGCGAACTGGGGGCCGCCCTCGGTGATCTGCACGTCCGAGACGGTCAGCGTGCCGCGGCCGAGGTTGGTGATGGTGATACTCTCGGTCTCGGTGGTGCCGGTGGCCACCTTGTCCCACACCACGTTGAGCGGCTCGACGTTGATCTCGGGGAAGTTCTTGCATGCGGGCAGCAGGTTGACCGTGAGCAGCGGGGTGTCCGGGTCGTCGCTGGTGATCTCGAGCGCGCCGGCCTCGCGGCAGTCCATCTCGACCACCGGGGTGAAGCTGACCTCGACCACGGCGAACTGTTCGGAGCCGAGCTCGGCGGGCAGCTCCGTGGGCTCGTACAGGCTGAAGCTGAAGAAGCCGGCGTCGGTCTCGGCCGAGAGCGCGATGGCGCTGATCGTCAGCGTGCCGCCGCCC
>Ga0272442_10000081_pt1 | contig 146331 bp, 107 predicted proteins | sample SSMForm2O_FD_200262 | JGI IMG/M metagenome (GOLD analysis project Ga0272442, IMG submission 200262) | Marine sediment archaeal communities from Little Sippewissett salt marsh, Falmouth, MA, United States - SSM-Form-2O | ecosystem: Environmental > Aquatic > Marine > Wetlands > Sediment ... | reverse complement strand
TTTCCATTTGTCTGATTTTTCTTGAAATAAATTGGTTTCCCGTTTACATAATTTGAATAGTCTATATTATTTGTAACCCAATTTTCCAAATTGCCCGAAATGATTATTCCACCTTTCACTAATGTGTTATTCTTAATTACATTCCAGCTTGATTCCTGGACATTAATACCATAAGAGTTGTTCATTAAGGTGTTATTTATTATGGTGTTTCCATTAGAATTTTGTAACCACCAACCATCAAGGTAAATTCCTTGAGAATTATTTGATGCGGTATTGTTCAATATGATATTGTAACATGAACCATCGACCCAAATACCACAACCATTGTTCGAGTTCGCTGTATTATTGGAGATTATATTTGAATCGGAGTTACCTTCAAGATAAATCCCGGATCCTCCGTTCGAGTTAGCTGTGTTATTGTAAATGATATTATCATCGCATATAGAGTATAATTCTATCCCATGTCTCTTATTCGAGCTCACATTATTATTTATAATGAAATTATCTGAACTACTGTGACTTAGGAGGAGGCCGTCCATATTATTCGAGTTAATTGTGTTGTTGTTAATCATTCCGTTTTTAACCTTATAAAATATTATACCGGAATCTCGACAATATTGGGAACTTGAACTGCCATTAGCTCCATATAAAGAACAGTTCCTTATTACGAAATGATCTGTTGTATTGCCAATATATATGCAAAAACCATGACCGGTGCCATTGATCTTGAAATTCTCCATAATCCATGGATTTTCTGCACTACCATTGCCGCTTGTTACCTTGGTGGATGTGGCGAAATCGGAATTCTTATCGATTCGAAATGGCTTGCTTACTATGTAATTGCCTCCCATTGGAAAAGTCGATCCAGACGGTGATGTTGCTCCATCATCTGATGTGCTACATGGATCGCTCGCCGTCCCTGATCCCCCACCGAAGGAACCATCCTTTCCTTCCGCTCCTGTGATTTGGATCCCGACTATCAAAGATGCTATAAAGACCCCTACAAGTAGGACCGCAAACTGCCTCTCGGTCTTCATCTGAATACTCTCCTTTATCAATATGGCCCCCCGGTTCTATCGAAGGAGAAATCAGTTTGGGATTGGGTTTTCTACTATTTGACGGTTTCCAGATGCGGATAGGATGGTGACTTGACCAGTAAGAGGGAATGATATCACCTTCGGTCATCCCCCCCCACGTAGCTCCTTATGAACACAGGAGAGGTATCTCTCGATCCCCCACGGGAGGATCTATGATGGCGGATACTTCCTACAGGACGGGTGTCACCATCTTCGACGACCTGTTCGGCACCATGCATCCGGGCAACATCTACCTGCTTGTCGGCAGGACCGGCCTGAACAGGCACATAACGGACAGGTTGGCCGTTATCGGTGCACAGAGAGGGGGGCGCATATACTACATCGGCGGGGGATATGGAGCGGACCCCTTCGTCATGGCAAGGATACTCCGCATGCAGAGGGGGGGCCCCATGCACGTTCTTGAAAGGGTGATGATAGCACGGGCCTTCACCGCCTACCAGATGGATTCCCTCGTCAGGGAGTCCCTTCAGGACCTTCCATCGCCGCCGGAACTTCTCATCGTATCCGCCATGGATTCCCTTTTTTCCGACCCGGAGGAGGCCGGGGGGATGCTTGAGAACTGCATGTCGGTACTGAATGAGAATGCCGGAAAGGGGGCCAGCGTAGTAATTTCGGCGTCCGGAGGGAGCCGCGAGAGCGAGGTCCTGTCCCGCATCAGCCCTTGCTGCTCCAACTGGGCATCCTTCACGAACAGGTTCCCATCCCGGGTCAGGATCGTTACCAGGGGGGGGGACTCTGGCAGGACTTCACCCCGCTTCATCCTTTCCAGGCCATGCTCGAGGACTTCGACGGGAGCGTTCGCTCCGAGGAGGCGGCCTGATGGGGAAGACATGTCCGACCTACCGCATGCTCCTCGAGGACGAGATCCGCTCCTGGGAGACCTTCCGGAGAGCCCTCCGAAAGGAGGACCGGGAGGCCTTCGACAGGCTCATGGACAGGATCAGGAGGCATGCTTCGGCATCCTCCAACGCGGCCAGATTGAACCCCTTCGAGTCAATGGTCATGGCGGCACTGGTAGAGCTGGAGCGTGACAGGGATTCGGAAAGATTATAACCACACAGACCAGTTCATACCGTCCTATATCGGAGGTGTCGGGCATGGATATGTCCACTGTACAGAAAAAGAAGCTGTTGGCTCTTGCCCTGGTAGCATTACTGGTCATAGGATCTGTACTGGTCATCTTTCTCGGGGGAAGGAAGAAAGGGCAGAATGAGGGGCCCGCAACCATTGACGATCTGCTGGCATCCACCTCCCAGAGGACATCCATGATGCCGGAACTCGTGGTGGCTTCCTATTCGGACAGGGCATATCCCATGATCGCTACCCCCATAGCCGCCTATTACAACAGCAAAGAGCTGGTATCGGTCCCGTTTCTAGTTGCGGGAGAGAATGAAGGCACCCAGGACGAAAGCGTCTCCACATCCGTCACACGTTTCCTGGATGCTTATCCGGAAAGGGAAGCCGTGGTCATAGGACCTCTCGAAACGGATGTGAAAGCCAGGCTATCATATTCGGGAATGCAGGCTTCAAGAGAGCTTTCCGGGGACCCCAAAATCGTCTCCATTGCCGCTGCAAGGTTGTTCTGGAGCCAGTCGGACGGAGCCGTCCTTATGACACCCTGCTATGAGGGGTACAGAACAGGCCTTACGGCCGCAACGCTCGCATCCTATCTTGACATACCCATCATCGTTTGCCACGGCGTCGATGACGAGGTCGCTTCCACACTCTCGTTCTTGGAGGTCAAATACACGATACTCTGCGGTCCTGTCGATGGCTACGGAAAGGTGTTGAGGGTCCAGGACCCCGATGAAATACTCGATGCTCTCGTCCTGGGGATGCCCTCCACCGACGGGAACATGAGGTCCGTCATGACGGACAGGCTCGGCATCGATCCCAGGTACATCACCCTAGCAAACCCTTACGATGCCAACCTTCCAAACGTCATTGACAGTTTCACCGAGCATTTCTCGGGGACGGTCACAGGGACCGATACCGGCTCCACATCCGATCCGTCGCTCAGCGATACCGCGGAGATCCATCATATAGAGATACCCGAGGACTACCAGTATGCAAGGGTCAAGATATCCCTTGTGGTGGACTTCGTGGACAGTCCATTACCTCTAAGGACCGCGGAGGACGATGGGCAGAGGGGATACCTCTACTTCGGCGTCGATTCCGACGAGGACGGGAAGATCATCCGCGACGAGGATTCGGCCGAGGACCATCTCGAGTTCATGCTTCCGACACTTGCTTATGCATATATCCGGGAGGGGACCGACGCCGTAAGCGGTCTGGCCTATACCGAGGAGCCTCTCTTCAATTCTCAGGGGAAACATGCAGTTGAGCTTCTTGCGACCCTTGCCTACGATCCTCTGGGAAGGGAACAGTCCACCACGTATTCGATAGATCTGACCGTGGAGAAGCTCGATATCCCGAACCATCCGCTGATGCCTCTCGCGAGCGTCTGCGCACCCTACCTTACAGTGAACAGACAGGGAGTGCTCCTTGCAAGGAATGAATTCTCCATATACAACGACCCGGAGATACTATCGAGCAGGTACTTCGGGGACCCCTCCACGGACCATACCGCATACGAGAACGGGTCCATGCAGCTCGGAGGTCTCCCGGCACTTTCGAACAAGGTTGCCATGGGGGTCAAGGATAAGCTGAACTTGCTGCTTGCCGATCTTTCGGGGCAGGAAGGAGCAGAGGGGTCCGCTCTTGCAGCATATTTCGGACCTCTTCTAGATACCGATCCCTATTACGTCGGTATCGTCGGGGACACCAACAACATCCCCATGTTCTACTACCCGAATGCAGGCCAGGGAGACCTGCCCCAGGAAGGGTACTATATCGCAGGCGATGTATTCTACTCCTCAATGGATGTGGATACGGAGACCCCTCCGAACGATAAAGGCGGAAGTTTGAGCGCGGAACTTGCTGTCGGCAGGCTCGACGGCTGGGATGCCCAGGACATATCCGCCCTTATCTGCAGGACCTTGTTCTACGATTCCATCATCGGTTCCTTCGAGGGTTTGAGAGAAGGGACCTGGGCGGATTCCGCCATCAACAATTTCGGATCACAGGTCCCGGTGGGAACCTCCATTACGGTGAGCCAGAAGATATCCGAGGCGGAGCAGAGGTCCGGGTTCACCGTGGACAATAAACACTACTCGCCTCTCTCGGATTCAAGGCTTACAAGGGAGCTCTACGAGAAGTCCAACTTCATATATTTCTGCGCCCACGGATTCTATTACTGGTTCGTTCCCCCGGGATACAAACCGACATCGGTTGGCGGGTCCTACAACGTTGCGAACGTCGTGGAGATGAATTTCGGTCCCTCGGTGTTGTTCGGTTCTTCCTGCGTGACCGGAAAGGTGGACGGGATCATGGCCTACAACGCTCTGTCGCAGGCATTCTTGCATTCGGGGATGAACACCTACATAGGTGCCTCGAGGTTGAGCTGGGGGTCGGTCGCGATCATTCCCGATATGCAGTCGGGTGAGGCCTTCGGCAGCTATCTGGGGCTCCTGTTCTTCGGGTATCTGACGGGATACGTCTACGACAAACAGGGGCACATCATCTTCGAGAATGTGGGCGACCTCACCACCGGTCAATCTCTGGCGCTCGCCAAGAACATCTACTCGTCCAACGAGGGATACTCCCCGGGGGACGCGGACAGTGATACCCTCTGCGAGTTCAATCTGCATGGAGACCCTGCGTTCAACCCGTTCGAACCGAACCACCAGGGATGAACCTTCATTCATAGTTCTCGAAAGCATCTATGATGTCAAGATAGACACCATCGAAACCGGCCCCCACGATCCTGTTGAGATAGAAGTCATCATCGTGTATCATGATGTCTCTTCACCAAGTTATAACTACTATATTTTTAATAATAATACAGACTGTTGCACCAACAAGATAGGAATTTGAGATGTTAAATTTTACTCTGATCAGATCCAACAGGAAAGGAATTCGCACATCAATATTCATTATTAATGATATAATGGGTATTATTTCTTATTTATCATAAATGTAAACATGGTTGAAGCTGAATTCTCGGACAGATGTTGCCCGGTTGTGGGTCAGACAAGAGCTTCGTTTACGCATCGATCCCTTCAAGCCTTTATCGGATGCTGTCTCCGCCTGAACAAGATGACCGATCATACAGAACCATACGGTCTTTATCACAATTGATAGATCTCTCGCTTTTGGTCTTTCAAATGAGGTCAAAGCCTTCAATCGAGAAAACACTCTCTCAACTCCAGCTCGAAGATGTCTATGCAGTCTCTCAACTATCAGCTCAACAAGTATGTTGTCACCTGGATCTCCAAGTTCAATACCAAACCTGGTCAGGAACGTTTGACCAAGATATCTGAAACCGACCTCAACAAAATGGATCTTGTCAACATGAGATTCGAACAGAAAAACCCGCTTTATAATGGAAGGATTGAAATTATGGCCCGTGCAAGAAGTTGAGTGGGCCCGCCCGGATTTGAACCGGGGACCTCCGCCATGTCAAGGCGACGTCATAACCAGCTAGACCACGGGCCCCTGAATTAGAGAGCGCAATATGGGGATTGTCATTTTGCATTTAAACATTATGCTCCCACAAACACCCTCAGATCAATGTGACCACCACGTTGATCACGACCATATCGTATTTCTGGAAATGCTTCTGGGGATCATCTTCATCCACCAGGCCGTTATCAGCGCACGTGATGGCCACTCGATGGGTCCCTATCTCCCGGAATGTATGCTTGACCCTGATAGTCGAGGTCCCTTCCGGAACCTCGAACTGTTCGAGGTCCTGGCTGATGGTATCCTCGTCATCATCCTCATTGAGGCCCCAGTCCCAGGTCACCGTGAAGTATTCGATCTCACTGTTGGTATTCGGATCGGTGGCTTTGAGAGTGAACGTGGCCTCCGTATCCACCCTAACCCTGGATGGCTGCAGTATCTCGTCGATCTCGGGGGCCCTGTTCAGATACTGCCTCAACGAGCCCGGCTCGCTCGTCAGCTCCCTGTAGGGCGACCCCTCATTGACATGGGAATTCACCAGGGAGGCCTCGATGGTGTAGTATCCCATGAGATCATCTTCGAGCGGTATCGCAACCTTCGTCAGGGTCTTGTTCCCCCTGTTCCAATCCCACATGGACTGCGTATCCTCGATGACCCTGCTGTCCGGGAGGGTTATCCTCGTTGTGATATCGTAATCCCTCGAGTAGAAGAACATCGGGTCCCCCTCCCCGTTGGGATAAATGAACTCGGGGGATATGACGGCAACCCATCTAAGCTCATCATCGATCTGTTGATTTTGCAGGGACAGGTTGAGGGCGTGGGGGACCATCTTCGCGGTGTACTGCGTTGATGCGGACCTTCCCCCCATCGAGAACTTGATGTCGTATACCCCGTTCTCCGTCACGAAATCGTGGTAATCGATCACAGCCGTCCCGGAATCGGATGATATCTTGACATCCCTGGAATGCATCGGCGTGCCTCCGAGAAGTATGTCAAGCTTCCCCGTGCCGTCCACGGACCTCAGTCCGCCCGTTATGTGTATCTCCACCTCTATCCCGTACCTCTCATCATCACCTGTGGAAACATCATCGGGCGCGAGGATCACGATGTCGTTCACCTCATCCCCGGAGAAAAGGTAGAAGAGAAGACCCGTTACGATCATCACCACGATCACAATGGCAATTATCGGCCCCGCCGTTATCCTGCTTCCTCTCCGGTATTCCTCTTCCGGAAACTCGTCCTGAATCTCCGCGACGACGACCTCTTCGTTGTCCATTGTATCACCGTTGGGTAATTTCCCGGATGGGATATAAGTGCCGAATCGAACCATGTTGACCTTATTATTTAAAGTTTCACGGACCATGGGGAAAAGGTCCAGCATCATCCCCATCCGTATCGGGATCCCTCCGCCTCTTTCTGTCCATCCTCCTCCTTGCGAGCATGAGGAGTATCAGGGGAAGAAGGATGATCAGTCCCAGCATCCCCTTGCCGAAAACGGTGGTGGTCTCGTAGATGGACAGCGGGTAAGGAAGGGTATCCCGGAAGAACTCAACGATGAGAATTGGCAGATATGCAAAGATGGAAGCGGCACCGACAAAGATTATGGTGTAGGAGAGCTGCCTCCTCCAGAGGGCCCCGGCGATCTCCCTTCCCGAGACCATTTCCGGAAACTCGTTGGGGTCGCGGTCAATGTATCTCTTGGTCCAGTTGACACCTTCTATGAACACTATCATCCCCCAGACGAAAAGCAGGGACATGAGTGGGTCCTGTTCCAGCACCCTCGAGTTCCTTGCCTGGGAGAATACCATGGAAGAGGTCGCAAGAAGGAAGAAGCTCATCACCGACACGGCAAGGGCCCATCTTTTCCTCGAGAAGACCGCCATCACCCCGAACAATGTGGGACTCAAGGAGAACAGGAGGAATACGAAAACGGCCCACGCCCTGAACAGCACACCCTCGCTCAGTCTCTCGAGTATGTCGCCCTCCCCCGAAAGCAGGGAGATGAAAACGGAGAGGAAGAGCCAGCCTGATAACCCGACCATCATCCTCTTCGAGTATGCGATCGTCTGTTTTGCCTTCTTCCTGAACAGCAGATGAAGGACATATCCAAGCACCCCGCCGACCGGGACCATCACAATGAACGGGACGGAAGAGAGCTCCTCAAGTATCCACCCTCCGAGGTCGGAATGGATCGGGAAAAGCAGGTGGAACAGAACGCCGATGAAGAGCAAAGATAGCACTGGGAGCACGAGTATGAGATTCCTCTCCCACCTGTCAAGACCGCTCACTTCCACACCTCCATAATGGCCCAGGCGAGGTCGTGGTCCGGGGTCCAGTCGATGACCTTGGCCCCCATGGACCGGATGTCGTCTATCAGATTCTTCCTTGCCATCCTCTTCAGGAGGTATTTCGGCGTGATCTTTCCCTCGTATACCATCCTCTCGTATTCCACCCCTGCAGGTGAGACCACCGTGAGAGGATGCCCCCTTCCGATGAGGTTCTTTATGGCCTCCTTCACGGTCGGGTCTTCCGAGAGGGGAGAGAGCAGGACCACCGGAACGTTGGGGTCCAGGTAGGGGAGGGAATACTCCACGGTGGCACCCATGGTGTTGTATCCCGAGGGCGTGACATTGGTAAGGTCGTGAAGGATGCCAGTGAGGTTCGAGGTTCCCCCGACCGGCCTGAACACGGAAACCGTCGATCCGTATATTATCAGCCCCACCCGGTTCGAACTCTGAAGAAGTCCTGCGGCCAGGGAGGCGGTGAACCTGATGCTCTGCTCCAGCGGATTGTCTATCATCGTTCCGACCCTGGTGACCATCCGGGAGTCAAGAAGGAACATCACATCGGTGACGGATTCGGCCTCGAACTGGTTGACCAGGAGCTTTCTGTTCCTCGCCGAGGCCTTCCAGTTGATGGTGTTGAAGGGATCGGTTGTGTTGTAATCCCTGATGGAGTGGAATTCCTTCCCGAGTCCCACCCTTCTGAGCTTCATGTCACCGGGTCTCTGTTTGATCTTTGCTATCTTCATTACCCTGGCCTTTTCCGTGATCATGCTCGGGAATACCGTCAGCAGGCTCTTGTTGTCGATCTCCCCCTGGGAGAACCAGAGCCAGAGAGGGTCCCATCTTCTGACCGATGTCGGACCCACGGGATGGTAGCCCCGGAGAGGGGCCTCGATCACATATCGAATACTCCTCTTTCCCGGAGGCAGCATGGCGCAGTTCGAGGAGTTTTTGAGCAGTGCGCCCGGTGATAATCTGTCAAAGACCTCAAGGTTTCCCGCCTGTTTTCTTCCATCCAGCTTGAGAAGTACCTCTATGGTCTCGTCCTCGAAGCACTGCTCCCTCTCGAGCTCCCTCTCGACCTTCGGTCTTCCCGGGATGAAGGAGAAGGAGAGCACCATGAGGGCCATGCAGAGCAGGCCCCCGATCAGGAATAGCTCTGATGACAGGACGAAGGCCAGGACCATGAGAACGGTCGCAGCGGAGGAATACCCCACCGCCCTGGAGGTGAAACCGCTCATCTCTTCTCCCAGTTGTTCACCTCCAGCAGTATTGCGGTAAGGTCGGAGCCTTTTGGCATCCTTCCGTACCTGGCGAACCCGTAGAGCGTATCATGGGAGATCATGGACCGGATCCGGTCCCAGTCAAGGGAGGAGAAAGCATCCCTTGACATCCCGTTCGCTACCCTTACCTTGTCAAGAAGCACCTTCCTCATCTCGGGGATGTCCCCGCTTGAGATGTCCGGGTCCACGATCTCGGCGACACCGGTCCTGTCCAGCATGTGAATGTGCCTGTGTCTTCCGGGGGCTTCGTGAACGTAGGCAAGGGCGAAGACGGAGATCGCGGCTATGGTCCCCATGACGATCTTCAGGTTGACATCGGTGATCAGGAATACGGCTCCCGACAGTCCCCTCTGGACCCATGAGCCGGCCCCGGGTGTCTCGTGAACGCTCTCGTCCACTATGATCTTCCCGCCGTTCGGGAGCAGATGATCGATGAGCTCCCTGAGGAATTCCATGTTGTCCTCTTCTTCTATCATATGGTTCATGAACATGGAGGGGTCCGATATCAGAACGGCGGCACCCCTGCCCTCGTCCTCGAAGTCCGGGTCCGATATCGCCCCCACGTACCGGGGACCGGGAGCCTCGCCCTGGGCAGATGTCAGGTTGTCCATCACACCGTTCCCGTTCCTGTCCACCCAGCTGCTGGGCGAGGTTCTTATAATCCCCAGACCCCCGGAGAATATCACCGATGAAGGACGGTTGAGGAGAAGGAAACCGGAGAACGTTCCCAATTCCACATCATCGACCTTCACGATGTCCGGATGCCCGACGAAGATCTCGTCGTAAAGCTGGCCTCTGACGACGGTCATATCGAAATAATTTGTCAGTCCGTTGATGCGTCCGGTATCGTCGGCGAGAAGCAGGCGCCCCCCCATCTGATGGAACTTTTTGAGGGCGTGCACCTCGGTCAGGGTGTATTCCCTCTGGGGCCCTATGGAGATGAAAAGCGTGTTCTCCGGGTCATCTTCTTCGAGCAGCAGAGAGGGAGAGGTGAGAAGGACCTCGACATCGGCCCTTCCTTCCATTTCCCCGAATGCGAGGGAGAGTCCGCCCGGACCCCCGTCCTTCACGGAGAGCTCGGGGCCGCTTCCGATCAGTGTCAGGGAGGCTATCTCGCTGACAACAAGAAGCCCCAACACGGAGATCGCCACGATGATCCATATCCTTCCGGACCTGGAGCCGTTCAATCCGATCCCCCCTTGCTTCCTATCAGCTCCCTGAGGTCCTCGGAGGGGTCGATCTTCATCTTCCAGATAACGGGACGGTGAGCGGGGCCCTCCAGCTCCTCCCTCCTCTTGGAGAAATGCTCCAGGATGGTTCCCTCATCCGCCCCCTCCAGCTCCTCGGAGATCTCCCGGGCGAGGGACCTTGCCTTGGATATCAGGTGAGATGACATCTCGTGATCGGAATACCTTGCCTCGTCGAAGAGGCGGGTCAGTGTCTCCATGCCCTTCAATCCCTTTGCTATCCCCGGTGTCCTCACCATCTCATCGAACTCGTCGGGGGTCATCTCGGGGGGACGGTCCATGCCTTTTTGACCGAAGCGGGACATTATCTCCTGGTAACTGCGGTATATCATTCCCGGGACCCCTTCCCTGACCTCGTAGGGATACAATCCACCGGCATGGGCCTCCTGAACCCTCCTCGAGCCCTTGTCCCTCCTCAATTTGACAAGCACGGAAACGGACCAAGTAACCCCGAGGGCGACCATGATCCCGAGCAAGGGGACCGCCACCCATCCGGGAAGGAATTCGCTTTCCGCCCCTCCCTCACCGGGGAGGGTGAAGTTCATCTCCAGGGGGATCAGGTTCCTGGAAAGGTCCCCGGGGAATCTCAGGACCACCCTGTCTCCTGGAGAGGCGCCCTCGAGAGTGACCGTAAGGTTGCCGGTCCCGTTCGTTCTGTAGGTTCTGAAACCGTAACCTATCCCGACCTGCAAGGGAGCGTCCTCCACAGGGGCCCCGCTCTCCTCGGTCATGAGGATGGTGAGTGTGAAATTGCCCCCATCCCTCTCGAGGTCCCGGTCCAGATACACCCTCGAGAGGAACTCGACCTTCCAGGTCAGAAAAGATTCCTGATACCATCCCGCGGTCTCGCCCGGAAGGTCCTGGAAACGGACAGCGGCGATCCCGCTGCCCCTCGGGGTGAACTTCCTCACCGCATGGGTGATCTCGAAGAAACCCTGCTCGTCGGTTCCCGTTTGGGAGACGAGCTCTCCATTGACGAGGAGATCGATCACATCCTCCCCCTGGATGCCCGAACCGAGATCGTCGAGCAGTCTGCCCCTGATCACCACTCCCTCCCCCAAAGTGAGCATGACAGGGGTTTCGAAGACCTCGATCTTGGTCAGGGCGGTTATGGAGATATTTGACTCGAGCTCCGCTCCGATGGTGTCCTCCCCTTCCACGGCCTGATGGGCGATCAACATCTGCACATCGCCCAGAGGCACATCCGGCAGGAGACCGAGATGGATCACTGCCCATCCGGTGGAATTAGTTACCCCGGAGGCTGGCTTGATCCACGGCGAGCCGGGGAACTCGACCCGGACCCTCTCCCCCCTCATGGCCGAATAACCCGAATCCACGAGCAGTACGGATATATCACTCTCCACAGCCCTGACAACCATCTGGTCCCCGACGAAGATGAGTGACCTGTCGAGGACCCTGAACTCGAGGGTTGCGTTCACGGCAACATCATCCGGTCCGATCTCGTAGAGAACGTTGACCCTGTGCGGGCCGGGACCGAAAAGCAACGGGTCGATAAAGAGAGGGTAGGAGAAGGTCGAGTCCCTTATGGGAGATGATCCCGAGACAACCGGCCGGAGGGTCTCACCCCTCAGCGTCTCGACGATGACGTTTCCCTGGGGGGAGGTTCCGAACCCGAGTATGGCTCCGGTGATGTTTACGGTCCGCCCCATGAGATAGGCCTCATCCACATCGTCAAGGATGAGGGTCGGGCCGTCGATCACCATTATCCTGATCTCCGATATCGAGGGGGACAGGTAGTCGGTCCCGTCGAAGGAGACAGAGACGCCATATTCCCCGGGGGACGACGGCAGTGTAAGGGTCGATACGAACGATCCGACATCGTCTGTCCTGACACTTGACACCTTTCCCCACGAGGCGCTGACAAATAGATCGCCGTCCATGACAGGAACTCCCCCAACATCGGAAAGGGTCCCTGACAGGAGTATTGTGGACCCTGAGGAGTAAGCCTTCCCCCCCGTGGAGACGACGATCCGGGACCCCGATGTGACCTCCGCCTTGACGGGCTGTGATACGGAGGAGAGGAAAAGCCTCCCGTCTATGCTCTTGTCCCGGGTGACAGCATAGATGTTGACGGGTCCGAAGGGAATGCCTGCCACCGGGGCGCAGGTCACCGAGAAGCGTCCATTCTCATCGGTCCCGGAAGTGCTCCCGGCCCGGAGCAGGGAGTTGCCCTCGATCTCCATCGCTTCTTCTCCGGTCATATCCCCGGGCACTACAAGTATCGACACCCAGACACCTCTGAGGGGCACACCATCCTCGCTCTTTACCTGGCCCCGGACGGTGAAGGCCCCATCCCTAGGAACGGCTGTTTTCCTTACAAGCTGCGGGGCGTTTTCGATCGAAACGATGCTCTCCTTCTCCGGCTGGACGGACCTTCCAGGGTCCCCTGGATCCAGCGGGTTCGATTGTTTTCCTCCCTGGAGCTCGGCACCGTCGCTCAGGGAATCGCTGTCTGTATCGTAATTGCTCGGATCGGTCCTGTTATCGAAAAGCCCGTCCCCCGTCCAATCCACGTAGGACGGCCATTTGGTTATTATGTTGAACACCTCTGTGTGGTCGGAGAGACCGTCTCCGTCAGTGTCCCCTTTGAAAGGATCAGTGCCGTAATCAATTACCTCGTCCCCGTCGCCTAGCCCATCGCCGTCCCAGTCATCATGCACGGGGGACGTCTTGTACCATAATGCTTCTTCCCCATCGGAGAGACCGTCCCCGTCAGTGTCGTAATTGTCGGGGTCGGGCCTGTTATTGAAGATCCCGTTACCATCCCAGTCCACGTTGGTTTTCTCGTACGTGTAAAGGGGCGACTTCCGTTCCATGCCGTTGAGAAGGCCGTCGTTGTCGTTGTCGAGGAAATCGTCATCATCCGAGGCGTCCAGGGGATCAAGGCCCAGTTCTATCTCCTTGCCGTCAGGCATTCCTCCCCCGTCCGTATCGTTCAGGAGAGGATTCGTTCTGTGGATCATTATCTCGTCCGGATCGCTCAGGCCGTCCCTGTCAGTGTCGCTTCTCGTGGGATCGGTCCCGTATTCGTACTCGCCCCTAATGAAGCTCCCTTCGACGGAGGTGTTGCCCCCATCCCACAGACCGTCGCCATCCGTGTCTGGGTCCAGTGGGTCGGTCGGGGGGTAGGGGTTTGCCGGATCGAACCTGTTCCGGGGAGTCAACTCCCCCGGATGAGGCTGGAAGTCAGGCCCTATCGGAACATCATAACCGTCCCAAAGACCGTCGCCATCTGTATCGTTGTCCCTCGGGTTGGTCTTCATCCTGTACTCTGTCCCGTCGTTGAGCATGTCGTTGTCAGAATGTGCGTTCAGCGGGTCCGTGGGGGGCCAACCGTGGTGGGAAACCTGTTCTCCAGGGTAAATAATTCCATCCAATATAATGTCGATGAAACCGTCCGCCATGCCGTCACCATCGGTATCGAAGTCATCCCATCTGGTCCCGTATGACGTATTTTCCTCGATATCGGGCAGGCCGTCACCGTCCGTGTCCTTTATGTAAACATCATCAAAATCATCAAGGGGATCGAATTCCTCGAAGACCTCCTCCCCGTCACCAACTCCTCCCCCGTCCGTATCGAAGAGGAGGGGATCGGTCTCCCCTGGCCCGTATCCGCCCTCCCAGCCGCCGAGGTCGACGATCCCGTTCAGGTTCCTGTCCTCGAATTCGCCGGGGTCAGGTTGTCCGTTCCTGGGGAGCCCCTCCCATCCGTCGATCCATCCATCCGGAAGCAGGTCACCATCGGTATCCTCCTCGAGAGGGTCCGTTCCGGATGTGAAGAGCTCCTGGGGATCGGTCAATCCATCAAGGTCGCTGTCAACGAGCATGGGATCGCTCTTTTTTCCGTATTTCCCCGTGGTCTCTTCCCAATCGTCGATGCCGTCATCATCCGAGTGAACTTTGGTGGGGTCCGAGATGAATCCGTCCTGGCCTTTGAAGACCTCCTCCCCGTCGAGTATGTTGTCGTTGTCCGTATCCGGGTCCCTGGGATCGGTCGGGGGACCCAGGGCTCCATTGAGTTCGTATGAGTCTATCAATCCGTCATCATCGGTGTCCGGGTCGTTCGGGTCGGTCTCGTTTGCATCCAGAATGTTGTTCTGGTTCTTATCCTCCTCGATATCCACCAGGCCGTCCTCATCGGAATCAATATAGAAACTGTCATCGAGGGGGTCCAGAGGATCTCCTCCCTTTTCAACCTCGATCCCGTCCGATGCCGATCCGCCGTCGGTATCCCATTTTGTTGCATTGGTTCCAGTGTATAGGTACTCATGTCCATCCAGCAATCCATCACCGTCGGAATCCGGGATCCTGGGGCTCGTTCCCATCTCGACCTCAAGCCCGTCTTCCAATCCATCTCCGTCGGTGTCGTTTTTCACAGGCGAGGTCATGGACGAGAACAGCTCGAAATGGTCATTCAGCCCGTCGCCGTCGGTATCTTTCTCGAGGGGGTCCGTGTTATACCTGTTGACCTCCTCATGGTCGTTCAGGTCGTCCTCGTCCGTATCGGGGTTCAACGGGTCCGTGTGGGTTGAGAAATACTCCTCACCATCCGAAAGGCCGTCCCCGTCCGTATCGGAATCCTCCGGATAGGTGTTGAGCCCGATCTCGACCACATCCGAGAGTCCATCCCCGTCGGAATCCTTCGGTAGGGGCCGGTCATCGAGGGGGTCCAACGGGTTCTTCCGGAACAGGATCTCCTGAAGGTCCGGCAGGCCGCCCCTGTCGCTGTCGGGGTGGTTGGGGACCATTCCCCTGTCCAGCTCGAATTTATCATCCAATCCGTCCCTGTCAGTATCCCGCATCAAGGGCGAGGTCGAGCCATTCACCTCGTAACCATCAAGCAGGCCGTCTCCGTCCGTGTCGTTGAGAAGGGGTGATGTGAAATGTATGAAGAATTCATCACCATCCGGAAGCCCGTCCCCGTCCGTGTCCTTATACCTCGGATCGGACCCGATGATCCGGTGCTCCTGCCCGTCCAGCAGTCCGTCCCCGTCGGTGTCCTTCAGATATATTGATGTACCGATACGGAGTTCGGTATCGTCCGTCAGACCGTCCCCGTCCGCATCCTGTGGGTCGGTGCTGTCGCCCCCCGAGGCGGGATTCTTTCCCGCCCAGACCTCGAGCCCGTCCGGGAGTCCGTCCCCATCGAAATCCGGATCGAGGGGGCTGGTACCCCTCAACTCCTCCTGTCCGTCGGTCAACCCATCCCTGTCCTGGTCCGGGTCCTTCGGATCGGTGGGGTTCATACCCAGGACCTCATCGCCGTCGGAGATCCCGTCCCTGTCGTTGTCGACGATCGATGGTGAGGTCCCGTTGAGGAACTCATCAAGGTCCCTCAGTCCGTCTCCGTCCGTGTCGTTGCTCAGGGGATCGGAGAAATTGCCCCCGAGCAGGCCGAATACCTCCATCATGTCAGATATTCCGTCCCCGTCAGTATCCTCGTCGAAGGGGTCGGTACGGTAGAAGAGCACCTCCTCTCCGTCGTCAAGTCCGTCAAGGTCGCTATCCTCCTTCAGCGGGTCCGTTCCGATGACCCCTTCGATGTTGTTGGTCAACCCGTCTCCGTCGGTGTCGCTGATCTTCCAGTCATCATAGGGATCGAACGGGTCGAGGGAAGGGGTTCTCAAAACCTCCATTCCGTCGATCAAACCCCCGCCGTCGGTGTCATTGTTCGTTGCGTTCGTGTGGAATTCGTGGATCTCCTGGCCGTCGGACAGCCAATCATTGTCGGTATCCCATAACAGCGGGTCCGTTCCGAAGATCCAGTGTTCATCACCATCGCTCAACCGGTCTGAATCGTGGTCGGGGTTCCGGGGATCGGTGCCGAGGACCCATTCAAGGGTGTTGTTTAGCCCGTCACCGTCGTGATCGCCATCGGGGTCAAGGTCGGTATCGGACCTTCCCACCAGCGTTCCCCCCCCATCACCCCCGTTGGGCCCGAAAACAAGAGGATCGATCCCGTCCGCCCTTACGCCGGACCCCCCGAGCAGGTCGACAGCGTTATGCGGTGTAACCTCGAAGGATACCCACCCGTAACCCTCGATGAATATCTCGCTCCAGGCATGAAAGTGGCCTTCCCTGTATAACCTTCTGTCACCCTCGGACCGACCCAGAGCAAAACCCATGACGAGCCTGCTCGGGACCCCGGACATCCTCATGAGCATTGTGAAGGCGGATGAGAAGTCGAGGGCGCTGCCCTTTCTTGTAATGAACAGGAACTCGTAAATGGGGTCGTCATCCGGGTCCTGGAAGTTCGAGGCCACGGCATAGTTGCACCTGAGGAAGAGTTTGTCTGCAAAATGCATTGCAAGCTCATATGGGGTGACAGGGCCCGCCTCGAGCTTCCAGGCGGATGCAAGCTCCTCGACATCCAGGGGGATGGAGGGATGGACCCTGTAGAGATCGCCCGGAACGGACGGTGTTCCATTGGCTCTCTCCAGTTCCGATACGGTGATGTTGGGGACGGATATGGACTCCCTGAAATGTGAAATGGGGACCCTGCTGTAAAGATCGTTGCCCTCCTCCCTGAACCCGGGGCCATCATGAACGGGAAATCCGGAATAATGGTCCAGGATGGAGGCTCCAGAACCCCAATTCGAATGAGGTATGTCCCCCCACCAGTAACCTGTTAGCCGGTAGTCCAGGTCGAAAAATTCCAATGTACCGCCGGTAGAGTTGTAGATATGGTCGATCCCTCCCTCCCATTCACCGTAGGAATAATCGGAGAACGTTGCAGCTCTCAGATATCTCGGACCCTGGTCATCGGTGGTGATCAGTATCTGGCCCGGATCATCGTAGGACAGTAGGTCCCTGAAACCGAACCCGTTGAAGTGTCCGTACGTGTCATCTCCATGGACCGGGTTGTCGTAGCGAAGATACTCCTCGACGTTTGTCATCCCGTCCCCATCCGGGTCATCTCCGGGAAGATCGACGCCGTAGTACGATTCCCATTGATCGTCCATCAGGTCCTCGTCGAGGTCCACAACGATCCCGTTGTAACGGTCGATATCGTCCGGGATCGTATCGCCGTCCGTGTCCGGGTCCAGAGGGTCCAATCCGGCCTCAAGCTCTTCACCATCGGGAATTCCGTCCCCGTCGGAATCCGGGTCCATGATGTTCGATAGCCCGTCATTATCGATGTCCCCCAGGTGGGAGAGTGTTCCGAGCATGAATGAGTAGAGGTTCGGCTCCCTGTAGAATCGTTTCAGCCAGTTGGGGGCTTCGGTGGAATTGATGGCTCTTTCCGAATACATGTTGAACTCGTCGCCGTCGGGTATCCCATCACCATCGGTGTCCGGGTTGTAGGGGTCTGTCGGCGACCGCTCCCCCGGGTCAAGGAAACCATCCAGATTGATATCTTCCGAAACATCCTTCAGACCATCGCCATCGGTATCGATGCCAGGTATGGCATTCCCGTCGATGCTGCCCGGGTCGATCACATAATTGTGGGGCTCTCCCGTCAGGTCGATGAGGTTGGAGACAACAATGGTCATCACCAGGAAAACAGCGGCTGCTCTGAACACCGTGGAGAACCTCATCGGCCGACCTTCTTCGGGAAATGCAAGGGTAACTAACCGCCCTTGACGGACGATATATCTGTACCATTATTAATGAAATGACCGCCAGAAACCGTATAAGTAAATTATTGTTCATCTTCCATGGCAAGTCCCGCAATATCGAGATGCTTGACGGACGGATAGAATAATACATATTTGAGACCGTCCTTCCCACCCCAAAACGGAGGGTCAATATGATAGACAGGACCATCGTTCAGGATATCATCAGGGAATATGATCCATCAAAGGTGAAGCTGGGCATGACAGCGTCACACTCGGCTCTTGACACCTGCGACGGGGCAGTGGAAGAAGGGTTCAGGACGGTTGCCTTCTGTCAGAAGGGCAGGGACCGGACCTATTCGCATTACTTCAGGGCGCTGAGGTCCATGGATGGGAGCCTGGTAAGAGGGATGGTCGACGAACCCGTGATCCTGGAGCGGTTCAGGGACATGATGACAGAAAAATGGCAGTCCTGGCTGAGGGATAATTCAGTGGTCTGGGTACCCAACAGGTCATTCACATCCTACATCGGCATCGACGAGATAGAGAGCGACTTCACCGTCCCGATGGTAGGTTCAAGGAACATGCTCAGGTCCGAGGAGCGAGAAGAGCAGCAGAGCTACTACTGGCTTCTCGAGAAAGCGGGCCTTCCCTTCCCCGAGAGGATTTCGGACCCCTCACGGATAGATCAGCTGGCGATAGTGAAGCTCCACCACAAACGGAAGAAGCTTGAAAGGGGCTTTTTCACCTGCTCGTCATACGAGGAATACCTGGAAAGGTCCGACAAGCTCATCTCACAGGGCGTGATCGACAGGGAGACACTGGAAACCGCCAGGATCGAGAGGTACGTCATCGGGCCGGTTTTCAACTTCGACTTCTTCCATTCCCCCCTGGAGGAGGAGATGTCCCCTCTGGAGCTCCTGGGGGTCGATTGGAGGTTCGAGACATCCCTTGACGGGCATGTCAGGCTCCCCGCCCCCCAGCAGATGACGCTCGGCGAGGACCAGATCCTTCCCGAATATACCGTCTGCGGGCACAACAGCGCCACACTCAGGGAATCCCTTCTGGAAAAGGTGTTCGCGATGGCGGAGAAGTTCGTTGAGGCGAGCAAAATACACTACGGCCCGGGTATGATCGGGCCGTTCTGCCTCCAGACCTGTGTGGACAAGGACCTGAACTTCTTCATCTACGATGTGGCACCGAGAATAGGGGGCGGCACCAATGTCCACATGTGGGTCGGGCATCCCTACGGCAACGCGCTCTGGAGGAGACCCATGTCCACCGGGAGGAGGCTTGCCATGGAGGTCAGGAGGGCAGTGGAGGAGGAGAGGCTCGACGAGATAGTGACATAGAACAGATCCACTGTCCAGATGGACGTGAAATCTCAAAAAGTTGATATACTAACCCGACCCATACTTGTTTTACCGTAGTGGGGTAGCAGACATGGTATTCGATTCCTTGAAAAGGTTGCTGGGATTCGGCAAGTACGGGGAGACCCCCGGCCACAAGATCGAGGTCCTGAACGATGAGCTGGACGAGTTCGAGAAGGAGATCCAGGAGTACATCCACTATTCCGAGGAAAGGAAGGAGGGCCAGCCGAGAATGGCCCAACCGGAGGTTCTCTCCCAAGGGGGCGGAATTTCCAGCTCCAGCCTTATAACCCCTGAAGAGGAAAAAAGGATCAGGAGTGAGACCGAGCCGGAAACCTGAAGGGTTCATTTTTCGTCCAGTGAAAGGACCGCCTCTCTCGAACGCTCGAGCAGTGTGTCGTGTTCCTTTCTCCAGATCGAATTGTCCAGGTCAGGTTTCTCCAGAGCCAGCCTTTTCGCCGCATCGAGGAAGGAGAGGTCAATACCTTCCCTCTCCCTGCCGCCCCTTGACGATATCTCGATCTCCGCGCGCTCCACGAGCTCCATGAAGAGCGATCTCCAGTCCGCATTGTCTCCGTCGATCTTGCCCTGCATCAGCTTTGCCGTCAGGAAGGGATAGTTGCGGTTCACTATCTCCCGGCCGCAATTGCCGCATTCCCAGACCGGATCCTTGCTGTCTGCATAGAACACGTTCTCACATTCCTCGTTCCCGCAGCGGACCATCATCCTCATGGACAGACCTCTTTTACCCACCGTATACCAGTTAATGGGTAAAAACATTTACCGGATTTTCTTTCGGACCTCTCCCCCTGCAATCCCCTAATAAGCCCCTTCCGGGAATACCCCCGGGAATGAGCTGCAACCACATGGACCTCTTCCCCTACCCGATCAGGCCGATCCAGGCCGATATCATGTCGGCCATCGATGATGCCATCTCGAACCAGGGGCACGTGGTTATAGAGGCCGGGACGGGGTCGGGAAAGACCGTGTCCGCTCTGGCACCGGCCATATCCGCGGCATACAACCACGGAAAGAGGATACTCTACCTCACAAGGACCAATTCCCAGCAGAAGCAGGTGGTGGAGGAGTTCAGGAGGGTGATAGAGAGGACCGGGGATGTCATATCCCGGCCAGAACCCCGCGAACCGGAAGAGATCGATACGGTGGACAGAATAATCGGAGAACTCAACCGTGAGAGGAAAGGGGAGAAAGGCAGAAAGGTCGATCCAGTTGACACCGGACCCGTATTCAAACCCGGATCCCCCTGGGAAGGGGGGCCTTCCAGGGCGATCTGCATCGCTCTTCAGGGCAGAAACAACATGTGCCCCCTTACCTCCGAGGAGCCGGAGTTCATAACAGGAACACCCGATGAGCTTTCCAAGATGTGCTCGGAGAGGAAAAGACACACGACCAACAGACTGAACGGCAAACCCTCGGGGGGGAAGGAATGCGCCTACTATTCGGCTTTCCTGCTGGACGATGGACTCGAGATCAGGAGATGGGCACGAAGTTGTGCTCCCACCGCCGAGGAACTGATCGAGCGAAGCCTGGAACAGGGAATATGCCCCTACGAGGTAACGAAGGCCATGGTCTCCGAGGCCCTGGTGGTCACCGCCCCGTATATCTTCTTCATATCCCCCTTCATACGCAGAAGGTTGCTCGAGTGGATGGAATGCTCCATCGACGATCTGATCGTGATCGTTGACGAGGCCCACAATCTGGCATCATTTGCCAGGGACCTCAGCTCAATAACACTCTCCACGGGCACCCTGAAACTTGCCCTGGCAGAAGTGTCTCTTCTGGGGGACCATGATATCGGGGGCGGAAGGACCATCAGGGGTTTCATCGAAACATTCGGAGATGCCCTGGAGGAGCTTTCCCAGGAGTTCCTGATAGACGAGGATGGACTGGTGCCTCCATCATCGCTGCTCGAGACCATGATGCTTTTGTTCAGGACCAATTCCCCGAACATATCCGCCATGGCCTCGGAAATGCTCCAGCACGGGACCGCCATACAGGACCGGAAGAGGGCCGAGGGAAAGCTCCCGAGGTCCTACATCCACCGTACAGCACATTTTTACATGGTCTGGAACGAGCTGGAGTTCGAGAGATACACACCGCTCATAGTGAAGGGACGGAGGGAAGGCGAGCTGATCCTCGAAGCGTTCGCAATGGACCCGAGCATTGTCACATCCGCTCTCCGGGAGGCCTTCGCTTCCATCCATCTCTCGGGCACACTTTCGCCGCTTTCGGAATACAGGGATACAATAGGACTTCCCGTTGACACCCCATTGATCTCACTCCCTCCGCCGTTCCCGAGGTCCAACAGGTCGGTGCTCTTCGTTCCCGATCTTTCCACGAACTACGAGCAGATGATGAGGGACCCTGAGATCAGGAGCAGATACAGTGAAAGGCTCAGATCGGTCCTTGGTTCCGTACCTGATCGCAACACCGCTGTTTTCTTCCCCTCCTTCGATCTCCTGAACGATATGCTCGGGAGGATCGAACTGGAGGATGATACCATTCTTCCTCCGTCCATTGACCAGAACAGGATATTCTACATAGAGGAGAGGGGGTCACCACAGCAAGATGTGATGGGGCTCGCTGAAAGGTTCAAGAGCGGCCGGGGAGGCGTGCTCGTCTCGGTACTCGGAGGGCGGCTCTCGGAGGGCATGGATTTTCCTGGCCCTTCCCTGGAGATGGTGGTGATCGTCGGCATACCGTATCCAAAACCCAATGCAAGGCAGAGGGCACTTGCATCATACTACGACATCAAGTTCAGGAAGGGGTGGGAATACACTGTCCATGCCCCGGCATCCCGGAGGCTTCAGCAGGCCATAGGTCGGATGATACGGTCCGAGAACGAGAGGGGTCTTGCTGTGATCCTCGACAAGAGGGCGCATCATTTCAGGCTTGACATACCGGATCTCGAGGAAACCCCCGATGCGGCGGAATCTGCCCGCAGATTCTTTCACGGAAAAACTTAATTGCCATAAGGGACCATTAACTCACGGGAGCATTGAAGGCCAGATTGCAGAAACCCTGGAAGGATCGATTTGGGCAGATCAAAGAAAGGAAGTGGCGGGAAGAGAAAGGGCAAAAAAGCCGTTGTCGTCGAGATAGAGGAGGAGCCGGAAGAGGAGTTCCGGGATACAGAGGAAGAATTACCCGAACATGATCAGGAGAACGAAGGTGAGATCCTCTGGGAAGCGGTGGACTGGGATGAGGCCAGACCGGACGCGGTCCACTCGGTGGTCTTCGACGAAGAGACGGTCAGGGAGGTCCTGAAGGAGGTTGTCGACCAGGCCTGGGTTGACGGCATGATAACCGACGACGAGATGGCCATGCTCCATGTCCTGAAAAAGAAACTCGATATCGATGACGAGACCTTCAACCGGATCCTGGATGGATCGAGACCGGAGGACATGGAAGTACCGGAAGCCCTGGAGGAAGAAGCGGCCGAGGAAAGTGAACCGGACACTGTGGAACCGGAAGAACCGGACAGCCAGGTAGAGGATGAGGATCCTCCTTCATCGCCCCGGACGGAAGCCTCCATGGAGATAAGGGCTATCCCGCCTCCGCCTATGGCCCCTCGGGCCTCCATGCCCGCGCCGACACCGGAGATGGCCCCGCCCCCACCCAGGCAGAACATCATTACATTCACCCATTCCATAAGGGGAAGCAAGGCTCCCCTCGGGGAATCCTTCGACCTTTCAAAAAGGGATGATGAAAAGGAACCCTACAAGCGCAGATGCCCTCACTGCCGGGCCATGATAAGGGTAAGACCCGGAGAGGGAAAGGATTCATGCCCGATCTGCGGAGGCATGGTCGCAGTGGAAAAGAAGGAGACGCCGGGTCTGAGAAAGGTTCTGGACCAGGCCAAGAGCGCATTCAAGGAAGGGGACCGGAAACTCGCACTGGAACTGTACACCATCGCACTGGTCCAGTCCCATGATAACAAGGAGGCCCAGTTCTACCTTCAGAAGCTCCAGCACGGAAAGACGGGGGGCAAGAGGGCCGTTCCGAAGGGAGATGCAAGGAACGTGGCTTTCATCCAGACAACGGTATCGAGGTTCGATCAGCTTCTTCAGGGCGGGATACCCTCCGGGGATCAGGTGCTTTTCAAGGGACCTGCTTTCTGCGGCAAGGAACTGCTCTACGACAAGATCATGGGCTCCACCCTTCATCACGGGATCCCGGTCATCTACGTCTCCTCCAACAGGGCCATGAAGGAGGTGATGCTCGGGATAATCAGGCAGGTCCCCGATTTCCGGAACTACAATCAGGAAGGCCTGGTGAGGATGTACGACCTGTTCTCGAAACACAGGGACGGCAGGGTGCTCAAGGAGGGGCACAGGATCTTCAACATAGAGGACCGGGAGGATTTCGGGAGATTCCAGAAGGACCTTGTTTTCCTCATGGAGGAACTGGTCAGGGAGTACAATGGAGGAGTGATGATACTGAACTCCCTGTCACCGCTGATAACGAGAGCCGATCAGAGAGATCTAATGAAGTTCCTGCAGGTAATGATAGCAAGGTCCAAATCATACAGGTTCACGAACATTCTGGACATGGCCGCCGGGGTGCACCCCGAAAGCGTGGAGAACTCGGTCGAATACCTCATGGACGGCATAATCGAGTTCAGGGAGCTCGACCAGAAGAGAACCCTGAAGCTGAAGGGGTTCAAGCACCCCGTGATGTCCAGGGACTGGGTGGAATACAGGTTCGACGACAACGATCTGCGCATCGTCGGGTCATTCCAGGAAGAGCGGATACTCTGATGCCGGTTCTCCACTTCAACCGACTGTCATGCGTGGATCTCCTTCTTTCTGAATATGATGTAGGACGCTGCTATACTTGCGATACCCACGAGAGTGGGGACCACGAGGTTCACCGTGTTTATGACATGGTCCCGCATCAATTCCGACATGTCGTAATACGTGAACAGGGAGATGTATCCCAGGCCGTCCTGCCATCCGGCGATGTTTGACACGATCTGTATCATGAACATGAAGATGACAAGACCCATTATTGCGCCCGTTGTCTTGGAGTTCTCGTCGATCAGCACGGAAAGAAGAAGGGAAAGACCTATCATCCCGAGGGCAAGCGGGATCGACCCAAGGAACGAGACGGTTATCCCCATCAAGGGGACCGGTTTGCCTATCATCATTATCCCGATTATCACCCCGGCCCAGGCTGCAAGCACCACAAAAGCAAGATTGAATACAATGACCAGCATCTTCTCGTTCAGGAAGCGGGTCCTCGAATAACCGGTCGCGAGTAGGATATCTATGGATTGGTCGTCTATATGCTTCGAGACCGTTCCACCCGTCTTGATGGCGAGGAATATCAGTAGCATCAGTGGCCACATCGAGAAGTATTCCAGGGCAATGAACCCCTCGACCTCGGTGAAGGGAAGGACATTCTCCCCGAAGAATGCCTTCATCATGGGATTGTCCTCGAGGTATGCATCGAAATCTGACTGCCGGATCAGGTCGAGGGAGGTCACTGGACCGAGAATTGAGATGTTCGACAGGTTCCAGTCGTTTGGTATCAGGCCTACCATGAAGAAATTGGAGGTTCCGATGTTCACGAACTCCACCCGGGTTCCCTCGCCGAAGTAGATCAGCTCGATACCATTATCGTTCAGGTTCACGGGTTCCACGGGTTCCTTTAACAGACCCCCAAGCATATCAGCGAGGAAAGGGTATTCTTCAAGGAGGCTTTCAAGATCCATGCCGGGCCCGAACATCTCGGAGATATTGCCTATGCCGAGGCCCGTAATATCCTCCATGTCGAAGTCCGGATCGTTGATGGTCTCGTTGGAGTCAAAACCCAATACCATGTGGGAGGCCACGCCCGCCCTTGTCTCCCATGTGAGGTTGAATATGTTGTTCTCCTGATCATCGGTCCCGACCTTGGTGAGCCTGATATCCTCGGCCGCAGAGAACGGGTCGGAAAGGGTCTGCTCCACCGAAAGATAGGCCATCATTATCAGCAGACCGTAGAAGAACATCACCCCCACGTATATCCACATGGAGGTCTGCTGGTCCTTGAAAGCGGCCTTGAAAAGTGGCAGTTTCAAGCTCCCACCCCCCCATCGCTGCCGTCGTTCTTCACTTTGATGTTGTCGCGGCCGTAGTATTTCAGGAACAGATGCTCCAGTGAGACCTCGTCATAGGTCAGGTCGACCACTGTGTGCCTTGCCAGCTCCTTTATGACCTCGTCGATATGGGTCGATACCGTCATTATCAACGTTGTGTCCCCCTCTTCCTTGACGTCCGAGACACCCTGGAGCCGGATGAAGATCTGCGGGTCCAACTTTTCACTGAACTGGACGTTCAGCACCTTTCCTGTCTTCCTTTTGAAGGTGGACATCTTTTCCACGACGATGAGCTTCCCCTCCCTGATGATGCCGACCCTGTCGCAGATCGCCTCCACCTCGGCCAATATATGGGATGAGAGAAAGACCGTTCTCCCCTTTTCCTTCTCCTCGAGTACTATCCTGTAGAACTCCTGCTGCATGAGGGGGTCGAGACCTGTCGTGGGTTCGTCGAGGATCACGAGCTGCGGGTTGTGCATGAAGGCGGATACGACACCCACCTTCTGCCGGTTCCCCCGGGAGAAGTCCTTGATCCTGCGCTTGAGGTCCAGGTCCATCCTCCGGGCGAGCTCTTCGATCCTGTTCTCACCCCTGTGATCCATCATTTCAAGAAGAGTATGGAGATATGCCTTTGCCGTCATTGACTTGTACGTTCCGAAATCGGAGGGAAGATATCCCACGGACCTCCTGACCCTTGCACCTTCCTTCACGGGGTCCATCCCGTTGACCCGCGACCATCCGGATGTCGGCCTGATGAGATCGAGAATGGTCCTTATGGTTGTGCTCTTTCCAGCGCCGTTGGGCCCCAGGAATCCGAATATCTCGCCCTTTTTCACGGTAAGGTCCACATCAATGATCCCTCTGGCCTTCCCGTAACTTTTTGTAAGCTTGCTGATCTCGATCACGGTTCCATCTTCAGGGGCCATATGGTCGCCTCCTTGATGTTGGGAGCCGTTAATGATTATTTATGATATTTGTTTCATCCGGAAAATTTTTGAGTATATTTTCCGGTAAAAAGGCGGGTAACTTCACCTTTTTCACTTTCTGCATGTTTCTCTGCCCGATACCGGTCAAGAACATTTTAATTACCATGCGTCCATATATCGAAGGATCAGGGAGAAAGAGGCGACGGTTATGGAAGACGATCGAAGGGATGACAGGATTAGAAGGAAGAAGAATGAGGCCCCTGGCGTGCTGAAGGGAGTTGTGGTATTCTCGATCGTGATTGCTGTTCTGCTCATGTTCATAGGAGGGATATTCATGTTCCTCCAGAGCCCTCTGAACACGGCGGCAGAGGATCAGGGGGACCGGGAGACTTCGGCCTGGCTCGATTTCGCAGGCAGGATAATATTCTGGCTCGGGGCTTCCATCATGTCGACGATACTGATAATCGGTGCGATCCTGATGGGGAACCTGGACCCTGCCGTGAGGTTCGGCATGTTGTTCCTTGCGGGTTTGATGCTCATAGGCACGGGACTTGCCATATGAGGATAGAGGGAGGAATGATTTGCTTTCCTCGATAGAGCAAGACAGTATCGTCAAGGGGATCCCGAACTACATACTGATCGTATCGATCCTGACCCCGGTACTTCTTGTGTCAGGGGTATTTTTAAACCTTGGTCCGGGGTCAAGTACATCCACCGGAGGTTATGATTTCTTCAACAGGGATTGGAGAACCTGGAACGATCAGGAGTGGCAGGAATTCCACATACTCATCTCGGGAGATCCTGATGAGAGTGATATTCCTGGTGAGTTCTGGAACTTCTATTACACCGACCTCAGCGATGAGAGTGAAAGGAATTCTTTCTGGATGGCATATTTTCAAGCCGTTGTCTGGGATGAATGAAACATCGATCGTTGAGGTCTTCAGGTCAATCTGAAGGGAGTGACCAACCCCATACACGAATATCATCCCTGCATTAACCGCGCCCTTGCATCAGACCCTGTCATCACCTTCACCCGACCCATGAACTCCCAGTGCTTCTTCGGTTCGATGTCCAGTATCACTTCTTCGACCCACCTCTCCTCGGTAACGGGCCATAATCTGAACTTACCGTTGAGGCCCGTTCTCTCGACCTTCAGGGGCCTTTTGAGGTATACGATGATGAGGCCTCTTGAACTTGCGAAGTGGTTGTAAAGTCCCCCGGGCGGGGGCTCATTTGTCAGCATCATGAGCCGGTACCAGAGCGGGGTTTCACGCCTCCTTTCATCGAGGTAGCATTCATCCGCGCCTTCCACGTCCCCGATCAGTCTGTAGGGAATGAAATTGTGGGCTCTCCCGGTGTTGAACCAGAGAAGCTGGTGGGTATGTATTCCCTCACTGGTAAGCACAGTGATGTTCTCTTTCAATATCTTCTCAACAAGCGGGATCAGAATCGAAGCGGATGCGAAAACAATCAGGGCTACAAGCAGAACCGTGATGGGAAAGATCAGGAGAAGAAGGACCACACCATAGGCGGGTTCCACGGCCATCATCGGGGCAAGCATCGCCCCTACCACGATCATTGCGATCACGAGGCCGAACCCCATCAATTTGATCCTGTGGAATACCACGTCGAAGGTGGTGGTGCCAGGGGGAAATCGAGCGATCTCCCTGCCGAAGCATCCGTTCTTTCCCGGTCTTACCTCTCCACCGATGACCTTGGCCATGATATCACCACCTCTTCTCTATAGCTTTCATGAACTCCTCCTGGCGGTCCTTATCCATATCCAATATGACCTCAAGCACGGGTTTGTTGTAGAGTCTCAGAGCCCAGTGGAAATAGGACCTCATGTCCGCATTGGAGATCATCACGGGCTGCTCGAGATAGAGGATGATCAGGTTGCGCTTCGATGTGTACGGATGATAGAGACCCCCGTGCGGTATGACGGATAGCAGGTTGATCTTCCAGTACCAGGGGGTTCTCTTCCATCTCTGTTTGAAAAAGTCCTCATCCGCGGTCCTCACCTCTTTTATGTTGTCTATCATTATCCTGTTCCTGGCTATTGGCGTGATCCATGCTCTCTGTGTGACGACTATCATCCTGTCGTCGTATACCCTGGTGAAGTTGATGCATCTGTGTTTGTAGAGCAGCATCTGCATTGCAGCAACAAATGCCATCATGAGCAGCATCAACGGCAGGGAAAGCGCCATTATGCCGAAGATAACGGCGAGTATGAGCAGGCCCGCAAGTATGCTTTCCAGGACCCCCGCCGTGATAATACTGAAAAATGATATCGGAACCCCGATCAGGATGAAGAAGAACAGGTAGGATATTGAAAGCATCTTCATGGTGTAGATGAAGATGTCAAGGAACGAGAGGCCCGGCTCGAACCTGTTCTCCTGCCTTTCCCTGCTCATTTCAGGTCACCTCCCATTATCCTGTATTCGAGCTCTTCTTTGAACCTTTCATGATATTTGCGGTCGATATCCACGACCATGTGATCGATGTTGTATGTGCCCATGCTCGGGATCTTGAACGTCTTCGGAGGCACCATCCTGTCTATCCTGATGGTTCTTTTCAGTTCTATCATGATGAGATCCTCCGGAGAGGAGAAGATCGAGATGAGGGCTTCAGGGGGCGGGACCGGGGCCCTTTGCAGGAACCTGATCCAACCCGGGGTCTCCCTTGAAATACGGTCCCAGTAATCGGAACCAACCTCGCTGACCCTTACTATGTTCCGGTAGGGGACCTTCAACATTATCTCGGGAGTATCGATACTGTAGACGGAAACCACCTGCATCCCGTCCCCGTGAAGCTCGATGCCGGCCTTCTCGAACTTCTTAAGGAACCTCATACCGATGATGAATCCTATCGGGATCGCTATTGCAAAACAGAGGACCATCACCCCTTCTATCATGCAGAAGAACGCTATTCCAGCGGGTCCGCCGAGAATGATGAATGGAAGCAGCATGATGATGGGAATGAGTAACATGGGCAGGATGAATACGGCCGACCTTCTGAGTATCAGCTTCCTGTAATTTGACCACATGTCACCGGGAGGGTATCTGAACCTGTCCTTCCTTCCGGTCTTTCTGATGGGCACGACAGGCTCCCCGATGAAGTGTTTTTCATATCTCCGTCCCATGGGGGAAAGATGGAGACATCTCTATTAAACCATTTTTTAAAACCGTGTTGGGAATTTTGCATATAAATTCACTTATATGCAAATTTTCTCCGGTATATGGTCTTCCCGTTATGACCGTGATAGAATTGATCAATGTCAACGTCATAGGGCAATGAATAATACCGAGTAATTGTTTCGGGGATTCTATAGAATTTACACTATAGGTCGCAGTGTGGTGGATCATTTGAATTCTGACCGGATGCCCCCGTTGAAGATCGACGATATCGTTGCAGAGGTTCCAATAGTACAGGGAGGAATGAGCGTTGGAATATCTCTGGCGAACCTCTCCGCAGCCGTTGCGAACGAAGGGGGAATAGGTGTCATCGGTGCTGCAGGCCTCGGGTATACGGAACCGGATATTACCACGAACTACGCGGAAGCGAACAAGAGGGCATTCATGAGGGAGATACGCAAGGCCAGGAGAATGTCAAAGGGGATAATCGGCGTCAACATAATGATGGCCCTTTCCGATTATGACAGGCTGATACAGATCGCAATGGACGAGGGGCTGGACGTGATATTCATCGGGACAGGCCTCCTTCTCCGTCTGCCAGACACACTGGATATAGAGCAGATCAAGAGATCGAAGACAAAGATATTCCCCATAATCTCATCCGCAAAGGGCGCCCAGGTGATGTTCAATTACTGGTCCAGGTTCTACGCCCACGTTCCGGATGGCGTTGTCGTTGAGGGGCCCCTGGCGGGTGGTCATCTCGGATTCATGCCAGAAGACATGGATAAACCCGAAAAGCAGCTTGAAAAGCTGGTCGTTGAGACCATAGATGTCATCAAACCCTTCAGGGAGCGTTATAAAAAGGACATACCCGTGATAGCAGCCGGAGGGATCTACACAGGGGAGGACATCGCAAGGTTTCTGGACCTCGGCGCCTCGGGGGTGCAGATGGCAACCCGCTTCATAGCCACCCATGAATGCGATGCCACGATCAAGTTCAAGGATGCCATACTCAACTCCAGAAAGGAGGATATAATCATCATCAAGAGCCCGGTGGGGATGCCGGGAAGAGCCGTCAGGAATCAGTTCCTGGATGATGTGGCAAGCGGTATCAAGAAACCTTTCTCATGTCCTTGGAAATGCCTCCGCACATGCGACTACACCCAGTCGCCATACTGCATCGCCCTGGCACTCGCAAACGCCAAGGAGGGATCCCTCGACAAGGGATTCGCCTTTGCGGGAGCGAACGCCTACCGCGTCGACAGGCTGATGTATGTCGGGGAGCTCATCGACTCCCTGAAGGAAGAATACGCAAAGGCACGTGGCGCCTGAAGTCTGTTTTCAGCCAGACTTTTCCAGGTATCTCTTGAATGGCCAGTCGGACCAACCGATATATGTTGCAAGTTCCCTGAGCCAGTCGTTCGAATCATATCCGGAGATCTCCCAGAAATCCTCCGTCTTGTAGGTCTCGACAATATCCCTTGTCGCCTCCAGCCATATGGGCAGGTCCAGTGGTATGGCCCCGAAAAGCAGTGTCACAAGCAAGCCGTTCTCAAAACCCAGCTTTCCCCCCGGTTCCGGACCAGGTATCGGCTGGGGTTTCAGATTGGCGGCATGGCTGATGATGCCGGTCTTGGTTCCTTCCCTTCCGGTAATGAAGTTGAGCTTCCCGGATAGCTTCGGGAACCATTCATCGGCCACGAAATCCGAGAAATCGTCGAAGTACTCGCTTCCTTCCGGATAAACGGGGATGCAGTAGATGCTCGTTGCCCTTGATTCGAATACGGGCGCCGAGGATCCGGTGAAAGTGTACATGTCCGGTATCCCGTCATCGCCTATCACATCGATCTGCTGTAGATCGATGGTCCCATCCATGAGCGCCTTCACGACCCTGTCGGTATCATTGCTGTCGTATATCTTCGGGTCGACCCAGAGATGCGGTATCACGAAAGGCCTCTCCGGGGTAAGACCCGCCATGATATCGGGAATGTCGATCGGTCCGAGAGGCCAGTTCTGCTGCATCCAGGTCTGCTCCTCCTGATCGGCGACGGTATATTTCAGGAACGGGTAGAGGGCCTGTGAAAGCAGCTCGATGGGGAACGGGTTAAGGACCTCCTCTCTGATGGTCCTTCTGGAGGTGTTCTTCCAGCACTGGGCGAAATGCTCGTTCGATACGGGGAAGATCGCGATCCTTGAGTGCTGGAACTCGTATGACTGGTCGGTTTCCATCCTCACCACATGGTCGTTTATTATCTCCCTGCACTGGTAGGGGATGTTGGTGTAGTCTCTGTTCGAGATCCTTCTTGCGGTCTTGAGCAGCTTCCCCATCACGGGGGCTACGGTCCTTGGCCCCTGCAGCGAGAGTGCGCTCCTCTGGGGGAGAACGGTGAAGACCCAGTATATCGTTGACATGGGCAGGGAGTAGCCGAGATGCTGAAGGATCTCGGGTGTGAGGCCACCTCCTGTTCCCCCGTCAGCCGTGTGGATGATCACAACTATGGCGGGCTGCTCCCGGGAGATGGGCTCGTAGAGGTTCTTTGCCAGATTCCTCACCACATCGTTGTTCAGCATCGCCTTGGCTGCCCTTCCCGGCCTTCCTCCGGCACCTCTCGACATCCCCCTTGCAGAGAGGGATAACGATATCTTCTGTTGAGATGGAATGTTCTCGAAGAAACCCTCCCTTGTGGGGTCCGAACTCGTGTCAACGATGTAAGTGAGAGGCCTGTCGGTGTTGGCCCTGATCGCCCTTGCCAGGCAGGTATAGCGGTCCACATGGATGTATTCAAGGACCTTGTCCAATCCGTCGGACAGGATCCTCGACCCACCGCCACCGATGCCTACTATCGCGATCGACGGGTGTTTCCTCGACGCGCTCTCCTCTTCGTCCATTTTCTGCCTCCGGGAATGCTCCACGATGGAACGAGAGAGGGATTATTAGTAGGTTTTGCAGGGGGGACCCTCTCACTTACCATGAATATTTTTATCGGGGATATCTTATTCCCCGTCATGGACGAGATAGGTGTGATGCTCTACGGTTTCGATGAAGCCACCGCCCGGAAAGTGAAGGAATATCTCGAGGAGAGGAACGGGAAAGACGTTGTGCTGATATCCGGAAGCGGGAGGGAGGGGGACATGATCTCTGATATTCTGGGAGACGAGGAGCATTCCGTTTTCGAGGATGTTACGGACCCGAGGATCGTTATGTTCCTGGGTTTCGACGGCCCCGGTATCCACGCTTCCATGGACAGCTTCCCATCCTTCGAGGGGAAAGAGAGGCCCATATTCTGCACACCCACGGAGCAGAACATCGGATGGACCCTGAATGGCCTTATCAAGGACCTCATGGAGGAGAGGGAGTACTTCCGAAACCGGGATATGGAGCTGAGAAAGGCAAAGCCCGGAGAACAATGAGCGGGGTCTGCCGGATGAGCGAGGTCCCGGATCGGTCTGGATAAACTCCAAATAGGTTGCGCCACAATGTCCTTTTGTATGACCCCGGGAAAGTCGCTTGCCCTCTCGATATCTATTCTCTCTTCGATACTGATAATGGCGGCTGTCCCCTTCGACTCGTCCGCTTCCGGACCGGAGGAGGCAGGGGTGGTATACACCGAACCGAACGACCTCGGGAGGCCGAACCGACTGGCTGTAATAGAGGTCAGGGGATACGGGGAGATCAGAATAGAGCTCTACGAGAACATGACACCCATCACCACGAAGAACTTCATTGATCTCGCCAACAGCGGTTTCTACGACGGGATAAGCTTCCACCGCTGCATCGACGATTTCGTGGCCCAGACGGGGGACCCGAACACCAGGAACATGAACCCCTATGATGACGGGATGGGCGGGTCCGGCACCACGATACCCCTCGAGATATGCGAGAACGCCACCCACATAGACGGGGCCGTGGGGATGGCAAGGTCCTCGGAGCCGGATTCGGCATCCTCCCAGTTCTACATCTGCGACGGGCCCCAGCACGACCTGGATGACCGGGTCAGGATGGAGAAATACGGGGACCACGGTTACGCCGTCTTCGGGGTCGTTGTCGAAGGTCTGGAGATCGCAAAGGAGATCGCCGCAACTGAAACCTATCCGGATCACCGGATAGCCTTGAAGGACCATCCCCTGGACGACATCGTGATGGAAAAGGTATACATCGTGGATCAGGTGGTACCGGAGATCAACGAGACACTGGAAAAGGAAGACGATGATAAAAACAGCATACCTTTCCTGGGACCTGCAGCCCTGATGGCTGCCATCACCATCTTGATCCTGCTGAGGGGTAGAAAATGGGTCCGGGACGTGACATAGCGCGGGTTTTCGCCTGGATATCCATTGATAATTTACGGACAATTGCGGATGTCAACATAATGTGAGCGCGATGGCCTTGCTGACCGCTTTTTCACATATTTGCTAGAAATCATTTTAAAGTAGGGGCATTATCTCTTTATTGACCCGGCCACGGGCAAGGAGAATGAGAGAGGAGTCCGATGTCATACAAGAAATCAAACCCCGCAAGGACCAATCTCGTGCTGCTGGTCATCGTAGCATCGCTTTTCATAGTCGTCGACTTCCTGCTCCTTCTAACAGCCATCTCGATCTACGTCGAGGAGACCAGCGGGTCAATGGATGCGCTGCTGAACGCGTTCTGCGGCGCCATGGGCCTTTATACTTTCATCCCCCTTGTACTGCTGTTCACCATCGTCGCTTTCGCCGTTAGCCTATGGGGCAGGGGTGTTTACGGCAGGAAGCACGAGCTCTCCGCGTTCGCAGGGTTCTTCCTCGGCATCGGCGGGATCGTTTCACTCTTCATACTGCCGGTCATCGCCGTGATGGTCCGGTCAGAGGATTTCGCCATCATCATCATACCCGTACCACTGCTCTTGATGGTGATAGGCCTCTACATGTTCATCAAGGATATCGGGGGCAAGGTCATGGGCGCCATCGGCCTCGGGATATACTCCTTCGCCAGGGTCGTCTTCGTCCTGTTCGCCCTGATCTGGTATCACGGGGGCTCCGAATACATGGAGATCGCTCTGGTGGGTTTCATCTTCTCGCTGCTCATCTCACTTGCCGGTCTGGTGGTCCTCCTCATCGGCTACGTTCACGCCTTCCAGTGGACCAACCTCCACGAGCCGCTGCTTGACGAGCAGGAAGTTCAGCAGATGCAGATGCAGCAGCACCAGCTCAGCCTTCAGCAGGAAAGCATGGAGATGCAGAGGGAGCAGCTTCTCCTCCAGCAGGAGGCCGCCCACATGCTCAGGGAGCAGAACAGGGTCCTCATCGATTCCGGAATAATCGAGGAGATCGCAAGCCGCTCAAGTGCAAAGAGGGAAAAGGACCATTTCCACGAGGAGATCGAGTTCGACGACGATGATCTGGAGGATTGGTGATCAGGAGGGGCCATCTTGTCCTTGAGAGCGGGGCTTTCATCATCGGTCTTCATCGGACTGCTACTCGCCTGCGCGCTTTCGGTTCCCGGGGGGATGTCGGCCTCCGATGATCAGGTAAAGGTCGGTCTGCAACTGGAATTCCTCGAGAAGGACCGCGGGAGCCTTCATTTTTTCATGGGGACCGGATCCGAATCAAACCTCTCGGAGACGACGATGATCCCCTCCACCGCTCTTCCCTGCAGGAACGATAACATGGAGCGGCTCCTCAGAGCGCTCCGGATGACCGGTACCGGACCATTCCCCATCATCCAGGGAATTCTGTTCAACAGCGGCAATATGAGCATCGAGGACTACAGGATATCAGCCAGACAGGAAAGGCTCTATTTCGGTCTGGCCATCGACGTCGACTTCAGTTTCGAGACCCGGGGGATCGAGGCCGAGTACAGTTATCTTGATCTCATCTACAGGGTGGAAGGCCTCTTTCGAGAGCCTGGAGGGGGTCTCGATATCATAACCGGGACCATCGCAAGGGAGCGGGAGCTAAGCAAGATAGGGATATCACTTGATGTGGAACTCGAGGGGAAACTTTCCATCACTTCCTCCACATCTGTTTCGGACCACCTGAGAACCCCTTCAGGGGAGAGCCTCTCGGATAGCAAAAGCGCCCTGACCTTCCTCAGGAGCTCAAACAGGCTGAAGGTCTTCGATTGTGAAGCGATATCCCCCTTGGCAACGTTCTTTGCAATGGTTTTCATGCTGCTTGTCGGCTACGGTCTGCTGGGGTTCATATGGTACAGGGAGAGGTTCAAAGGGGTTGCATTGATCCTTCCATTGTTCACAATTGCACTTTCACTTCTCCTGCCCTGGTCCTATTTCCTGCCTGGCCTCTCTTTCTATGATCTCGGAGGGGCATCCTTATGGGTATTCGGGTCGGTCTTCCTTCTGTTCGTGGGTGGATGCAATCATTTCCATCCGAGGCCCCGGCTCAGGAGCTTCGAGGAGGAGAGCGAGGACCAGCCGAAGATTGGCATGCCCGAAGTGATCTACGTTCAGAAGAGGGTGCTCGTGGAGAAACGGGTCAAGATGGACGATGTGGAAGACAGCGACCCCTTCGAGGTCCTGGAGATGGACAGGCACGCCAGCTTCGACGAGATAGAGAAGGCCTACAAGGCAAGGATCAAGGAATATCATCCCGACAAATTCGCCAAAAGCCCGAAGCACATCAAAACGGCGGCAAAGAGGGAGACCGAGAAGCTTAACATAGCATACGAGAAACTGAGAAGAATGCACCGGAAATGAGTCGGCTCATCCCATTATTTCGGCAAGGGCGTCGGCGGAGGATGTGTAGTATATGTTCGTGGCATCTCCCTGGCTTTCGATATAGAGCCTGTTCCCATCAATGATGTGAACACCTCCCTCCTGGAAACCGGATATCTGGGAGATCATTGTGGTGTAATCACGGGCGAACCGGTTGTTGTCCGCGACTGAATCCCATCTGGTGGCAAGTAGCACGGCGAAGTCCTCGCCATCGTGATAATACTGGAAACTGTCCCCTCCCCACCCGGTCGCAAGGCCCGTTGAAGGGAAGAGCCACCCGGCATTGTATTTCATGATCTCCGAAAGCAGTTTCTCACCCACAACGGAGGTGAACTCGAGCTCGAAACCGTCGATTTCAATGGATGTGTTTATCTCCAGCGGCTCCTCGTAACTCTCGTACTTGTGAAAGTGAATTACCTGCTCGGAGGAAAGTGGGGGCTTTGTCGTGAAAAGGGTGTTCACAGACTCGTAACCGCCCTCCGCGTATAACTCCTCGACGAAGGAGAGACCCCCCTCGTAAGGGAAGTATGTCATTTCCGAGAGTATCTCGCTCTGGTAGGTCGAATCGAAATCGAGGGTGGACAGCAGCTGGGCGATGTTCTCGAGCTCCACCAGGAGCTCCTCGTAATCGTTCAGGTTCTGTTCCATCCATCTGTTCATGGTGAGCATGGCGTCCCCCTCTATGACGCAGAGTCTCGCGAAGTCAACATCGTAGCTGCCGCCGTCCATGTATGACCCCAGATCGAAGTTCTGGTCCTGCAGCGCGTGTGTGTACTCGTGGGAGAGGATCGAGTTTACACGGTTTGCGGAAGACCTGTCCGATATGACGTACATCTCCCCGGTCTCGGGGTCGTAGAAACCCTGGATACCGGCTCCGGAACTCTCGTTCTCCACTATGTCGACGAGGTTCCAATCCTCCGGGATGATGAACAGATACCTGTAGAATATCTCGAGCTCGTTGTAATATTCCCTCTCCTCCGGGTCCAGCGGCTCCCTGAGCATTTCATCCAGTTCTGAGGGGGTCATGGTCCTCTGTGGGATGTTTCGCGCTTCCGGAAGGCCGCGTATCCCGTTCACGTCGTGTATGTCTATGTATCCGAGGTCGGACTCCTTGAGGAAGTAGGCCAGGCCAAGTGATCCTATCAATATGACGATGCCAACGGCCACGACTGCCGTTATTATCTTGCTCCTTGTGGAGATGCTCCGGTCCTTCTTCTTGAGCTTCTTCTTACCCTTCTTCTCGCTTATCCTGTAATACGTGTTGCAGTGGGCGCAGTAAGCCGAGTCTCCATTCTGTCCCGAATGGGTAGGGAGTCCGCATTTCGGGCATCGGCTGAACCTGTTCTCGACGGACCTGATGCTCCTCTCCACTTTTCCGGAGATCTCGTCGATATTCCTGTCAATTCCTTCGGGCCGGCCTCTGTTCTCATCTTCTTCCAAGGTCTCAACTCCCTTCTTTCCGGGACGGATGGACTCCCTCTCTTCGACTAATAGAATGGACACCATAATAAAACTTATCCGTGGGAAAAGCGCAATGTTCGGGACTATTCTTCCGGCTGCCCTGCAAGGGACCTTTTCCTTTTCACGGCCCAAAGATACAGGGCAAGGGTTCCAAGTATGATGGTCAAGAGAACCACGGCCCAAAGAACGTAGATCCGGAGATACGGATCTTTGTCATCGGCAACCCTGGCAGGTTCGATGACACGAACGAGTGCCGAAGCCCGGTCAATATTGCCGTCCCCGTCGGAGACCGTGACGGTCACGTTGTATTCCCCGATGCCCGGAGGGGTCCAGGCAAGGTCCGGCCCTTCCTGCTCCAGCTCTTCACCGTCCACGAGCCAGGTGAAAAGGAGCGGCCCGATCTCATCAGAGCTCGGGGATGCCGACAGATGGACCGTCATTCCGGGATTTACCACCACCAGTGAGATGTTCAACCTGGCCCTTGGTGGCACGCTGTCCTTGACCTTGATATCCGATCTCCATGAGGGGGAGGACAGACCCGCAGCGTCCTTCACGTGTACCTCGATCACGTACATGCCGGGATCGTTCAGGAGAACCATAAGATCCTCCAACTCGCCGTAGTCTTCGGGGCTGACATTGCCTATCCTTATACCGAAGAACGGTGTCGAGAAGACCTCCTCCACAATGCCGGAGATGTTCAGGCTGATGGAGTAATGAACGGACACTATGCCAACATTGTCGCTCGAGCCGGTGATGTCGATCAGGAACTCATGCCCCTGGTCCACAAGCAGGGGTATCGAGACCATGAGATAGGGCGGTATGGCGTCGACGACGGTCACCTCCAGGGTGGAGGTTGCGAGGTTCCCGGAGGGATCTTCCACCGTAAGCTCTATGACACCGTCACCGGGATGGGGAAAGACCACTGTCATATGCGGACCTTCCATTACCTCTGTCCACTCATTGCCGTCGGAATAGGACAGGGTCCATGTGAAGCTTGAACCGTTCCAGAACAGAGGATCGTTGTCGTATGTGGCGTTGGCGTCAATTCCGTAGGGACGGTCCGCATTCATCTCGGACGGGATGAGGAGATCGATGACCGGGGGTGTGGTATCAAGGACGGTGGCATTGAAATTCCTCACCGTGGACAATCCCGCCCTGTCTGTCACCGTGAGGGTCGCATTGTACGACCCGGGAACAGTGATCCTCAACTCGGGCTGGGGGCCCGGGAGATCGTAGACGGCATATGGGCTCCTGAACTTCCAGGCAAAGAAAAGGTCCGTGTACGGTCCATCCGGTCCGTCATCCCATGCCCCGGTTGCGTCGAGTCCTACGGGATGACTTGTGTTCATGATGACATCTTCCACCTCATCCACCAGGGGGGGAACATCATCGATAACCGTGATCCTGGCCGAGCCGCTGGCCGTGTTACCCGACCCGTCGAAAACCTCGAAGCCGAGCGTGTAATTGCCGGGATGCATGAATTCGTGCACAAAGGCCGTACCCCCGGTAGTAACATTGACCCATCGGGTATCAAGAAGGGACCAGTTTACGTATGCGATGCCCACGTTGTCCGTCGCGTTCAGGAAATATGTGTAGGGCACCTCCTCGAGAGCAAAACCGTCCTCCTCATGCAGTACCGGGTGGGTGACATCCCTGATCCGTATATATGTGACCGCCTCATCTGTGATATTTGCCGGATCCCTCACCTCGAGGCGAACCTGACAGCTGTCCTTTGGCTCGCTGAAGGTGTGGATGAGATCGGGTCCGTACATTGTTATGTTATTCCAGGCACCTTCCTCGAACATCGGAACGTTCCATGTATAGTTGGCACCGGTATCGAGATCCGGATGGTTCCCCGTGCAGAGATCGGATGTTATATGGACCTCGGTATCCTCGTCGAAGGTGAGGTTCCGGGGAAGCCCGGCCTTCACGTAGGTCCTCATATGACCTACGCCCCAGAGTGATTCGTTCTTGAAGGTGGGGTTCTCGCCTGGAAGCGTCTCCCTCCCGGTCCACTTGAGGGCCGTTTTGGAGGTCCCCCCCGTATCGTCGTCGTTGACCCCCACATTCAATCCGATGGTGGAATCCGGTAGAGGTGAGGAGAGCGCATCCAGCCTCACCCTCATCTCGACGGTGTAATAATTGGATGATGGGACCGTCCGTACGGCAGCATACCAGTCATCTTCCACTCCGAAAAACCTCTCGTAAGGTGTTCCTGTTCCGTAATCATAGTAAAGACTGCCGTCCGCAAGGACCAGAAGCGTCGTTCCGTCCTGATACCCGGGCCACGGGTCGTCCGCTCGCTGGTCCTCGTCCATGTCGTGGGCCCCGTCGAGTAGCAGTTCGATCCCGTCATCCCTCCAGAAGGTGGGCCCGCTGTCGACGGATATGACATCGTCCGTGACATTGGCTGCAAAATAGAGGTACATATCATCATACATCAGATAGAATGTCACGGAAAGATCGGACTGGTTGGTGAACTCCTCGTCCGATCCGGTCTCCGGATAAACCTCCCTGAAGGAGAGAAGGTCGAAGGCATCGAAGTAACGGGATGTGAAACCGGTCTGCCATTCGAGGGCTCCTATGCTGCCGTCGAGGACCGGGGGCGCGAAGGTGTACAGGATCTCCGCCTCCCTTTTCACGTCACTTTCGGTGTTCGTCATCGAACCCTGTTCCGGACCTGTCCATGCCAGGGGGGAAGCAAGAGAGATAACGAACATGATCATTACGGCCTTTCCAAGCATTTTCCCACGGATAACGAACGATATGCACAGTATTTATCCTTGACTGATGGAGAAGGTCATAATATTTTAGTAAAAGGACCTATCCAGCTTCCGGCAAACCGGTGTCACAAACTTATATTCTGACATATCCCATCCACATCGGCCCAAGCAGGAGGCCAGGATATGAGGAGAACCATGGTCATTTCGATAGCCGTTCTATTCTGTATGGTTTCGATACCGCTCTCGATCGATAACGCGAACCCGCTCGACAGCGTCACGGGACCAAACATAATTCTTGTGGGCCCGGGGGGAAATTTCTCGAGGATAGCCGATGCTGTGGAGAACAGCACCTCAGGCGACCGCATAATGATAGCGGCGGGTACCTATTACGAGAACATTATCATAAGGAGCGACCTGACCCTGATCGGGGCAGGTCCGGCGAGTACGCAGATCAGGGGTGTATCCGAAGCCCCGACCCTGGATATCAGGGCCGATGGCGTTTCGGTTATCAATATGAGCATAGGAGGAGGGGGTCCCGATGCTGTCTGTGTAAGATCCACGGGCAACCTCACGAACATCACCGGGTGCGCCATCGGCCGGGGGAAGATAGGTATCCTTCTGGATGGCGCCTCGAACTGCCTCATCGAGAACAACATCATTTCCGACTGCGACGAGCCCGCAAAGGAGTTCGATCCGGATGATGGAGAGGACAATGACGACGACGCTCCTGTTGCCTGGTGGAGATTCGAGGAGTCGTCCTGGTCGGGGGTATCCGGTGAGGTCAGGGATTCCTCAGGGAAAAATCACGGGACGCTGAGGGGGAGCGGGGCCCCTGTTTCCGATGGAAAGATCGCAAAGGCGGCAAGCTTTTCCAGTAGCGGGTTCATCGATACGGGGACCAGCGAGGAGGTGGATATCACGGGTAACCTGTCCGTCTCAGCATGGATCAGGACAAGCTCTTCCGCGACCTACCTCGCCATTCTTGACAAGCACCATCATGTATCGAACCTTCCCCAGGGCAAGAACGAGAGAGGCTACTCATTCTATCTCACGGATGGTAAGATAAGGCTCACTATCTACTCCCTCGAGGGAGGGCAGAGAAGCGCAATGGGATCCACCGACCTCAGGGACGGCAAGTGGCATCACGTTGTCGGTATCTGGGATCAGAAGACGATAAGGGTATACAGCGACGGGCAGATCGGCGAACTGAACAACTGGACAAAAAAGCTGACATCAAGCCCCGCCATCCTATCCATCGGCAAGAGGTCCGAGGGATGGGGCGGATACATGAACTTCAATGGAAATATTGACGAGCTCAGATTGTACAACCGGGCGCTTTCATACGGTGAGGTCCTGGACGATCTGGAGGGTTCAAATGAAATCCCGAAGGAAAACGTCAGAAAACCCGTCGAGGACGGACTCGTTGGCCTCTGGAGAATGGACCGGGTCGACGGGGCAGGTCCCGATGTGGTGGCGGACACATCGGGGATGAGGTTGCACGGGACCGCCCTGTCGGGTGCAGCCCTGGATGATAAAGGAAGGATCGGCAGCGCCCTTTTCCTTGACGGATACAATGACCATGTTCGTATCCCTGACAGCGACCCTCTGGACATCCGGGGGGACATCGCCATCAGCAGCTGGATACAGACCATATCCGGGTCCACATACCTTTCCGTATTCGACAAACATTCCCTCGAACAGGGCGCGCAAAACAGCACGCTCGAGAACGGTTACTCTCTCATCCTGGACGCGGGCAGGGCAAGGTTCACCGTCTATTCAATGGCCAACGGTCAGAAGTCCATATGGGGCAAGAGCGATCTCAGGGATGGAGAATGGCACCATATCGCTGCCGTCCGCTCCGGAGACATTTTGTTGATCTATGTCGACGGCATTCTTGAAAGCACATCCAGGTGCAGTTTCGGGTCCGCTCCGAATTCCATGGGGGCAAGTATCGGAAGGAGGCTCGACGGATGGGGCGGTTACATGCCGTTCTCTGGCAGGATAGACGAGGTCCATCTCTTCAACAAGAGCATATCCTACTCCAGGGTCAAGGAGCTTTACCTCGGGACCAGGCTTTCAGCGGTGGTCCTGGATTCATCGGGTTCCAACATGATCACAGGAAACTGCATCCAGTACAATGGCGTTGGCGGTCTTGTCCTTCTTGGATCCGTATCCAATATCATGGATGATAACTCGTTCTCCAACAATCTCCACGGAAACGTCCTGGTGGACCATCTCTCCGGGGGGAACCTCTTCATCGGCAATGATATCACCACGGAGAGGAAGGACCTCTTCCCCGCTGTTGACAACGGAGCGGGGAATTCATGGGACATGAACGGGAGCGGTAACTACTGGTCCAACTGGGTATCTCCCGACGCGAACACGGATGGTATCGTGGACATCGCATACAACATAGACGGTCTCGGCGGAAGCCTGGATAATTATCCCCTGACCGGGGTTCAGTACAAGAGCAGGCCCCCCACCATCGACACCACGAACATCATGGTTGCCACCGTGGGGGTGAATTACAAGGTGGCCTACTCAGCAACGGATCCGGACACACCCGTAGATGAACTAGTATGGTCCATGAGCACAAACTGTGAATGGCTCGGCTTCAATTCTTCACAGGTCCTCTCCGGTACACCCTCCAACTCCAGCAGGACCGTCTGCTGGGTAAACATCTCGGTCTCGGACGGTACACTTTCGGACTGGACGAATTTCACCGTGGATATAAGATACATCGAGGTTGACTACGACAGGCTGGAAGAGGCGGAGTTCCACATGGAGGAGGACACGGACGGATTCGAGATCAGCAGGGAGGAGCTCATCGGGGTGGAGGGATCCGAACCCGCCGGGGTCTCCATCCTTGACAAGTGTAACTTCTCAGTCTCGTTCGATGAGGATGGTGACCTTCTCCTCACCCCCCGTGAAAACTGGTTCGGCACGGAGATCATCCACATTGCCGTGGAGATCGAGGGAAGCACTGTCCTCGTGGTTATGACCGTTACTGTATGGCCTGTTAACGATCCCCCCGAGGATCTCGATATTGAGGTAACGGGAGAGCTCAGGGAAGGAGAGAACATCAGGCTCATCGGCACCGCGGACGACTCGGACCACGGGGGGAGCGAACACCTGAGCTATGCCTGGTACATCGAGGATATGGGATACATCGGCAGCGGTAGCCAGTTCGATCTCGAACTGGATGAAGGCACCTACAGCATCATTCTGAGGGTGACGGACCCCGACGGGGCCTGCGCCGAATACTCGAGGGAGATCACTGTGGATGGCAGTGAAAGGGCGGATGCTTCCTGGATCTTTATTTCGATAATTGCGGCATCCATCGTTCTCGCGCTGTTCATGTTCGCATTCCTGATCGTTGTCTTCAGACCGGGGAGAGCGGTGGAAAAAGGGATCGAAAGGGACTTTCCCGGACCGGAAGAATGGGCTCCGCCATCTCATACGGGCATTTCCGCAGGCAAGCTTGACCATCCCGGGGGGACCGGACCGGGAGCGTATATCGCATCCATGGAGAGGGATCTGTTCCGGCAGGGTGCCACCCTCCAGAAAAGGGATTCCCTCCGGGCAAGGCTCCTGGAGCAGTACAAGGATGGAGCGGTCTCCCCCGCCACGTTCGAGATGATTATGGAAGAGCTTGACGAGATGTGAGATGCCCGGAGATCGCTAACAGTTCGGGAGATCTCGAAGTCTTCCTGAAACGCAATTGGGACCGGAAACACAAATTAACCAGGGAATGCCATGACGCCCACGAACATGGAAGAGAACCCTGTCAGAAGAAGGATACTCCATTTCGTGGGCCAAAATCCTGGCTCCACCCTCCAGGGTATTGGAGGGTCCCTCGGGATCAATGAAAGCACCCTCCGGTATCATCTGAAATGCCTGGAGAGAGAGGGGGATGCGGAGGTAAGGACCCTTTCGGGCCGCAGGCTTGTCTATCCCGGGAGTGGCAGCTCTCACGGGAAGATCGGGGGTGAAGAGGAACGGAAGCTGGATATCGGTTCAAGGAGGGTCCTGTCCCTCATCAGGGGCGATCCCGGTATCGAACTGATGGATATCCTGGAGAGGACCGATATTTCAAAGAAGGACGTCCGGATGGTCCTTAGAGGCCTCATCCGCTCCCGGAGGATAGTGATGGTGGAGGACAGGGAGCGCGAGAAGTGCTCCTACTACCTCACAGGGACCTATTACGATTCCATGTTCCGGTATCTCGTGGAACTTCTCCTGAAAAGGGAGATCGACGAGGATACCTTCCTCGAGAGGAAGGCCGAGCTCGACCGCATCTGCCAGAGGGGGTGAGCTCAAGATCTCATGACGATGATGGTCGTCTCACAGCTTCCCATTCCGCCTCCCTTCTCGGCCTTGATGTTTATGAGAGCCGTATCGGAACCTGACGGGAGTACGGCAACGATCTCGACCTGGTCCCCCGAATCGATCTTCCTGACGATCTCATCATCCACCGAGCCGGAGAAAGTAACGACCACTCCATCGACCTCGTTACCCTCGGAATCGTACACGAAGATGGAAACGGGAACGGTGCTGTTCAGGCGCCCCTCTCCCTCGATCCCTATGGTTTCCATGTCGGTCTCGATACTCCGCAGCGTGGGATCCGCATCCCCCGCCAGTGCGAGCCAGCCCACAAGCACTCCCAGTGCGGCCATTCCTATGACCACTGCTATTATCAGCTGAAGGGGGATCCCCTCCATTCCGCCATCAGTGTCGTTTCTCAACTGTCTCAAATCGTTCACCTCTTTATCATCCTATCAGCAATGTACTGGCTATCACGCCAACGGCGAATGCCAGAGATGACTGTACAATTCTTTTCGGGACCTTTCTCCAACCTGCTCCGGGGTCCCCGGTTTCCAGCCTGTGAAGGATCAGTGTGGTAACAACGGAGAGGGGCAGTAGGTAGCCCCCGGTAAGAAGAACGAAGTGGAAGACCCCTATTGCATCGCTTCCCCCCGATCCTCCGATAAGCATTCCGTCGGGTATCGACCCGCTGGTGGTCTCCATGAGCGAGAATATACCTGCGGATGTTCCGATCATGAGAGGGGCAAAAAGGGAAGCCGTCAGCTCCATCTGACCGATGGTCGACCTCACCCGGGAGGCCATCTCCTTCTCCAGATGGGTGAGGCCGTTGATATGCTTCGAAAGGGCCCTTATGGCCTGCCCGCCGGGGCCCGAACCTGCCTTCGAATATTCCCGGGCGCTCTCAAGAAAGGACCTCAGGGGCTCCGGAACGAAGGGAAACAAACGTTCCTCTCCCGGTACAAACGATCTCCTTCCTCCCGGAAGCAGGCCTTTTCCCAGAGCGGTCCCGAATGAGCGCTCGAACGAATGCCCCTCCGATATCGAAACCGCTATCTCCTGCAGGAAGGGAGGAGAAAGCTCCATGGCCTCTTTCCATTCGACGGAAACTTCCTCCCTCCTTCTCGTGAGCAGGTCGATGATGCCCGCAGCCATCAGCGAGGAGCCTGTGAAGAATCCGAGAAGGGGGGCGATCCCGTGGTCGAGGAGCGACCCGAGGATGCCGGGGCCGTTGGCGGCGAAAGCGGCATACCATATCGAGATGCCTGCCAGGACAGAACCCAGGGATATGGAAAGAACATTGTAGAACGTGGGTACGACGACGATCCCGACCGGGGAATCTCTGGAGAAGGATGGGGCGGGTCTTCTGAGAAGCAGCCTGCCGCCCGCGTATATCATTCCGGCGGGAAGAGCAACCCATAGGAGGAGGCCCAGGAGAATGGCTGTCCGACCATCGATCCCGGCAACGGGTATCATTGTCGAGAGAAGCATGGGAAGAAGGACCCCCAGTCCGAAAAGGGCGGTGGAAGGACCCGAGAGTGACCTGGAATATTCTTCCATCCTCGCCTTGGTATCCTCGGAGAGCCTCAGGACAACCTCCCGCGAAGATGAAGAGACCTCCATTTTACTCCCCTCCCTTTCGGCGGATGACAGGCCTTCGAGAGCCATCCCGATCTCGGGGGAGCGGGACCTCCACTCCTTGACCATCTCCGTGTAGACATGTTTGAATGACCTGCCCTCGGAGAACGGGCCCCAGACCAGGGGGCCGAGCAGTTTCTGGTCCTTCTCCGGCATGGAGGCCCTTGCGAGCCTTACCGCTTCCGGGAGGGAAGGGTTGATCTCCAGGAACGCAGCCAGGCGTCGGACGGTGTCCTGCATCGATCCCTCATCCTTCCATTTACGGCTTCTTTCCCTCCTCACGGGCCTGTTCCATATCCAGAGAGAGATGGAAAACGGCAGGATGAGAACCAGAAGGGAGCCGGTGAAAAGGAGAAATGGAAGGTCAGGTTCGGAATCGTATCCCACCGTCACTATCTCGAAGCCCTCTTCCCTCCTGACAAGGTCCTCGACCGGTGCGATCCTCTGGAACCAGTCAGACAAACCGTCACCGTCGATATCTGCAGAGAAGGCGACGGGAAAGTTGTGATACATTGATAGAAGCAGAATGCATCCAAGGATCGATGCCGAAATGAAGGCGGCCAGGGGGGCATTCTTTCTCGTTCTCTCCGGAGCGGACATGCCCATCAAGCACCCCCGAATGCCCATGTCCATTCCGATATGAACCTCGGATGGTCATCCATCCATTTACCGTCCAGAGCACGGTCCCTGACATTGTGATAGGTCTCCCATATCCTGGAGATCGTTGATGGGGCCATCAGCTCCTTTCTCTCGAGGTCGGCCTGGGCCTTTTCCAGGACCCTGGTCCTCAGACCCATCTCATTGACCACCTCGGTCTTGGACATGCCCCATAACCTTGCAATGCGTCCGAGGATGGATGATGAGGCCAGATCCTGTGTCGCAGCCAGTTTGCTGGCTGCCGTGTTGTAAAGAAAGAGGTCACGGAAGCTCCCGGGGGGCCCGTCCTTCACGACCTCCGCTATCTGTATCACTCTCCGTAAACGGATACGTTTGCCCTTCGGCTGCACCAATCCCGATACCACGACCAGATCGGTTGCATTGAATGATGCCGCAGAGACACCAAGGTCGTCAACGGTCCTCTTGTATACCGCTTTCGCTGAATCCGCGTGAAATGTCCCGAGAACGGCCGAGCCGGCCGTTCCGGCCGACATCGCTTCGTAGAGTGTTCTGGTCTCGGGGCCCCGGACCTCTCCGAGAACGAGGACCGACTCGCCGAGCCTCAGGGCTGTTCTGAGCGCGGTCTCGGAGGTCGAGGCTCCCGTGGAACCAATGGTAAGTCCCAGGACCTTGTAGCCCGCCTTGTTGAGAGGCCCTGTGGGTAGCTCGGGGGTGTCCTCTATCACGATCATCCTCTGGGACCTCGCAACCTGGAAGAGGAGGGCACCCAGGAGAGAGGTCTTCCCGGCCCCTCTGGGTCCGGCTATCATCATGGTAGACCTACCCTCGATGCAAAGGGACAGGAAAGCCGCGCCCTCTGCCGAGATCGCCCCCGCATCCATGAGCCTCAGGAGGGTCCATGGATCGTGGGAATGCTTCCTTATGGCTATCGAGATACCCTGAGGCGACATGGGCGGCCTCACCGCCGTCACCCTGGCATTGTAGAGGGTCAGATCGCACTCGAGCACAGGAGAGGCCTCGGAGAACGGTAGCCCGGAATGATATCTCAGAATGGACACGATCCTTTCCAGCTCACCCTCGGTCAGCATTATATTGGTCGGGTATGTCCCCTCGAGACCGCGGGGAAGCCCTCCTCCGAGAGTTGCATATACGGGTTTCGCCGAGGGCGGTGAATCTATGTAAACATCCTGGACCCGCTCATCCCTCAGAAGATGCTCAATTACCCCGTATCCTCCGGTATACTGGGCGGTTATCCTTCCTAGAAGTGTGGAGCTGTCAGCAGAGCTCGACCCCGAAAGCTCCTGAGCCTTTGCGGATGATGTCCTCTCGAGGAATTTTCTCATCGCTATCTCGTCGTCGATGATGTTCTGGGGAGGGGGCTCTTCCTTCAGTGCCTCCATTATGGACCCCACCGTGATGATATCCTCTTCCGGCATCGAATACTCGACAGGAACAACCCTGTACAACGGGGGCTCCGATTCATTTCCCCCGAATACTTCCGTTCTGAGGAACCTGTTCTCCCTCCGGTCATCCGGGGGTCCCCTTTTCGTGTCGAGAACCCATGATCCGGAGAAAGCCGGTTTCGACCGCCGGTCCCTGGAAGATAGCTTCTTCATGCTCTTCCACCATCCAGGGGGTCTGGAGCTGTCTCTGACGGGACACATCCTTATCAACGCCTCACAGAGCCCATACGGGCCCTCTCTATACAAAGCAGGATGTTTTGGATAATAAAATTGTTGGAATGATTATCGGGGGCGATATCGTATGTAATACCACAACAAGTTAAAATAGAGAAGGGGCACTTATACGGACCTCGGTGAAGCATAGTTCATTATGTACACCTGAGATGGAGGCGATGCATATGCGTTTGTCCAGATGGAACGATTCGTCATTTTCCCGAGCAATGTTGCCGCTCATGATCTCGACGCTCCTGATCGCGATGGTTTTCACTCCGCTGATCCCCACCACTAAGGCAGGGTCCGATGAGGGCGGTGATACGAGAGTGATAGGGGACACCCCCATGGGCGACTGGTCCCAGCTTCCTTCGGGCGGTTGGCCAGCTTCCATCGACTCCGGTTCCTGTGATATTATTTACCGGGAAGCAGAGGAAGAGCTTGTGGTGTTCGATGATAATTTCGGAGGCTTCAATGTATGGTCCTATTTTGCAAGCAATGACACATGGAAACAGTGGACGACCTACGGGACTGGACCCGCTCCATCCTACAGCAACAGGGCCTTTACAACCAATTCCGACAATGATATTGCTCTCTATTTCGGCGGCAATTCCGGGTGGACCGTCCACAACAAGGTCAATATCTTTTTCTATTCCAACAAGACCTGGATCCAGCTCGATCCTCCATCTTCCCTGGGAGGGAGATACTCAGCTGAAGCCGCATACGATCAGGCATCGGATTCTTTCTGGATATTCGGAGGAAGGGACGGGAGCTTCACAAGGTACAACGATCTTCATCAGTTCAATTTCACCGATAAATGGAACCATCCGACACCTCCAACACCGAGACCGATAGCTCGTGAGGATGGAATGACAACGATCTCTCCGGACGGCCAGCACATCTTCATCACACTTGGAAGATATCAATCGGGCGGCGGTGGCAGCAGGTACTGCACGGACTTGTGGGAATACAATGTCACTGCAAATGCGTGGACGGAGCTCAACGATGATATTGGGGCTCCCACGGAAGCCGGGGGGATCCTTCAATACAGAGCGGATACGGATGACCTTTTTCTCACCATGGGTTTTGATGGAAATGATGTGCTGACCAATACATACATCATCAATGCCACCACGGGAGAGGTCACCAGGGTCTATCTCACCGGGGGGATACCCGCAAGGACCGTTCGTGCATGGGACGTGATGTCGGACGGAAGAACCCTTGTCATCTTCGGGGACAGCAACGACGCCAGGGACGTTTGGTCCGTCGATATGCAGACCTATGTTTCGGATATGATGCCCGGCAACCCACCGTGGTCCGGGGGAAATGCATTTACCGGCTTCGATCCCGATGACGGCGGAAAATTGATAGCGCTCAAATACGTTGGCGGCAACTTCTGGCAGCTTGCATATTACTCGTTACAGACAGAGAGATGGGATTTCCTTGACGTTTCTAACCAGAACACACCCACCTATCATGACGGGATGGCATCGACCTATGATCCCGTCGACAAGACCTTCTACCTGTATGGCGGATACTACTCATACAGGATCTCCCAATGGGAAACCCATTACTACTTCTACGACGAGTTCTGGAAACTGGATACCGAGACCGGCGAATGGATGAGGATCAACGAGCATGCCCAGCCGGGAGCCAGAGGGAGGGCATCCATGGTAATGGATGTGGAGAGAAGGCACATTTACCTCTACAGCGGGCAGATCGCCGGAGGCGATACGGATACTCTTGCCAGGTACAATATCACCGGAAACATCTGGCAGACCATCGCACCCACCCCCAGGCCCCAGGCCAGGACAAGAACGTCAACCGTCTTCCATCCGGAAAAGGACGGTTTCTACATGTTCGGAGGGAGGAGGAACGGAACAAGCTCGGCCTATCTTCAGGACCTCTGGTTCTTCCATGCCGATTCACAGATGTGGGAGCAGCTGGCAAACCAGAACCCGCCATCACTACAGGCCGATGTCGGTCTTTCCGTCAACACCGACACCAACGAACTGATGCTCTACGGGTCCGAGGACCCCGAGGTCATGATATGGAGGCAGTCCTGGTTCGGGTGGAGAAGTGTGGAGACACCGAACAGTCCGGGAGAGTGGAGCGGGCATGGCCAGGTCTACTCCTCGAGCACCGGATCACATTTCATCTGGGCGGGTGAGGGCGTCCAGGTTTGGGAGTTCAATCCCGTTCTCAGGACCACGGCGATGCAGATATTGATGTACAATCCGGAAGGTGAGACATCCGCATCATCTCCGCTCCCGGTTTTCCCCTCCATGGGAATATACAACCTTGTGATCAAGGGGACCACCGATATGCCCAATTCGGACCTGCTTGGACTCAACACGAACCTTACCGTGGGTGACAGGGAGGTCTATCTCAACTGGACCAGAGCGGGGAATTCGCTCGAGATCTCCGGTGATATCGGATGGTTCACTTTCCCCGGAGAGGTCTCTCTGGAGTTCCCGAAGGATGGTGAATGGATGGTGACCATCCCCATGGAGTTCACATTCATGATACCCCAGGGTGTCACGGTCCGGGCAAAGGCATTCCCGGTAACGGATATGGCATTCATGGAATTCGCCCAGAGAACACAGCTTTTCACCATGAACTCGGAGCTCTCCATTACAAGCTACAATTTCAGAACCCCTCTCCAGCCGGAACCAAAGGCCAACGGCTGGCTTTTCGGAAGGTCCAATTTCACCGATACCGTTGAGCTGACCGTGTATGATTTCAAGATCGCCTTCAGCGATCACCCCGATGTACAGCCAAGAACGGGAGGACTGAAAGCAACCCTCGAGAACCAGTTCGGCGACAGGGGCGAGTGGGAGTATGTATACAACACGAGCGGTGTGGCATCGGTCCCGATCAAGGGTGTTGATAAGCAGTCGGTCTGGTACTATCTGAACCTCAGCACCACCGATGATGAGGTTCTGAACTCCCTTCAGTTCTTCTTCAAGATAGACCTCGATCCCCCCGCCATGGTGGATGGTGTCAAGGTGAGGGCCGATTCCATCGAGGACGATGTTTACTTCACGGATAACGACGCCATAGTCTATCTCACCTGGGACGGTGTCTTCGAGAACGGTTCCGGACTGAAGGGGATCTGCTATTCCCTCGATGATAACCTGTGGCCGGCCGAGGAGAACCTGACAATGGAGTTCGCCGAGATCCAGATACTGAAAGAGGGTGAGCACAGAATTTACGTCTGGGCGGTTGACAGGACGGACAGGGTTGGTCCGTATTTCGAGGGAGTTGTGACGATAGATTCCCACAGACTACGGTTCGAGGACCTCAACCCTGGCCGTCAGGTGAATATCACATACACGGATTTCGTGGTATCCCTGAGGATAGCGGATGACGTCTCGGGGGTTGACGTCTCATCGATTCAGGTGAGATACAGTCTTCCCAGCAAGGACCTCTCTGCCTGGATACCGCTCGACCTCAACGGGGAGCCACCGCTTCCCGTGACTGTTGTCGAAGATGTCTCGAGCGGTGTATCCAAAAACGTTACCATATCGGTCAAATTCGATCTGGTTCCCGGGATAGACAACCTTATAATCTTCAGGGCCAACGATATCTCCAACAACGGTTTGAGGGAATCTCCCATCTTCATAATATACTGCAATCCCGGCCTCGCGACCCCAAGAGCAACGCTTACCTCACCTCTGGAGGGAGCGGACATGGGAGGGGAGACGACCCTGACCTGGAAGGGGAACTACATCAATCCACTGAACCTGACCTATGACCTTCATGTTGTCGATCCATTGGGAACAGAGGAGGTTTACCAGCTTACCGGAACATCACAAAATCTTGACCTTCCCAACCCTGGTATCCACAGATGGTGGGTTGTCGCAAAGGCCGACGGCCTGTCAAACAGCTCCCTGGAACGGACCTTCGTCAACTACCTTGATCTCGCCAGGGTCACTATCCCGGAACTGGTTGACGTGACAATAGGCCATGAGGTGGCGGTGGAGATCACGGTAAAGAACAGGCTCAAGGTACCGCTGGATATGACAATAAGCCTGGACGAAGGAAAGGGCATGTCCATAATGGAGGGGGGAGTGTTGAGCCTCGAAGCCGGGGAATCGAAGACGATATATCTTGTCCTCAACACATCCGGTGTGAACCCCGGGAGTTTTAAGCTGCCCCTGAACGTCTCCGATTCCTACGGCAGGTACGAGATACTGGATCTCCAGATCAAGGCTGTCAGGGAGAAGGATGACATAACGGTTGATAGTGATGATGATGAAAAATTGCCCATGGAGCTACTCCTCGAGATCATCGGGGCAGTGGTCGCCCTTATCGTCCTTCTGATCATCGTGCTCCTTGTCCTCAAAAAGAGGAAGGAGGAAAAGGAAAAAGAGGAGGAAGAAGAGGAAGATGAAGAGCACTTCGGGGTCTCTCTTCATTACGACCCCAAAGGAAAGGTTGCATCCGGCGGCAGACATACGGAATCCTCCGTACCCCTTGCTCCCGGCATGATGCACGGGAACGAGGCCGAGATGAGGAAGAGAGGCAGCAATGTTATAGAGATCACTCTTCCCACGAAGGAGGAGATGGAAGAGCAGAAACCTCCGGGAGATGAGGAAGAAGGGAACATGGAGGAGCTCACTCCCGAGGAGATGGCCGCGGAGCTCTACGGTTCCTCCTACGAGGAATGATCACAGGTCGAACGTTTTAATACCCTCGAGAACATGGGCCCCCGATGCAGAGACGGGGCCGGGGAAAGAAACGTCCCATCGTCAGGGAGGCGGCACAGGACAGGATAGAGAGCCTCTATTCCCTGGCCTTCAACATGGCAAGGGCAGGGGAGCTCGATCTCGCCAGAAGATATCTCAACCTTGCAAGGAAGATAGGCATGAGGTATACCGTTCGAATTCCAACCCGGCTCAAGAGAAGTACCTGCAAGGGGTGCAGGGCGCCGCTGATACCGAACGTCACCTCACGTGTGAGATTGAGGAACGGAAGGAAGATAGTGACCTGCCTCGCGTGTGGTGGGATCATGAGATATCCTTACAAGGGGGAACCCCACGATATCGACAACGAGGAGAAGGATGTTGATGGAGAGGAAGGCGCTTAAGATCATGGGCATGGAGCTGAGGGCCACCGTTCAGGTGGGGAAGAACGGCCTGAACGCTTCGATCGAACGGGAGATCGATGAGCAGCTCGATAAACACGATTTGATAAAGGTCAAGATGCTACAGTCCGTGGGCCCGTCGAGCTACTGGAAGGACGATGTCATTTCACTTGCGGAGAGACTCTCTGCAGAGGTGGTGGAGATCAAGGGTGGAACGATTCTTCTTTACCGGAAGGGAAAGAAGAAACCCTGATCCTCCGACCATCGCAGGAGGAGAGATATCATGTTGCGGGGAACATTTACATCGATATAACAAGATCGCCGCCAACAGTGCCCGGGTCAGGCTCTCGTTCAACATCCATCGAAACCTTGATGTTCTTCTCTATGGGACAGGTGAAGATCCATCTTCATGGGGGATATTTTCATCAACGGGGTCTTCCGAAAATAGATCCTCCACATTTGAACCCTCGCCGGACCCCATGAAAGTATCCGAGAACTGATCGCTCACGATCTGTTCTGGCCCTTCATCCATCGGCGGGGGCATCGGAGCAAGGTCCGGGTCCCGGTCCTGTGGTTCCCCCATCAATATCCTGGTCTCCTCTTCGAGGAAGCCAGGCGGGGATCCGTCAAAGGAGGAGCCGACCCAATCATCTATTGTCTCTTCCTGATATGTCCCACCCGCTACATTATGGGGTTTGCTGCCGATCCGGATATTCTCCAGCAGTTCCTTCTCGAATTCCTCCCCGGTGGTGGTCGTTCCCGTTTCTTTCTTCTTTCGTCTCACGGCGAAGAGTATCATCAAGATCCCGAATACGAAGAAGATCGGAAGGAAAAGACATGATGATAGAAATAAAATACCCATTATATTGGAATTATCTTCTTCCGTGTATTCATCATCATCAAGGAACGGATACCAGGAATTATCTTTTGCCGAGGGATCGAATGTACCGGTCCATTCGATGGATATGTTGTAGATGGTATTGTCAACCGGCCGGGCACCACCATCCATCTTTCCATTATTCCCGATGATGATGTATTTCGAACCTTCCACATTATACTGGAGCTCGAACTTCTTCGTATTGAATTTCGTCCCGTCCCTGTCCCACTCCATGGCCCGATCGAGACCGAAGGGATTCGTGGAAGTGTAGATGTCCAGGTTATTCTTGTTAACCAGGAGAACATCGATATTTCCCCCATCCAATACTTCAACGGATATGTTGAAAGTGTTATTGACGGGGAGCTGCAGCTTATAGTATCTTGCGCCTTCCTGCGGGACCTTCACTATCTGGACCGTGGATGACCAACCATCCGAGGAATAATGGACCGTTTCTATGTAATAACCCATCGCGACACCCTCCACCTTTGAGAAGTTGCCCTCCACCGTTGTCGTCACGGGAAGGAAAAGAGAACCGTCAAGTACCTCTACTTCGGCTTCGATCGTCCTCTCTCCGTCAAGCTCGTCGATCAGCACCGCTTCTATTTGGTATTTCCCCGGGTGTGAATATGTGTGGTTCACCTCGGCTCCGTCAACATGGGTTCCATCCCCCGGATCGATGGAAACTATGACGCCCATTCCTTCGGGATCGTAAATGTCATCCACCTTGATCGTGCACTGTCTCCCATGATAGACATAATGCGGGAATGAGATGTTCGCAGACGGGGGTTGGTTCTCGGGAATGGTCACTTTCAGATCCTTGCTCGAGGAACCTATCGTATCATTAACGGTCAATGTCACGTTCACCGGACCTGATATGTAATAGGTGTGGGTGACATTCATTCCCACCGATGAGGATCCGTCACCAAAATTCCATTTACAGGTAATTGCGGGGTCCCCGTCAGGGTCGTGGGAGTCCTCACCGGAAAACCTCAGCTCTCTGGCCAGCATGGGTTTGGAGATCAATCTGGGAACGGCTACCGGTGGTATGTTCTCCGAGACAACAACTGTCACATTATCCGTTGAAAAGAGATCTCCATCACTTACGGTGAGTGTAACTTCATGCTCTCCGGAGACATCGTAGGAGTGGTTCACCTCCATTCCGTGCTTTATCTCTCCATCTCCAAGGTCCCATTTGCAGGTGATCTCATCCCCGTTCGGATCCAAAGACCCCGATGCATTCAACCAGAATTTTTCCCTCCTATCAACGGAGATGTTCTTCCCGGCATCGGCCACGGGCGGAAGACGCTCTAAAACCTGAACTTCCAGGGTGTCCGAATCAACATGATCTCCATCGGATACGGTGAGGGTCACCGTGTAATTGCCAGGTTCGGCATAGGCATGTTCCGTGGTCTCTCCCACCTCATCCACCTGTATCCCATCGATCAGGTCGAAATCCCAGGAGAATTCGAGTCCGGTGTCGAGAGGGTGCCATGATCCTGATGCGTCGAATGTTATCGGCCTGCCGTCAAATCCCATAAGGTCTTCGCCCGCATCGGCAACGGGGGACTCCTGCTTGTAGGGGAGTTTGATGTAATCATCCATCCGGCAACTTATCCCTATCTCTTTCACGGTAACGGTCTTCTGCTTTACCATGAGAACAGCTGTGCCATTGACGGTCCTTGTGAACTCTCCTGATAGGAAATGGGCGGGTGCGTTCACCTCGGTATACCGCACCCCCAATCCACCCCTTGAAAGAACATCCGGGAATTCGGCGACGATCTCGAAGGTGCCGTCATTGTCCTGATCGATCATTACCATGAACTCCAAGGCCAGGTCTATACCCGCTTTGTTGTAGAGATCGAAATGAAGAGTTATGTTATTCACTCCGTTATGCGAGCCGGAAAGACCCGTGAAATTGAAATGATCCCAATCACCGCTGTCGGTCACAGGCAGGAACACCTGGTTCTCGGGTTTCCTTTCCAGGCCGCTCTCGGTTATGTAAAGATAGGTGGAATCCGGATCGTCCATGTAATCCGCATCCATCGTTTCTATTGGGAGAATGGCCATCATGAACAGGAATATCAGTAAATATCTCCGTCTCATCCTCATGTTTTTCCCGGGGTGTGAAAGAACTCAGGGTTTATGATATTTTGCCCACTCGGTCATCGGTCCTGAAATCCAAATCTCTTTTTATCATGAGATATCATCCGACTTCATGAAAGGGGAGCTGAGACGGATCAAGTCCATCAACCGCTACGAGGCAAAGACCCTCCTCATTTCCATACTCGTCGGGGCCCTCGTCGCTCCCCTTGCGATGTCCCTGCCCGTTGTCATCAATGCTCTGTTCGATCTTGCTTCCAGGATCACTGATCTACCGGGGGGAAGCATCTGGCTTATTGTTCCGCTCATCATCGCGGGGCTTGCAGTCGGACTTCTCACGAGGAAGATCGCACCCGAGGCCGAAGGCTCCGGACTTCACGTCGCGGCTGCTGCATTCAACACAGAAGGGAGCAGGCTCAGGGCCCGTACGGTACCATTCAAATACCTGGCCACGGTGATAACGACAGGAGCGGGCTCGACAACAGGCGTTGTAAGCCCTTCGGCATTGATCGGTTACTCCCTTGGAAGCTCCATCGCTTACAGATTGAAGCTCGAACCGGACAGGGTAAGGACCATCGGCCTCTGCGGGCTTGCGGCTGCCATCTCGGCACTCCTGGAGACTCCGCTCGGAGCAGCTGTGTTTGCGGTGGAGATAGCATATCGGAACAGGATACTCTACCGCAGGTTCTTCTACTGCCTGGCATCGAGTATCGTCGCCTTCCTGATCTCCATCGTTCTTCGGCCCAACAAACCCTTTCTGGATATTCCAGGCGACATACCGTCTTTGACGGTTGTGGACCTGCTCACGATGATCTTCATAGCCCTTGCCGTTACCATTCTCTGTATCCTTTATATCTGGTCCTACCAGTATTTCCACAACCGCTTCATACGGATGAACTGGAAAGGTTATGGATGGTTGAAACCTGCTTTCGGTTTCCTGCTTGCAGGGTCCTTTATCATACCCGTTTTCACGATATTGAAGGACCTTGGATATATCGGAGGATATTCGGGGAACCTGCTGCCCTTTGAAGACCTGAACATCTCCCGGATGGCACTTGTGGCCGTGGTCCTGTTCATCACAACCGCACTGATCGCCGGGTCGGGGAACAGCGGAGGACTTTTCATGCCCATCATGACCTTCGGGGCGATATTCGGGGTTGCAATCGCGTCTCTTTTCACGGACACGGCTCCAGTTGTTTTCGCCGCAGTGGGAATGACCGCTGCGATCGCAACCACACTGAACGTTCCCCTTGCAGCGGTGGTCATCTGTGCGGAACTCTTCGGCCTACCAGCATTTCTCCCCGCAATCCTGGGGTCCCTTACCGGCTACTTCATCGGCAAGAGGTATGTCATCTACCACGAGATAAAGTGGTCGAAGTTGAAAGCCCAGTAAAGGCTAATCTTCAATCCCCTTTTTTTAACCCCTTTCTGATAAGAATCAGGGTGATTCCCGCCCCGATCAGCAGGAAGAGTAGAGCGGCCCCTCCAATGATTGGAATAAAGGGTAGACCTTTACTCTGAGGTTCCTGGTCTGGCACAGCCTCAACCATGACCGAAATGGTGGTGAAATCGGAGCTGAACGGCTCCATCTCGTTACCAATGGTATCTGAACCGATCACCTCGATATGGTAAGTTGTCCCGTATTCAAGTCCTCCGGGGAAGAAATAGCTGATCATGTTTCCTATCCAATCGGGGTTGCATTCGATCCCGTTGACTTCTAATACCACAGTGGACCGGTCCATTTCCTCTGAGAATGTGATCTCTATCCGGGAATTGATTGCATTACCAGTTCCCGAAGGTGACGCCTCGACAACCTCAGGTAACGTCCTATCGATCCTGAATGTTCTACAGGCCATGCTTTTCCTGCCGCTCTCGTCGACGATCGATACAGAGATCGAATGGCCCCCATTCTCCAGGCCCTGGAGAATGACCGAACTCTCTTTGTCGAATTCGGACCAGGGACCATCATCCAATTTGAACCCGAATATGGTTTCCGAGGTCCTGTCCCCCCCCTCCCAAAACAATTCAATATCCTCCGGTCCGAACCTGGATCCGTTCTGCAGGTTTGTAATGGAAACCCACGGATCGTCCAGGTCAACCTTGATCGGAGGAAGCGACTCAAAAACCTCGTTCCCCGCCCGGTCATATGCCCTCAGATCGATCCTGTGAATACCTTCAGGTATACCGATCGGATTGGAATAATCCTTCCAATCACCATCATTGTCCCTGTATTGAATGACAGCATCTGAATGATTGGTGGACACCGAGACGGAGGGGTGATGTATATACCATCCGCTAGGTGTGGGGGGTTCTTGGGGTGAGACTTGCCAAAAGAAATCAGGTGCCTCGGTGTCCACCTTGAGGTCAATGGTATCAGAAAAGACCTGGTGACCGGCGAGGTCCTCAGCCCTGAACTGGACTGTCCAGTAGCCATCCGGGACCTCAAGATCCCCAGACAAATGGGCCCCTCCGGAGCTCCAGGAGATATTCTCTCCCATCTCGACCATTTGATATGATATCGCACCATCATCCGAGACAGCCGATATTTTGGGTTTTTCAATATAGTGATCATCAAGTCCCCCAGCCGATTCGGGTCTCATTTCGACCTCGAGGCCTGGTGCAACTGTATCGACAAGGAAGATCCTTGACTGCTCGTTCTCAATATTTCCTGCGGGATCCCTGGAGCGGTATCGAAGTTCATTGATTCCCTCATCCACGGTTATCGGGTCAAGGTAGCGTTCCCATTTATCTCCATCCCATGAGTATTCCACTTCCGCCACGGGATCCAGACTGTACAATTCCAGTGTAGGGGGCGTAATGTAGTATCCGCTCTCCCCGTCCGGAAGGTGTGATAGAAGTATGCCCGAGGATGGATATGTCGGATCCACCTTTATCGTTAGGTTGCCGTTTGCTGTATTTCCAGCGATATCCTTGGCCCAGTATTCGATGTGGTGGTCCCCTTCTTGGACCTTTATCGCTGAGGTCACGGGTCTCCTAGTTTTCCCATCAATGGAATATTGAGCCTCGAATACCGGCTCATCGTAAATGAGGGAGACCTCGGGTTCGGTGACGTAGAAACCGTTGTTGCCATCGGGGATGATCGGCGAGACACTGTGATCAATCATTGGGGGAACGGTATCCACGGATATGTTCCGGATGTACCAAGGAGAGTAATGACCGGCCTCATCCATTACACGGTAATGAAGGGTGTGGTTGCCTTCAGAGGAGGAGAGAGCTTCTCCTTGGCTGATGATAATGGCCTCTTTGTTATCCCATCTGTACTCGCAGGTGACGGCTTCATCTCCAAGGATTGAGATGACCGGGGGGGAAATGTAGTAGCCGTTGTTTCCATCAGGTTCACTGGGATCGACCCTAAGAATGCCTGTTGGGGCCAGTTCGTCAGGAAGATCGAATTCGCTCTGGTCCGGAATGTCCCCTCGCCTATAGGCAGTGATCGTTGCCTTGCCCCCGTTCGAGGGAGGGATCGTGATGGATACCTTCCCATCAACGTCGGTGATGGAGGATACGCCAAGTTCATCGTAGATCGAAACAGCTACAGTAACATTCACGACCGGTGAGCCGTTACCATCCCTGACAATAGCATCGACCCCACTCCTATCCATGGAAACCTCGTATTCCAGGAAAAGCTCTGTGGGTTCTTCTGTAAAGACCGTTGCGTCCGGTTCCCCCAATAGATTATACTCCATGAAAGTTCTTGTTCCTCCATCGCTCGGCCCGCTCGGGAAAGGATAGAACGAGGAAGAGAACCTCGTCACGGTTTCTCTGTAGATATCTCCGGCAGTTGGTTCGAGATCGCTTTTCATAACCATCCTCACGGCACGGTAATAGTCCTCCTGAAGTCCAGGTGCATCAGCGCTGTAAACGTCATCACATGAGCCGACAGCAAGCCGTGTCGCCCCGATATACCCGACAAGACCTGCCTCCGGCTCCTCTGTGATCGACTCACCGAAGCAGTCTCCGGTTCCCGAGATCATGCCTCCGGTCGGGCGATCGAACCACCCAGTGAGGCACGCCATGGAGAACATAACACCAGCGGACCCGTTCCCCGAAAATGAGCCGACGTCATCCCGGGAGAAGAGGTTTGGAATGGAGTCGAATTGACCATGGCTGAAGTAGCCGAGGAATTGGTGCTTATCGTCGATCACTCTGGCGAAGCTAGGTTTAGAGAATGACATGGTTCCCGAACCATCGTAGTATATTGTTTCCCTGGAATCGAATACGTCATTCCCGTAGGTGTTCCAGAAATGGTCCATGATATCAGGGGATTCTCCTGGGACCTGTCTATTGTCACCTCCCATGTAAACCGGTACCAGTCCATTTGCTGAGAGGACGGGCGATTTCTCCCGATCAATAAGTTCCTTGATCTTTTCGGACATCACGGTTTTATTGTTAATCGCCAACCTGCCCACGGCAAGGTCCGGTATTGCATCATCCAGTTCTCCCGTTTCCCCGAATCTACCATCCCCATCCTTGTTCCAGGTCGTTCCACTGTCGACACATGCAAAGTAACCGTCTGATGCAAATGAGGAGGGCTCGCCATACTGGTAGGCAGGATTCTCGTTGTAGGTATTTCTTGTAGGCACCTTGTCGTAATCTCCTGCAAGTAGTAGATAGTCCAGGTCATATACTGCTTCCATCTCCTGGACCAGCTTTCTCATCTTGGATGCCAGATCCCCGGAATCATACATGGTATCGATATCCTTGGTTGTGTATAATGAGGAAAATAGTCCCTTCTGGTTTTTCCACTCTGCAAGCGGGACCAGGCCATCTCTCAGGTCTTCATGGGTGATTATTAGATATTTGATATCCCCGGTGGGTTTACCTGTCTTCGGAAGCCATGTCTCCATCCGCGGATCTTCGCGGGTGTTGTAGTATATACTTATGGAATCATGTATTTTCATTTTCCCGCCTGCATATTCCACGGGTCGAATTTTGAGAGAATATTGATAGGAACCGTCCGCGTTGGAGATGAGGATTAGGTTCCAATCATTTCTGTAAGTTATACCCTCGGATCCCTTCCATGATGGGTGGATCACCTCATGGGGGGATCCTATGATAAATGGAAGTACATAAGGAACTGGTCTCAAGGGAATGATCCTTCCCGGCCCCATATCGACATCCATCAATGTTATGGGTACATTGGTTTTGAAGATATAGTTGATGAAAGGAACCTCTTCACCATGTTCACCCGCTTCCACTCCTCCTTCATCCAGTTTGATGTTGTCATATAGGTTTCCATCCCGTTCAACCGTTTCAATAGAATAGGATACATGGACATTCATGACCCTGGAAACTGAAGTTGACATTTTGTAATATTTATTTTGCACACCTTCCACTTCATATTCCGAAGAAACGCCGGATGCCGCTCCGGATAACAGGGCTCCGAGAGCCACGACCATAACCATCACAACTCTCGTTATATTCTCCATTCGATACCACCGAATGAATGATCGTCTTGGGGATTATATAAATGGGACAATCACATGTGTTTTTTAAAAATACATGAAAAAATCGAGAAAAAACGCTATTTATTAACAATTCAGAACATCACTAATCCTACACATGCACAAAAAAGATAGCCATTTTCCTCGTTCAACTTATTATCCCGAAACCACAGTATTAAAGGTTTTTGGGGAATCCGTCGTGACAAATGTCAAAACGTTACTAATTGCGTCAATGTTGGTACACATGTGAATTCACAACTTCAAATTGCAAGGTCCGTCTTGGAATCGTCCCATATAAGTTTGTTCTTCACGAATATGGCGATCCCGAATGTGAGGGGCCCAACTCTGCCGATGAGCATCAGTAGGATCACTATTATCCTTCCAATGACCGACAGCTCGGACGTGAAATCCATGCTCATGCCCACGGTTCCAAGGGCGGAAGCGGCCTCGAAAACGATCTCCATCAATGTTCCGCTCTCCGTGATGGTCAGAAGGTAAATGCCAAGAAGCAGAGCCCCGAAGTACATTGCGAATGTGGCGTTCGCCTGCCTCACCCGGTCTGCGGGTATCAGCTGCTTCCAGTATCTCACGTCCCGCCTGTTCGATATCACTGACCGTATCTGTCCGATGACGGAGACGAAGGTTGTGCTCTTCAAACCTCCCCCCGTCCCCGCGGGGGAGGCTCCGATGATCATCAGAATCACAGTGAGGAACAGAACGGAATGGGTCAGGGGCCCGATCGGGACCGAATTGAAACCCACTGTTGTCATGGAAGACATCACATGAAAGAAAGAAGCCATTATCCTCTGGGAATCGGTGAGATCTCTCAGGGACCCCTCGGATATCACCATTATAAAGGTCCCGATGACAAGTATCCAGACCGTTGTTCTTATTATGATGCGGGTGGTGAAGGAGAGCTGCTCCTTCTTCTTCGCGATCTTGTTGAATATATCAACGAACACTATGAAACCTACGGCTCCGGAAATGGAGAGCACCGACAGGATGAAATTCACGTAGAAGTTGGTCGTGAACCCTTCCATATTGCCCGAAAGCAGGGAGAAACCCGCTGTGCAGAAAGCGGAGACCGAGGTGAATACTGCCTGCCAGAGAGGGTTCTCGACCCCCTCTGATGAGAAAGCGAAGTAGAGGCCCAGGGCACCTGCAGCCTCTATGATGGCGGTGAAAATGACAACCCTTGTAAGGAACCTCTCTATGAAGAAATCCTTGGGGATGGAGAAGACCGTTGTGTTGACGCATTTCCTCCTGTCACTGAGCTCCTTCTTTGTTGACAGCAGCACGAAGGATGAGAACGTCATGTAGCCTATCCCGCCCAACTGGATGAGGACAAGTATGACGGCCTGCCCGAAGTAATTGTAATCGGTGGAGATGTTGACGGGGGTCAGACCCGTGGTCGAGACAGCCGAAGTGGAGACGAAGATATTATCCAGAACGCTGACATGGTCGTTCGTGGAGAACGGAAGGGTCAGGAGAACAGCTCCAATCGCGATGTAGACAATGTAACCATAGATGACGAGGGTCACGGGGTTCGTTTCCCTGAGCTTCTTCTGGATCGGCCTGTCCTTGAGGGGCCCTTTTCGCGGATCTCTCTTGCCGGGATGCTTCTTCCCATTGACCATTACCCGATCCCCGGACATTATCCTGGAAAGGGATTAATAAGGATTTTCTGGGGGGCCCCGGGGTTTTTACTTTTAATGTTAATTAAAACATCCATTTTAAATATTCAAAATAATAATTTATTTTGGGGTCAATTATGAGTGTGAAGGCTGTTACAGGGCTGTTTCCTGGTCATCGGTCGAACCGATTCAGGATCCTTTCATTCTTGCTGGTTATCATGATGGTGTTCGGGATCTTCCTGAACCTTGTTCCTGTGATGGAGGAATCAGAAGGTTATGCAAACTATTACTATTATGCTCCGAACAGTACTTATGATTATCTCACAGGGTATTCATATTACACCTATTCATCGCCGAATTCATATTATTATGTGTCCACTATCTCGCAACCACCGGCAGGAGGGTCTTACAGCAGCTCATCTTATTATACCTATTATCGTGGTTGGATCCCCATACCCATCTCAGATATCGATACCCGGTCCCTGATCGAATCCGCCACTCTTTATCTGAGACCTAGTTATGTCGGTTACTCCCAGAACGTAAATGTCCATATCCTGAATTTCGATCCCCGGGATCTGGTTTCCGATCCTGAAGATCTCTTTCAAAAATTGAATACCAACCCCTCGGCAAAATATATCGGTTCACAGATGATCAGCTCCACTTCGACCACCTACGGTTACTCATTTTCAGGGTCCGATACCATTGGAATATTGAAAGACGCCATCGAGGATGGAGAGGACTACATTTTCTTCTCGGTTGTGGGCTCCACAAGTAGCGGGTATGTTCAGTTTAATACAAACTCCAACTCTTATCTCACGATCCAGGGAGACATGGAGGCACCGGATGTCCCAGGCATCTATTCCCTCTCCGGCTATACGACCACGGATCACGTCCCACTTGATTGGAGCGACTCCTCGGACAATCCGACCACTCCCAATTATGGGGGCATCACCTATCAGGCTGCAGCCTTCTCATCAACGAGCACCGATGATCTGATCTGGAGCTCGAGCTGGGTATCCGGTTCCAACTACAACATATACGGACTTCCGGATGGGGGGTACTACTTCAGGGTCAGGGCAAAGGACAGGGGTGGTTTCGAATCGGGTTGGTCCGGATACACCTACACGTTCCTCGACAGGGCCCCTCCCACCGTTCCCCGGTTCACGACGCTTCCGGAATATACCAAGGGGACCACCGTGGATGTCCATTGGACTCCGTCCACGGATTCGGGTTCCGGGGTCAAGAACTACCTGGTCCAATGGTCCACGAAACCCGATTTCAGCAACGGCGGGGGAGGTTTCGTCGCCAATACCGCCACATATCAACATTATACGGGTCTGACCTCGGGAGCTACCTACTACTACAGGATCGAAGCTTACGACAATGCAGCTCAATGCTCCGGTCCCGACACCGTCATATCCACAAAAATGGACGCGGACCCGCCGACAAAACCGGTGATGATGTCAGAGCCACCTTATACCAAAGGGGAGGCGAACAACTTCTCATGGCATCCCTCATTGGACTACGGTATCGGGGTGGAATACTACAAGATACAGGTTGCCACAACCGAGGATTTCCAGGCAGGGACCATAGTTTATGACAGGTTCGTCACGGATACCTTTGCAAATTTCGACGGCCTTGAGGACAATACGAAATACTATGCCCGGGTGAAGGCGATAGATGAGTTCCTCTACGAATCAAAATGGTCCGATGTGGAATGGTCCATCCAGGACCACAGGGGCCCCGGAGAACTGGGTTTGACCCAGCTGATGGAATATCTACCTGACGGTCCCGTCTGGCTCGAATGGGAGGGGGCGGAGGACGACGGCTCCGGTGTTGCCTACTACGAGGTCCTGTGGTCCACCGACCCCGCCTTCGAGGACGATGTCCATTCCAGGAACCATGTCCTGGGGCAATCCTTCCAGATCCCGGACCTCGCTTCCGAGAACACATGGTACTTCAAGGTGAGGTCCTACGATTCCCTGGGGAATGCCGGAGAGGAGGAGAATACATTCACCACGATCGATTCACAGCCTCCCCTCCAGCCAGCGATAGATCCTCCGGAGGAGTTCACAGCGGGGAGAACGAGGGAGGTTACATGGTCTGCATCAACGGACCCTCTTTCTGGTTTGGACCATTACATCCTCAACGTCTACACGAGCCAGGACAGGGTCGGTCTGGCTTTCACCGTCAGGACCGCTGATACGGCGTTCATTGTCCCGGGTCTTGCGGACGGCATGACCTACTACTACGAAGTTGTGGCGGTGGACGGAGCGGGCAATGAGATCGCTTCCGCACTGGTCCATTCAACTCAGGACAATTCGGGCCCGGATGTCCCCAGTCTGGTCCCGGTCGATACCTATCAGGACAACGGCAGGTTCCTTGTCGAGTGGGCCCCATCCTCCGATAGGAGCGGGGGGGAGATGGAATACGAGGTTCAGTGGGCATCCGATGTGCTCTTTACGGAAAATGTCCACATCTCTCCATGGCTGACAGGGACGAACTATCTGGTTTACGACACAACTATCGTCGATCCTGTGAAGGCTCCTCTTGAGGACGGCAATTACTACGTCAGGGTAAGGGCAAGGGACCGGTTCGAGCAGACATCTTCCTTTGGAAATCCGATGAAGGTCGTGGTCGACACGACCCCCCCCGAGCCTCCGGTACTTACGGAACTTCCCGAATTTTCCGGCGGCACCACCGTAAAGATCGCCTGGAGCGAGGTGCTGGACGGTTCCGGGAAAGAAGTGGAGTACAGGGTCCTTGTTTCGGAGAACGAGACCGGTGAACCCATCATCGAAACTTCCTGGACAAAGGGTCTCAGTGTTGATATTTCCGAGCTGTCCCCCTACGTCAGATACCATTTCAGGGTCGTGGCAAGGGACCATCTCGGATGGGTCTCGGATCCGTCGGAGGCGGAGGAGACGGTCATCGACATCGACGGGCCCCGGGTTGTTCCGAGCAATGGCGGGTATTTCGGAAAAGCGGACCTCTACATCACCGGAGATGCAGTGGATCATGGTTGCGGGGTTGAGATCGTGGAGCTCTCCTTCGATGACGGTCTCTCCTTTGTCGAGTGTACGTATGCAGGGGAGAAGTGGTCATATCCCAGGGAGGATCTCCCCGATAATGCAAAGAATATACTGGTCAGGGGGAGGGACATGGGGGGAAATATCGGCCCGTCCGCCCATTTGTTCATCGACGAGGTGCCCCCCTCGATATCCATTCTGTATCCGTCCGACGGCTCCAGGATCGCAGGGGCCACCCAGATAACGGGGGCCATAGAGGACGATAATCTGGTGAGCTACTCCGTATCATACATGAAGAAGGGGACGATCGAATGGATCGATCTTGCCCCGGCACGGTCAACGGCGGGCTTCTCCGGTATACTGGCAACATTTTCCCCGGTGGGACTTCCCGGTGGAGAATACTACCTGAGGATCAAAGCGGTGGATGCTCTCGATCAGATATCGGAGCGCACCATCAACCTGACGGTTGCGGGAGCGAACCTCAACATCGATCCGGCGCAGATAACCTTCTCGAACCACCACCCGCTCCCCGATGAAAAGGTGAAGGTGATGGTGACCATCTCCAACTTCGGGGATTCTCCGGCGGAGGACCTCACGTTGGAGATCCGGGACGGTGAAAAGGTCCTGCATACACAGTCCGGTCTGGGTGTTCCCGCAAACGGGATCGTCGTGGTCACTGCCGATCTGAAGGTGACCGGCACCCACACAATAACCGCAAGGGTCACTTCTTCCCTCTACGACTCCGGCGAGATGTCCCAGGGAGCGGTCCTGAAAGCTTCCGAGAAGGAGATGGTCCTAGAGAACCTGGGAGGAATACTGGGACTTCTGGCACTCCTGCTAGCCATCGCCGCAATAATTCTTATATTCGTTCTGAAGGGGAAGAAGGAGAAGGAACCGGCGGAAGGGAAAGGGTCCGGTAAGATGGAGGATGAGGGGGAGGCTCCGGATAAGAAAGAAGAGGTGGAAAGGGCCCCTCCCATGGACATGGACAGGAGAGAGACCGAGAAACCTGCTCTCCCGTCTCCCCCAACCTCACCACCGCAGAGACCGACCCTACCCGGTAGCATTTCCTCGACCCCGCCACCGGGACTGCCTACAGCTTCACAACCCCCCCCGCAGCTCAAACCGGCACCCCCCGCAACAGAGATGAAGACACCCGAACCGGCTCCCGTCGCCCCGACAGGGGCGACCTACACTCCACCCGGGCCAACCGAACAGCATCCCAGACCGGAGGTTCAGCTGCCGGATAACTGAGAAGAAAAAATCACACAAAAGGGGGGCGTGACGCCCCCCTTTCTATTTCGATCACTGGTTCCTTTCCTGGAAATCCTTCAGGAACTCTGTCAGAATCCTTACCCCCTCGATGCTCATTGCATTGTATATGGATGCTCTCATGCCGCCGACGGACCTGTGGCCCTTGAGACCTATGAGGTCCTCTGCCTTGCCTTCCTCGACGCATTTTGCCTCGAGCTCGGGGGTTGGCAGGTTGAAGGTCACGTTCATGAGCGATCTCGAATCCTCCCTTGCGTGGCCCCTGTAGAATCCGCCGGAGGAGTCTATGACATCGTAGAGCAGCTTCGCCTTTTCCCTGTTCCTTGCCTCGACCGCCTGGACCCCGCCCATCTCCTTGAGGTATTCCAGGGAAAGCTTGCATATGTAGATGGCCCAGCAGGGGCCGGTGTTGAAGAGTGAATCCTTATCGGCCTGGGTGGACCATTTCTGCATGGTGGGGGTGTTCTCGGGCACTCTCTTCAGAAGGTCTTCCCTTACAACCACAAGCGTGACACCGGCGGGTCCCAGGTTCTTCTGGGCCCCGGCATAGATCACGCTATACCTGTTGAAATCCTCCACCTTGTCCATGAGGTTCGATGAGAGGTCTGCCACGAGAGGAACCTCGTCCGGGACCTTGGGCATGTAGTGCCACTCCGTACCGAATATGGTGTTATTTCCCGTGATGTGGGCGAAAGCCGCATCCGGGCTGAACTCCACACCCTGGGGTATGTAGGAGAAGTTCTTGTCCTCGGAGGATGCAACGACCTCCACGTCTCCGTAGAACCTTGCTTCCTTGATCGCTTTTTTGGACCAGGCGCCCGTGTTCACGTACTGTGCCTTCTTGCCGGGGACCTGCAGGTTGAGGGGGACCTGATAGAACTGGGTCGATGCACCCCCCTGAAGCCACATGACCTTCCTGTCGTCCTTTAGCCCCATGAGCTCCTTCACAAGGGCCATGGATTCCTGATGAACCCTGTCATATTCCTTTGACCTGTGGGAGATCTCCATTACGGACATACCCGTTCCGGCGAAATCGAGGATCTCGTCCCTGGCCCTCTCCAGAACAGTAAGGGGCAGTGTGGCGGGACCCGCATAGAAGTTGTGTACCCTTTTTGCCATTTTTTCACCTCGCATCCCATGATATGTTCGAACTTTCATTTCAACTTGTTTATCGTGAAACCCGTCCATACCTTCGGGTGGAAGAAGGTCGATTTCTGGGGCATGCACTCGAAGTTCTTGGAGACCGCTTCCACCTCCTCTATCCTTGTGGGGTTCATGAAGAACACCGCCTGGGCCCCTTCATCCACCTGTCTGATCGATTCATCGACAGCGTCCCCTATTCCCTTTATGTAGACGACATAACCTCCACCGGTCATGGTCCCGTGGAGGAGCTTCTCCTTGTCGATCCCGAGTATCCTGTCGAGTATCATCGAGTGGAGGAGGGCAACATCGAGCTTCCTTAGCTCGGGGGAGGCTTCAGGTCTCAGCTCCTCCATGAGCGACAGGTTCTGAAGCTCCATGGAATAGAACCTGCCTTCGTTGGTGTAAAGGCCAAACCCGTGCTTGTCTGCCTTGAAGAGCGCTTCCATTTCGGAGAACATGGCTTCCTTATCCGGGTATTCCTTGACCATGAAGTTCTGCTTCAACCCCCGGATAAGATCGGCATGGTCGAAATCCTCCAGGTTCTGCACCAGCCGGTGAGTTGGAAGTATGACGAGTCCGGGGTTCCCCATGTTGACGAAAGTGAGCATCCTGAACCTTGCGGACTCGAGGTCCGGGTTCTCCGCTCTCATGGCAAGCGCAGTCTTGTACCTGTGGTGGCCGTCGGCGATTATCACGAACCTGTCCGCCATTGCCTTGGTGATCCCCTCCTTGTCCTCGATCCCGTCGGTCTTCCAGAGCCTGTGCCTTACCCCGTCCAGGTCCATGACATCCATCAGGGGTTCGTTCTCCATGTTCCTGATAAGTACGCTGTCAACCGCTCCCTCGGGATCGGGATAGATCACGAATATCTGCCCGTAGTAGGCCATTGTGTTCTTCGAGAGGTTGAACCTGTCCTGTATGTCCTTGGGGAGTGTCTCCTCGTGCTGGAGCACTCCGGCGAACGTACCTTCGGAGGGCGCTTCCTTTGCGAATTCCTCGAGCTCGATCAGCCCGATGAACCCGAAGCGGAACAGCTCCTCTCCGCCGACCTCGAAATTCTGGCCGTATACGTAGAAGCACTCCTGATCGTCCTGTTTCAGTATGCCCTCATCGATCCAGCGGTTAAGGAGGTCCCGGGCTCTCGTATACTGATTGCTGGTTTCGGTATCCCCCTCTGCCGGTTTGTTCTTCGTTATCCAGGCTATGTTGTATGGAGAAAGACCATGGACCTGATCGACCTTCTTGCCCTTTATAACATCATAGGGAGGGGCCACGACCTTCGCAAGGTCTCCCGCCTTCTCCCTGTCATATCTGTATGCCTTGAACGGGACCACTCTGACCATGGTGCCCGGAATGATGAAACTTGACTTTAATGTTTCTAATCATACCCGGTTCACTGCCTCGGTCTCCTGACGATAAATGCAAGATGGTCGACCTGGTAGGGTGACAGGTCCACGGTTTCGAGGATCTCGAAACCTCTCTCGGAAAGTCCGCCCCCGACCTTTTCGAATATATCCCGAGGGCTTGCTGTGACATCCACCGACCTTGCCTTCAACATGAGAACCCCGATCCCTCCGGGCTTCAGGAACAGTCCGCAGTTGAGAAGGAACAGTTCAAGCTGCTCCTTCTGGGCCACATCCTGATAAAGGAGTTCGACGGGAGGAACTATCGCCCTGAACCTTTCCGGATGGAATGCATCCTCCAGAATCGGGACGACATTGTCCCTCCTGCGGGAGAGGTCCGCGAGCTTGATGAAAGGGGCCCTTGAGAATTCCACTCCGTAGATGGCTCCCTCGATGAGGATGTCCGAAAGGTGGGATACCGTCGTTCCCTGGGCGGCCCCCAGATAGAGTACATCGCCCCTCCGTGGCAGTCTTATATCCGGCCGTTTCGTGAAAAGTGCCCCCGGCTTTGATCTCCAGGGTATCCACTCCCTCCATGAAATTCCGTCAATATCCAGAATGGATTCCCCGTAAACGGACCTCCCCCCCTCCCTGTCCAGGGAATACAGTTTTCCTTCCCTTCGCATCAATCTTTCATTCTCCAAGGATACGGACCCCCTCCATACATGATGGCCGGTATCCCGGCAATACCCTTCGCTCAATAATAACATACTGCCCTCCCCGGGGAAACGTTAAATATCGAACAGTGCAAGTTGCGGCCGGTGGAGATGAAAAAGGACCCCGCGGGAGCGGTGGAAAGGATCGACACTCCCCTTCATGAGGGGGGCCCCGGGGAGCCTATCGGAGTCGTGTTCGGAAACGTGGGTTCCACCGAGTTCAGGTCCGTTCTCCTCGACAGGGAGACACGGGAACTCGAGTACGTCCAGGTGGAGCATCCCACCGACGGCCACGTCATCGGGATCATTGAGAAGGTGGAGCTCCGCTCCGACCTCACCCACGAGGGAGCCCTGATGAACCTTCTCGGAAAGAAGAAGGACGTCTCCTTCAAGAGGGTGGCGACGGTATCAATGGTGGGGTCGAGAAATGACAGGGGGGTCCTTGCCAGGCCATTGACCCCCATACCTCCTTCTTCGAGACTCTACAGGCCTGAAGAGAAATTGCTGAGAGAGACACTGGGACTTCAGCTCTCGAGGGAGGAGGGAGCCTACATCGGGAAGATACTGAACACCGAGGTGGATGTCGTGCTGTCCCCCTCGGAACTGGTCCAGAAGCATGTTTCCATTATCGCCAAAAGCGGTTCGGGAAAATCCTATGCCTGCGGCGTGATCGCAGAGGAGCTCAACAGGGCCAATGTCCCGGTTGTGATCCTTGATCTTCACGGTGAGTACAGGTCCATGATCGGTCCGAACATAGACGACGAGGATTACAGGAGGATGAAGAGATTCCAGACGTCCCCGAAGGGTCTGGGTCGCAGAATGCTCGAGTTCACTTTCTCGGAGACCGAGGGCATTGGTGAGGCCCCTGCCCCGCTGGGTATCGATGTCAGGGGTTTCAGGGCGGAGGACCTGCTCGAGTTAATGGGATTGAAGAACATCGGCATGGGAACATCGGTCCTCTACAATGCACTGAGCAAGGTAGTGGACATACTGGGTGATGACTGGGAGCTCTACGATCTGATAGCGTCGGTTCAAACCGATAACAATCCCGCCAAGTGGAATGTCCTGAACGGTCTGGAGCATCTCTCGAGGCTTCCCATGTTCAGGAATCCCCCCACTCCTCTCGTTGACATAGTGGTACCCGGAAAGGTCACGGTGATCGAGCTGAAGGATGTTCCGCTCGACACCCAGCAGGTGGGGGCCGCCGCTCTCCTGAAAAGGCTTTTTTCGGCAAGGAAGGAGGGGCTCATACCTCCCTTCATGCTCGTGGTGGAGGAGGCCCATAATTTCTGCCCGCAGTCCGGGCCCGCGATAACGACACCTGTGCTGAGAACGATAGCTTCCGAGGGAAGAAAATTCGGTCTCGGCCTGACGGTGGTCTCCCAGAGACCCGCAAAGGTGGACAAGAACGTGCTCTCCCAGTGCGGGACCCAGATCCTTCTGAAGGTGACGAACCCCAACGATCTGAAGGCCGTGATAGCTTCCTTCGAAGGTCTGGACAGCAGGATGTCCGACGAGATCCAGAACCTTCCAGTTGCCGTTGCCATCGTGGTGGGAGGGAGTATTTCCACACCAATACTGGTAGAGGTGAGGACCAGAGAGACCAGACACGGGGGATCGTCGGTGGATATCATGAAGGAGATCGGTCTTCGTTTGAAGAAATAGCGACTTTGCTAGATAAGTATAAATCATGTGAACAGGATTTTATCCGGGGTCGGAACCATGGAAGAGGTAAAACTCATCACCGACGAAAGAATGAACAAATACCTGGACACAACCGGCAAGGCCATTGACAAGGTGAAGATAGCCCCTCCCCCGAGAAGCCACCTCAACAAGCTGGCACAGGATTTCCTTTCAATGGCAATGTCATACTATTCCGATGCCAGGGCATTCGCCAGGGATGGAAACTTCGTTCTTGCATACGGCGCCGTGAACTATGCCCACGGCTGGCTCGATGCAGGGGCCCGGATCGGACTCTTTGACGTCGACGAGGACGACCAGCTCTTCACCCTGGCAGAATAGAATTCTTTCAAGTCAACCATCCCATTGATTGGGATTTCCCATATCAGATTGAAATAATCAAGCCGAATCAGAATGCATGTTCCTCCCTGTCCTGGGAGTGCTTGCAGGCCTGGTCCTGCTGATATTCGGGGCCCATTTCCTCGTCGACGGGGGCGCCGGAATAGCGAAGAGGATAGGGGTCAGCGGGCACATCATCGGGATAACCCTTGTGGCAGCCGCCACCTCGCTCCCTGAACTCGCGACATCAGCCACGGCATCCTTTCAGGGGCATCCCGGTCTTGCCATCGGGAACGTTGTCGGCTCCAACGCCTTCAACATACTGCTTATCATCGGGATATCCGGTGCCATCGAACCTATCAGGATGGGGGGATTGTTGAATCCAGGTGTGATTCCCGGGATGATCCTGATCACGGTGCTCGGAATACTCCTTTCTCGGCGGAGGATGGGGGACCTTCAGGGATGGATGCTGCTGCTGGCCTATGTGCTGTTCTTCGTCCTGCTCATGCCTTTTGCATGGTAGCCGCCCTATTTTCCGATGAACCTCTCGAACCAATCCTTGATATGCTGAAGCCTCACTATCCTTCTATCGGTCCTTCCCATCCTCGAGAGGCCGTGCGGAGAATCCGGGAATCTTAGGAGCTCCGTCGGGACGCCAAGCCTTTTTAGAGCAACGTATACCTGCTCCCCCTGCTCCATGTCACATCTCATATCGTTCTCCGAGTGGATCACGAGGGTGGGTGTTCTTGCATTTCCGATGAAGCTCATGGGCGATTGGCTCCAGTATCCCTCAAGGTCCTCCCAGGGCGGCCTTTCCGAGAATTCGTCCTGGAAGAACCAGTTGAAATCCGACGACCCCCACATGGATATGAAATTGGAGACCGAACGCTGGGTGACGGCGGCACCGAATCTGCGGGTCTTTCCGATCAAGAGATTCGTCAAATATCCACCGTAACTTCCCCCGGTGACTCCCATCCTTTTTGTATCGATGTACGGGAGCTTCTCGATATTGTCGGTCCATGCCATCACATCATCGAAGTCCTGGGTGCCCCACTTCTTCCAGATGGAACCGGCGTGATCCTCACCGTATCCCTGACCCCCTCTGGGATTGCAGAAATGCACAACGTATCCCTCGGAGGCCAGGTAGAAAAATTCATGCATGAAGGTGAAACCGTACTGCGTCCTCGGGCCCCCGTGGATCTCGAGAATGGAGGGATAGTTCTTCCGTTCGTCGAAGTTCGGGGGTTTCATGATCCATCCATATACCTTTCTTCCATCCTCCGTATCGACCCGGACCTCCTCGATCTCCATTCGGGATGCCGCCCTTGATATGAGGGAGTTGAGCTTCGTCAATCTGTTGAGGTCATCTCCTCCCAGCTCTCCCGCGTAGATGTTTCCCGGATCGTAGAGGTCCATTCTGTGAAAAGCGAACCGGTCCCCGGATGCATCGAAGGTGAAATCTCCCACCACGCATTCCTCGTCGACCAGGTAGTGGATCGGAGATCCTTCTTCCTCGATGTCGACGTATGCAAGCTTGGTCCTTCCGCCTTCCGTGGTCTGGAAGTAGATGAAGGAGGAGTCCGGGGCCCATACGAGTTCAGAGGTCGCAGGATGCCCCTCCACATCGTTCAATGTGACGTTGCCGAGCTCGACATCCTTGTCGCATGTGAGGCAGGTCGGGGCCCCGCTCTCGACAGGGACGATGTAGAGCCTTTTCAGCCTCCACCATCTTCCCATTCCTTCCTTTCCGGTGTAGGCTATCTTACTTCCATCAGGAGAGAAGCATGCATCGAACTTCTCACCATCGGGAAGGTCCAGCTTCCTCTCCTTTTTCGAGCCGGTATCATATATGAATATATCCTTCATATACGGCTCGAGGTCCGGTTCGGGTCTTCTGTTGGAGATATATAGTAGGGAGGAGCCGTCGGGAGACCATTTCGGCTGGATGTTGTCGAAGACATCGCTCTCCGTTATCTGCTCGGTCTTACCCGTCTTTTTATCGATAATGTGGACATGAAATCTCTCCCGGGGCAGGAATCCTTCTCCGTCCAGCTTGAAGAAGGTCCTGTCGAATTTTCTGAATACAACTCCAAGCTCCTTTTTTCTTGGATCTGTTTCCCTTTCGATCTCATCCGTGTCCTTCTTTCGGAAGCATGCAGCGAAGCTCTTACCATCCGGGGCCCACTGGAAGGAAGCGAAGGTTCCCTTCAGATCGGTAACGGGGTGTGCCTCTCCGCCTTTGAAGGGTATGACAAACAGCTGGAACTGCTTCTTGTCGAGGCGGTTCGAAAGGAAGGCGATCTCGGAGCCGTCGGGGGACCATCTCGGAGAGGCGTCGTTCTGATCACCATATGTGAACTGCCCGGGCTTTCCGCCCCTGGTGGGGACGATCCAGATGTTCGAGTACTTCTTCTCCTTCTTCCTGTCCACCCTCTGCAGGGAAAATGCGACGTGGCCTCCGTCGGGAGAGATCCGGGCCCCCACGACGTTCTTCATGTCGTAGAGGTCCTCCGGTGTGATCTTTGTCTTCTTGGTCCTTGCCATAAACAGCACCTTGAAGGGGATATGGTTTCTCTGTATACAATCGTAATCCCCGGGTCGAGAAACATCCAGGGAAGCAAAGGGGCGAAATTGGCCCGGCCTGGCCAATTCTCGTTTTTAATTCTATATCAATTGAAGAGAATGGGCCAGGTTGAAATTGCATTATTATCAAACCGGATTCGAACCCGCTGAATCACCAGATAATCTTTTATCATTAGATTCAGCGAGGGTTGAGCCCAACAATATTGAATCACCGAGTGGGCTCAATACACAAGGTTCTCCGGCCTGGCCCATCAACTATTCTTGACGATTCCTATTATACTGGTTCAATAACCACTTCCAGAGAGGCTGAATCTCGATACCTTCTTCGGTTTCAGATCCTTCCCTGGTAAGAATTAATTTACTGCCCTTTCCAAGTTCTTTTTCAGCTTCGAACAATGCTTTGATCTCTCTTTTTCGAGTTTTCGGATCCTCCAAATCCCAACATACCTGGATCAACTTTTTCTCATCGCCTCTTACGACAACAAAATCCACTTCCCCCTTCCCATTCCAGTAAAATATCTCATCCTTGTGATATCTTCTCAGAAGCTCCATTGCCACAACATTCTCTGCAAGGTTTCCAAGGTCCATTCTCTTCGGACTTTTCACGGACCGAACCATTCCCGTATCAATGCAATACAACTTTTTGGGATACTGTTCGATATCCTTTGCCTTGTATGATATGATAAGTATGAAGGTGAATATCAATGATTCTGAAAGGTAGGAGAAATACTCGTTTATCGTCGTGGATGAGATCTTTATCCCCGCAGAGTTCATGGAATTCTTCATCTTTGTAACACTTGTGAGGTTGGATATATTATTGAGAAGCAGAGTGACCAGTGATTTCAATTTATGGACCTCTCTAACTCCGAACCTGTTTACGATATCACGGTTTAATATGGAGTGAAATAGTCCTTTGAGAAACTCCTCTTTGAGATCCTGATTCTCGATAGATTGGACCTGCGGATATCCTCCCGCTTCCATGTATTCAAGAAGTTCTCTCTGCATCTGATTCTCGTTCCAAACTTTATCCAACGATCCGTTGAAACCAAGGAACTCTGAGAAACTGAAAGGCTGAATCCTTAGATCCATGAACCTTCCTGTCAGAAGCGATGATAATTCCTGGGACATTATCTCGGAAGATGAACCTGTCACGATTATCTTGACATCGGGAGTCTTTTCTATCATCGATCTGACCCATCTCTCCCATCCCTTGATCGTTTGAGCCTCGTCAATGAAGAAGTAGATTGAACCCTCCGGTTTCAGATAATGGAGATAGGTGTCATAGATATCAACAAGAAGTTGCGTACTCAAATAGGGTTCCAAAGCTGGATCTTCAAGATTGATGAAGATCGTTGATCGAGGGTCTGTACCTTCTTCGATCAAACTTCTAATCATCTGTCTACAAAGGAAGGTCTTTCCACTCCTTCTTACACCCGTCACGGCAACAGCTGTAGAAGGGATCCTAAGATAACCCTTGAAAAGATAAAGGTATTCTTTCCTTTCATATCCCGTTTCAAGTTCTTTCTCCCAGAAATTGAAAGGCGATATTACATCCATTAATTCAGACCTTATCATCCACCATACTAAATGATTGTATGGTATTTATAATTTAGTATACTAAATGATTGTGAATTATTATCCGTAGCGTATCCGTCCTGGCCCGGCCATTTACCCTGCCATATCACGATCCCCGTGGAAGGTAACAATCCCTTATGGTATCTCATTGTTGAAAGACAAGAAGAGGAAGACCTCCGCCAAAACACCCTCATGAACAAGGGAGGGAATGTTCGAGAAACCATGTCTCAGGTATTGGTTCGGATCACCCACAAGAGCGTAGCCTCCGGGCCCCCTCTCTTTGAGCCATGATGTATCCTGGTTCATTAGCGAACCGCCAATTCCCCCGCTTCTGAAATTCCGGACGGATCGAAACCGTGCCCGCGGGGGTCTATGCCGTATTTGGTGCGGAACCACCTTTTCAAGGGGTGCAGACCAGTTTCACTTCAGTACTATTTTATCTCCATGATGGAATATGACCCCCTCGGATTCCAGTTCACTTATGGCGTTTTCAATGAGATCCACCTTTTGTTTGTCCAATCCCTCGAAAAGGCTTTTCTTCTCCTTTGGTTCATTTTGAATGGAGGCCAGTATCAGGTTCTTTGCAGTTGCCATTTCTCCAACTTCCCACATCCATGATAGTTCAGGTACCTTTATCTGGTATTCCTCTTCAAGGTCTTGTATCCTATTCCAACACCTCGATAGAAGGAGATGATCATGCCTGAGGAGATCGATCTCCTTCCTGAAAGGTCCCCAGTCTTTGACCATGGGTGCAAGATATGCCATGTCAAGAAGGTCGGAATCCCTCATCGTTATGCTCTTGAACAGAAAGATGTCCATGGGAGAGAGGGCTGAAAGGGTGAGGCCCCCGTCAATGTGGACCTGTTTCGATCGAGCCACCATATCATCGGTGACCTGGAAACCATCAAGTACGAAAACACAGAACAGGTCCAGCATGTGCCCTTCTTCCGAGAAATATATCCCATGGGCTTTGAGGTCAAGATAATCATCGGAGAGTCCTTCCTTCCTCCTGAAGCCCATTTTCTTTATTGTATCTATGAAATGAATTATGTCGTCTTTCCTTTGAAATACCAGGTCGATGTCCTTGGTCGACTGCTTTGCTCCATGGTACATAATGGCCATTCCGCCTATCAGGACCGCGCTGACAGGTTTTCGCAGGTTCATTGATACTTCTCTTAACATATTGTAAAGGTCATCCTTTTTGAATTGCTCCCTCTCCTCCAATCCTTTCCACCTCCTTTTGGATCATATACAATATTCCATATTTTTCGGCATATTTGCGGAACAGATCTATTTCATCATTATTGTTTTCCAAATATTCCTTAAGAAGCTTTCTGGGACGGGGATTCATCATATCGATCCTTATCGCCTGAACCAAAGCCTCAAGTAACGAGATATGTTTCTTGCCGGGTGAGAATTGATAATAGTCTCTGTCGGTGACCACATCGAAACCGCAATCAGCCAGAAAAGTGTATGCTGCAGGCAATATCCCATTTTCCTCCAATATGTCCTCATCGGCCGAGAACAGGATGGTTTCTCCATCATTGTAGATCATGGATGGACCTTGAACCTTGTCTCGGACCTCTTTTTCCATCCGATATCTGGAAAATGATACAAGGAATATCTCGAGGTCGGGATAATTGCGGCTTATCCTGATCCTTGAACCATATCCTTTCTTCCGGAGCACTCCGGTTGTTTTCCACTTGTTCAGGTACCTCGATATCGTACTTCTCGACAGGTCTGTCTTCATCTTTATCTCATTCAATGTGGATCCATTTCCAGTTAAGACCGAAAGTATCAAAATTCCATGACCCTGAAAAAGTAATGATGGGTCCTGGTTCGGATTCTGATCGATGAATATCCGGATCTCTCTTCCAACGTCCCTGTCGGCTATTTGGACCACCTTGTTCCTTCCCTTCCTGGAAGTTGATACCAGACCAAAGTATGACACGCGCTTGACAGCAAGAGATATTGTAGGAGTAGATAGTTGGAGAGCCTCTGCCAGTTGAGATATCGTTCTATTTCGTTCGATCAGGATCTCAAGGGTCCATATATCGGTCGATGACAGATACCAATCCATCATTTGTATCAAATAGCCTAAGTATTATAAATATACTTTGATAATATGATACATTCTCATATTCACTTAAGGATTAAAAGTTTACACCATGACCATCATACACACATAGGTTGTTCTAATACAGATTTCGAAATGATTGAAATCAAAAGAACAAGCGGGCCCACGGGGATTCGAATTCCGCAAAATTGAGGATTTTGCTCACCTTGAGACCTTCAGGAAGTGATGCTTCAGGTCTCAAGACCCAAGGGTTCGAATCCGAATACCGCGGGAATACTATCTCTTCTGTGATAATATTATAATCGATAGTATTGGCGGGCCCACGGGGATTCGAACCCCGGTAAGAAGCTCCGGAGGCTTCCAGGATATCCAGGCTACCTCATGGGCCCATGGTTTGTAGGCGGAATGAAATGAAGCCTATAAACCCTTTCATGGTCCTGAGTGTAGACAATTCTGACAAAGGAACGGGGTGTGGGGGTTTCCGTGCCGATGCATGTTGTGCAAATTCGGGGAATTTGCACCAGGCTACCTCATGGGCCCATGGTTTGTAGGCGGAATGAAATGAAAACCGAATAAACTTCCATCAAATTGTAGAGACCGTATCTGGTTCAAAATTCCGATCGGGCCCCTTTCGGGGGCCCCTTAAGAATCCGCTTTCAGACCTGTTCGCTGTTCTTGAACTCGGTATACCCGCACTTTCCGCAAGACATCCTGTCCGGGTGTTCCGCCATGAATACGCCCTCGCATTTGGGGCAGAACTTCCTCTTTCTCTGGATCTTCTCGTCCTTGACATCGTAGAGTTCGCTTCCCTTCATCTTCTTTCACCATCCCTCTACTTCTTTTCCTTCTTCTTCGGCTCCTCGAAGAGGCCGTTGCGTTTCAGGATATGGTCGGCTTCGACCTCCCTCGCCTTCTCCACGGACTTGTAGATCTTGGCGAAGATGTTCGTCTCGTATCTGCCGAAATGGGTTTCCAGCGAATCGACCACAAGGATCTCCTTCTTCAGACCCAGTCCTTCCGTTAATGCAGCCTTCAGGTCCTTTCTGGACGGGGTGGTTTCCTTCGGGTGCTTGACCTTCGCCTTCACCTCGGTCCTCTCGAGAAGAAGGTTATCGTGCTTTTCCAAGATGTCTATCTCCATACTGTTACACCTCCATTTCCTGGAGCATTTCCTCGATCTTTTTCTTGATGCCCTTTTCGACCCTAACAATAACGAGTCCGGAATCGGGCTGACCGTAGACCACAGTTCCCCCTTCGGGTAAAAGTTTGATGGCGGCCAGGGTCGAGAGGTCCTCCTCTCCCTCCACTTCGATGAGAACGGGGCCGTCCATCTCATCACCATCTATGACAATGTACCTCACAGCCTCCTCGATGGCCTCGAACAGCTCCCCGCTCAACATTCCCGGGGCGCTTTCGACCTTGATCTTTCTCGAAGGGGTCACCATGAGGGCGGGTATCTCCTTGCCCCTCTTGGTATGATTGTCAACAAGAATCACATCAGGCACGAAACCCATTCGGGTCATCACGGATGCAGTGACGTCGCCGACAAGGACCAGCGGGCCTGAAATGAGAGGCTCGAGCCGGGATCGGGTCCTTTCCTCATTGGGCACCAGGGTGCCCAGGGGTTCCTTGAGGACGACCCGGAGATGGTCCGTCAGCATGTACAACATCAAATTCACCTGACCTTGAGAGCATACTTTCCGTTGGCCTTTATACCCATGTGCTCGGCTACTTCGGAGTTCTCCCAGTCCAGGATGACGAGCATGCCCTGCCACTCCTTGGAGAGCTCACCACCGCAGAGGGGGCATTTATCCTGGTCCGTCAGGAACATACATTTCTTGCAGGCAAGCATCTGGATCACTTCTTTTTCTTCTTGGGGGCTTCAACTTCCGGTTGATGCCTCTCTTTGAACTCATCATCGAGCCAATCGATCTTTCCCAGGCCGGCCTGTCTCATGGTGAGACCTATCCGCGACTCCCTGGGAGACCTCTCGTTCATGGACATTGATACGATCCTTGTCCTGACCTTGTCTCCGACCTTCAGGTCCCTCTTGGTCTCCTTTCCAACAAGTCTCATGTTGCCAAGGTCCACATCGATGTGATCGTCCATGACCTGGCTGATATGCACCAAACCGTCCAGGGGCCCGAACCTGACGAAGGCGCCGAACTTCAGGATCTCCACCACGGTCCCCTCGACGACCTCGTGGAGCATGGGCTGGAACACGAGGGCCTTGAAATTAACCCTCTGGAAGATCGCACCGTCACCGTGGACGATCCTACCCTGACCCATCCTGTTCACGTCAGTGGCGTCTATGACAAGCCTGTTGAGGTTGTCCATCCTTCCCTCGAAGTTTCTCCGGGTAAGGTAATCAGCCACCACGTCGAGGTCCTTCCCGAGGTAGTGGGGAGGTATCCTGATGACGTCCTCGCGCTGTATCATCTTATACATCTGTAATCACCCTGGATGTTCGGGTTAGACCCCGCTTCCGATATAACCGTACATTATTATATATACGGACCGGGAGAGGGGTTAAAATACTTCACCTTTATAATGCTTCCCCCCTCCAGATGCCCCGTCAACCATTCAAACGGACAGCAGTTTATCGCCATCCCACCGGAAACGGGGGCCTTCCCTCTTCTTCCATTCCCTGCCCTCCATGACCGCACCGAATATCAGAGGAAGGGCCACGGACATCTCGACATGTACCATGGCGTGTGTCGCTTCAGCGTCTATCTTCCCCCATGACTGTGCCTCTCCGAGGGTCGAACCCGAGAGTCCCCCCCAGTCAGGACGGTCCATTGTGACCTGGAAGGCGTATTCGTGTCCGTCCTGCTCGCCGTAGAGCATGTCCGCCATGACGATGGCGTCGTTTATGTAGTTCTTGGGAACCCCCCCACCAAGGTATATCGCTCCGGTTGCTTCGGACATGTGCACTATCTGAGCGATCTCGTAGTTGTCCCTGATGGTGTCCAGATGGAAGAGGTCCGACATGTCCTTACCTTCGTCCCTCTGTCTTTTATAAGCGGTAGCGAGCCCTATCCCGATGGATGAATCGGCGATGGCGGGACAGTACACCGGTACTCCCCCCCTGAAGGCATTCCCCAGAATGGAGTCTTCATCATGCTGGCATCTCTCCCCCAGTATCGCCATGAACTCTCTTGTCGAATATTTCCCGGGTTCAAGCCCTTCCATGATCTTTCCGATATTGACATCTGTCTCACGGAATTTATCCTCGTCGACATATGTATCGTATATCCTGTCGATCATGTATGAGTGAAGAAGCACATCGTCGGAGCCTGGATCCCCTTTGTAGTGCCTGTATCCCATTGCCTGATAGAAGTCCTGATAGACCACGGCGCCTGTTGTGGTGATGACATCGATCAATCCAAGTCTGATCATATCCGCAATTATCTTCCTCAGACCTGCCGCAACAAGGGCCCCGGACATCCCGAGAAGGATGGTGCGTTTCCTGTCACCTTCAAGCATCTTACCGTAAATGCCAACGCATTGCGAAAGTTTTCTTGCCTGGAAGGATGTGTTCGAGAACCCTTCAACAAGCTCGTTGATCGAGACACTGCGGGACAGATCTATCATCCTGATGGGGGTCTTCAGGAAATCCTCCCTTTTCGGGATATTCTCCTCCATCATTTCAACACCTCTTCAGGGAACGAAAACGGCGGCCCCGAGGACCGTTGTCCACCTTCCTTTATCATCAACCACTGCGTAAGCGGTGATGTTCCTTGTGTTGATGATCCTTCCGTCAATGCGGAAGATCTCCCTCTTCTCGTCGTAGTTCGAATCCACGTCGAACTGGATGCCGAGGGTGGATGCCAGCATTTCCGCCGCCAGGTCCTCCGCGTAATCACCCGCATCCTTTGCCAGCTGTCCGTATTGATGGTGCTCGGAGAGATATCCGTGAACGGACTTGTCCTGGGGTATGGCAAGTCCGATGGCTGCTGCCAGCCTTCTGCCGGGTTCGTTCGATTCGGCCCTGCTCATGACGCAGAAGACGATCTGCCCCGGATTGAGGTTTTCCAGACCCTTTATCCTGTCCATTATCTTGCACCCCGGAGGAAAGATCGAGGATACATGAACAAGGTTGAATTTTTCTATACCCGCATCCCTGAGGGCAAGCTCGAAGCTTGCAAGCCTTTCGCGATGCCTGCCCACACCCTTTGTCAGGAAGAGCCTTTTGGGAGTGAAACCGCCTGATGATTCCATATCTGCCGAAAAAACACAATGTATTTAAATGAAATGGAAGAGGATATAAGCACCATGGATGTTCCGGGCCTTTTCCGGAGCTCTTTGTATCAAGGCTCGTTTGGAGACCAGCGTGACCTGAAGAGGACTATAGTTAAATATAACTTCTTTAATAGCGGGTGCACGCGAGGGAACACGCCCTCTAGAAACGGCAGGTGAACAAGATGGCCAGGAAACCGAACAGGATGTATCGCCAGATCAGGGGACAGGCGTTCACGCGCAAGGAGTACACCGGCGGCATCCCGGCTCCCAGGATCCAACAGTTCGTGATGGGGAACCGAACATCATCATTCCCCATGGTCTTTCACCTGATCGCCAGGGAAGGGTGTCAGATCCGTCACACTGCCCTTGAGGCAGCACGTATTGCCGCGAACAGATATATCTCGAAGAGAGCGGGGTCCCAGAACTACAAGCTAGTGGTCAGGGTATACCCCCACCAGATCCTCAGGGAGAACAAACAGGCAACTGGAGCAGGGGCCGATAGGGTATCCCAGGGAATGAGGAAATCCTTCGGCAAGAACGTGGGTACCGCTGCAAGGGTGCAGCCTGGCCAGGAGGTCATGACCATCTACATCCCGCCCCAGATGGAAGTCCACGGTAAGCTTGCGCTCAAGAAGGCCTCGCAGAAGCTCCCGACCCCGGTCATGATCACAAGGCAATCATGAACAGATACCTTATCAGACTCCCACGAGAGGGGATACCCTCCAAAGTAGAGCCAATTTCACGCAAACTGTTTTAAAATTCCTCCCGCATCCCGTTACATGGCCCGGGGGAATAAAAAGTCCAGTGGACCTAAAGAATTCGACCCTGATGATTTCAGGGACGATTACCTGTCGAGATTCGTGAAGGACAGCGGGAACACTATCATGGGCGAGACCATAGGATTCGAGGGAAAGGACCTTATCCTTAAGAAAGAGGATGATTTCTTCAGGATCCCCATGAGATCGGTGGACCTCGAGAGCGACTTCCTGAGACTTGTCAAAGAGGTGAACTGGAAGAAGGCCAGGAAGGAAGGGGAGAAGTGGAGAAAACGGGAGCTTGATCCGCTCTGAAGGGGGCATCTCTTGGCGAAGGAAGAGTTCAAGAACAAACTGGTGATCGTGACGAGATCCGACCTGAAGCTCTCCCCCGGGAAACTGGCGGTTCAGGTGGCCCACGCAGCCGTGACCTGCTCGCTGGAGTGCCGGTCCAGGAACCCCAGATGGTTCAAGAACTGGTACAACGAAGGACAGAAGAAGGTGGTGGTCCGTGCAAAGGACCTGAGGGAGCTCCACGAGCTGAAAACAATTGCCGAGGGGCTGAACATCACCACATCCCTCGTCCAGGATGCTGGACTGACCGAGATAGATCCCGGGACCGTGACATGCCTGGGTATCGGGCCTGGACCCAACCCGGAGGTGGACAAGGTCACGGGCTCTCTGCCTCTATTGTGAAGTGATGAAAATGTTGGAAAAGCCCCTGAAGAGAGAGGCGCGGGTCCTCGGCATCGATGACGGACCCTACGTGAGGGGATCGGACAGAACGGCAATCGTGATGACAGTCTACAGATTGAACGGATACATCGACGGGATCATCGCTTCCACCGTTGAAACTGACGGACCCGATTCCTCAAGTGTCATATCGAAGGAGCTCAACGTCAGCCGCTTCAGGGACCAGATAAGATGTATACTATCGGACGGTGCTTGTCTTGCGGGCTTCAACGTTCTGGATATGGATGACCTCTTCGAGAGGACCGGTATCCCGGTCCTGACCGTCTCCGATGAGAGCCCCGACACGGAGAGCGTGGGATCGGCCCTTAGAGAGAATTTCGGGGACTGGGAGAGGAGGCTGAAACTTATCACCTGTCATCGGCCCCATCCCCTTGACCTCCCCGACGGCGTATGCTATGTCAGAGAAAAGGGTATCTCCCCGAAGAGTGCTGATGATATCATAATGAGATGTACCGTGAGGGGCCGGACCCCTGAACCGGTCAGGATATCACATATGGTGGCGTCCGCGGTCCAATCTCTGCGGGGGGGATGATATAATGGACCGCAACGAGCTTCTGATCAAACTCTCGCAGATGGGTGCCCTCGAGAGATACATGATCATGACAACCCGAGAACTCGGTGAGATGATAGGTGTAAGCCAACAGTCCGCATCCATCTACCTACAGAGGTTGGAAGAGGAGGGGCTGGTTTTGAGGGTACGGAAGAAGAGAGGGACCGCCCTGAGGATCACGAAGGAGGGGCTCGACATTCTCACGGGACTGTACGGACAGCTTGGGTCGCTGTTCGAGACTAGCCGCGACATCAATGTCAGGGGAGCGATCTCCACCGGGCTCGGGGAGGGTGCCTACTATCTTTCGCAGGATGGCTACATCCGGCAGCTTGGAGAGAAGTTCGGCATCGAACCCTTCCGGGGTACCCTGAACATCATCCTCACACCCAGGGATGCCCCCGTCCTTGATCTGCTCAGGCGGGGTCCGGGGATACCCGTCGAGGGTTTTTCAACAGGTGGGAGGTCCTTCGGAAGCTGTCTGTGCTATCCATGCAAGGTCAACGGCTGCGATGCTGTCGTCATGGTCCCGAACAGGACCGTTCACACAACCACACTGGAGATCGTCGCATCATCAAAACTGAGGGATGATCTCGAATTGAACGACGGGGATGAGGTCAATATCCAGATAACATACCCCGCATTCGAGTGAAGCGGTTCCCCACGGGGACCGGGTGTGCATTCACGTACGCTCTCTTCCGGACCTGCAGTATCCCCTGTTGTTCCCTCCCTTGCCCCTGGAATGAGGGGGGGGGGGATCGATCCCCTGTTTCTCGGCCAGAAGGGATACCATTCTCTCCATGCACAGATCGAGCGCCCTGTCGGCATTCCCGGTCCCGTTGAGACCGGCCGCACCGTCGTGACCGCCTCCCTGATTGCCGGTCGCTCTCCCGATCTCTTCCATGAAATGTCCCAGATGTACGCCCTTTGCCAGGATGTGGGGTTTCGCCCTGGACGATATCCTCAACTCATTCTTCCTCTCCGCCCCTATGAAAACCACATCGGCTCCCGCGACCAGAAGGGCCCTTGCGGCCGCTGCCTCGAAGGATGATACCTGGGAAACGGCCACGACCTGGTCTCCCACCTTCTCGAACCTCAGCCTCCTCATGGCCTTAAGCTGGGCAACCTTCTTGGATACATCGAAGTACTCGTCCCCCTCTATGACCCCGAGAACGTTCTCCATCCTGATGTCGCATCCTTCGAGGATCATCGAGCAGACCGACATGTCCACGGGTCTGGCGAAACGGAACTTGCCCGTGTCCGCAATTATTCCGGCAAGAGCAGGGACCGCCACCCCCTCATCGAGGTCCGCCCCTGACATCAGAGAGATCTGAAGGGCGATCTCGACGCATGCACCAAGGGAACTGTCGATGTATGCGTCGCCATCCCAGTGGGAATGGTCCGGATGATGGTCGATCACGGCATACCTGGGCCAATGCGATATGTCTCCCCCGGATACCTGAAGCGGGGAGGATGAATCAACGATCACCATGTATGAATAGCGAGATATGTCAGGGTCCACCTTCATTTCAACATCCATGCTTGAAAGGAGGTTGCGTGCCCCGTGAGAGATGGACTTGTAGGCTCCCAGATCGACCCATGGAAAGGTCTTTTTGAGTATCATTGCCGTTCCCACAGCATCGATGTCGGCATTGTGATGCGCCAGGATGAGGACGCCTGACTCACGCTGATCAATGATGTCCTTGATGATGCGCCAGAGATGGGACCAGTCCCCGGGGTTCGGGAGAAAGCCGTTGCCGAAGGTCCATCCCCATGGCTCCCTTCCGGGTCTGACCCCGCCATGGTCCTTCATTTGTACCCCTTTAAAGCATCGTTGATCTCCGAGCCAAGTTTCTCGTACATCTCCTTGATGCTCTTCTCCTGTTTATCCATGGAGGTCAATCTTGCCTCCATGGTCTCCAGCTCTTCCTTCATCTCCTTTTTCAGCACGTCGATATCATCGACCTTGATAAGGAGGTCCCCTATCCTCCTGAAAACATCTCCGCCAGCACTGGATTCGAGGGCCTTCACGGCTTCCTTCATCTCACGGTGATGGGCATCCATCTCTCCCTTCTGGGTCATCACCATCTGGAGCTGGGCCTTGACCTGTTCGAACCTTGTCAGTTTGTCCTGAAGGTCCTTCGGTATCTGGAATGACATGATAAAACCATCCTTTCCAGCCCTATAACGGGAGTTGATATTTAGAGTTTTATAGGCCATTTCATTCGGATCTGAAGACATCCATCCACCGGATGTGCAGTGTTCATCCAACGAGATCGCATAAATAGGCGGGGGTTTCGAGGTTCGAAAGAGTTCTTCTTTGTTCGATATACTACCTTGCGGCACGGACAGCAACACTGGCCAGACCGAGATAGGAATTGAGCATGGCCCGGAGAGTTGAAATATCACTGGAGTCCATCAACATATGGATCCCTCCGCTCTCCAAAGACAGTATTTTCATGGATCCTCCGGGAGGAGAGGATACTGCCTCCAATTCCATGGGCTTCACAATGGAGTTCACAACGGATGGAGGGAGGTCTATTTGGACCTCGATGGTCCCTTTCATTCAGGGACACCTCATAAGGCCTTGAGGACCTTCTTTCTGTTGGGCCTCTCCTTGTAGAATATCTTGTATCCGCACTTGGAGCACTGGATACCTATGGGGCTGAACTCTGTTACGAGCTTCTCCCCGCACCTTCCGCACCTGTACATCTCAAACCCTTCCGAAGCGACTTTCAAGTGTCTTGAACTTGCCGGTCTTGGGAGAATAAGCGCCTCCCGTGAACTTGTGGGAACATGACCTGCACTCCCAGATCCCTGTGGACACCCTCTTTACATTGTTCTTGTAGCATCTGGGACAAACGTATTTCTTCTTCTTGTTGCCCTCGATGGAACGGATCTGTTTCTTGACGCTCAGGCCATATCTCGGTCCGAACTTGCCTGAACTTCCTACCTTCTTAGTCCGCCTGCTCATGGGTGGTCCTCCATACTGGGTTAAATATACCGGGAGGGTCCCTACATAAACATTCCTTATTTATAAGTTCCGACATGGCCCGATACGGAATCTATCTGCCAGACTGGTTCATGAGCTTTGTCTGGACCTCGCCGTGCGTCCTGGAATTCAAAATATCAAAGAACTCCATCTGGAGACCTGCCGGTATCTCCACGAGGCATACCCATTCGCCGGATTTGGTCCATTCCTCCTTCAGCACCTTTCCGTAGGATCTGATATCACCTGTGAGCTTTCCATAATTCTCGGCCGGGGTTTTTATGGCGATCTGTGCCATCTCCATACGGATGGGGAGGATGGGCCTGAGCTCCTTGATGACCTCGTTGACCTGTGCTTCTGCACTTTTGAAGGGGTCAACGTTGATCTTTGCCTCTTCCATCGCGATCTCTATTCTCCCGGGGGGATGGGGGGTCTTGTTCACCGGGTTGATGCAGTTTCGACAGATGAGGGCGACTATCTGCTTCCTCTTCTCCTCCTGCATCTTCTTTCTCTGTTCCGTGGTGAGCTGTATCTCTCCCTTCTCCAGTATCTTGGCTGCCACGAACATAACGTCCGTCGAGCCAAAGATCTTCTGGAGTAACTCATCCGGAGCCCTGTCTCCCTTGTGGGCGTCCTTGAAGATGTCCTCGACTGCGAGGACCTCCGCCAGTTCGGGTCTTTTGTCATCAAATTTGAAGGCATGAGCCAGTTCGGGGTCGACAAAGATCTCGAACCTCTCACCATGGCTGTCGAGTCGGGCAATGACAGCATCATCGAGGGAGACCATGCATGACCACCCCTCTACTTCTTCGCCTCCTCAACGAACTTCGCCACTTTCTTGGGTTCGATCTTCTGGAAAGGCTCCTTCTTCTTCACGATCCCTATCTCGACGGCCAGGGTGTTCAGGCTTCCTTCCTCCGTTGCCCCGAGAAGCGCTTCCAGTCCTAACTTGATCGCCACACCTTCGGACATGTTGGCCTTGTACTTGTCCTCGAAAATCTCCATGACGACGCTCCTTCCGGAGCCAATGGAACCGGCTTTATAGGACATCATGGCCCCCGAGGGGTCTGTCTCGTAAAGGTGTACACCCTTCTCATCAGCCCCGGCTATCAGAAGTGCGGTGCCGAAGGGACGTACCCCACCGTATTGTGTGTAATTCTGCTTGAAATCACATATCTTCTTGACGAGGACATCGACGGGTATCCGTTCGCTGTACGTGATCTTGTTTATCTGGGCCTCTATCCTGGCCCGGTCCACCAGAACCCTCGCATCCGCCACCAATCCGCTTGTGGCGCATCCGAGGTATTCATCGATCTTGAAGATCTTCTCGATGGAGCTTGGTTCTATCAGAGGGCTCGTTATCCTCTTGTCTATGATGAGGATGGCCCCATCCTTGAACTTGAGACCGACTGTTGTTGTCCCTCTCTTTACGGCCTCTCTGGCATATTCCACCTGAAATAGCCGGCCGTCCGGAGAGAATACTGTGATCGCTCTATCGTAGGCCATGTTCCCTGGTTGCATGATGATCCTTCCTTAGGTAGGTCCTAGCGCGGCAAAGCAGCTTTGGCTGCCCCGGCATTGACTTTCACTGAGAATCCTAATCTCATAAATACTTATTGGGTTTGCTCCAAAATGAAAAATGGGCTAACTTTTACCTTCGAGCTCCTCGCGGTAATGCTTCTCCTTTCGAACCGGTTCCGGAACGAACTTGCGGAATGCCCCTTTGAGGGTGCCTGAAACGCCGGCGATATTTATCTTCATGACACCTTCTCTCAGCTCCATCCCGTTCAGGTCCTCTATCATTCTGACGAGATCCCCCGCGCCCCTGTGAAGCACCTTGATGATCGCCCATCCCGAATGATGGTAGACGAACCAGGGCTTGATCCTGTCGAAGTCCTCCTTCTCCAGGTCCCTGGTCCTGCCCCTGATCAGCTTGATCAGGAGCCCCTTTCCCACTCCCCCGGGCTCGACCACATGCAGTACCACATACCTGCGTCGACCTTCACGGACCATTGTTCCGGGGAAGCGGTGATCGATAATAGAATTATCCCCGAGGACCCGTCTCTTGTATTGTTTTACCGGAATGGTTTAATATTTACCGGAACACATGGATGATCTGGGTCTTGAAGATGGACCGAGGGATAGGTAAAACTTATATGCCGTTGGCGGATATTTGTTATATACCAATTACCCTTACTCGTTGTCCGGGTAACCGTTCGAACCCTCCGGGGAGGTAAAACATGAGATCTAGAAAAATGGCGTTCGCTTCCATGCTGATAATGCTGGCCACTCTCCTGCCAACGGCCGCAATTGTCATGTCCGAGGAGAGCGTGGCCCAATCAGCTTCTGAGCCCATGATGCTCAACCCGATCAAGATATACCTCGGCGAGGGGATGAGCATGACACCTTTGCCCCCCGAATCAGCCGACGAGTTCCAGTCCATCGTCATACCCAACGGTTTCATCAAGGACGGATTTTTCGGTTTCGGCCTCCTTCCCGTAGGCCACACCTCCTACCGCGCGGTGGGAGAGTGGAGGAGCGAACCCCTGAGGGAAACCATCAACCTGGGAGGCAAGGTCGAAATATCGATATTTGGCACCAGGGATGAGGGTTCCGGGTCGGTCTCCTCGGATTTCATTTTCGAGGTGCTCAGGGGCAGTGAACCCCTCACCCAGCTGAGTGTGATGAGCCAGAGGATCAACGAAGGGATAGATACCCGGATCTCTGCAACAGGTTGGTTCCCCTCGAACAATGATACAACCGTGGAAGCGGGAACCACCATCTCCCTCAGGATACAGGCGAGGTGCCAAGGAGGGGCCATAATGAAATACGGCTCATCCGACGTTGATTCGGGGATCGAGTTCTCATCCAACTCCCTGTCCATCCAGAACATTTACATGGACAAGGAAAAGGTAACCGTCGAGTACAAGGATGCATTCATGGTACCCTGGATCAAACTCTACACGGAGATCAGGATCAACCAGATCATACAGCCAAACATCCAGATGCAGTCCCAGATGAACACGGTCAACAGGACGAGGGAGATAATCTGGGAAAGGGAAAGCCCTGCAGGGACATATCAGATCGATGCATCCCTGTCCTATTCTCCGATGGGAGACCGGAACGTCTCCTATCAGGCGATGCTGAAGGTGATCGAGCCTGAGGTCAGTTTCGGAAAGAAGATCAGGAGCCTTATATCCGACTGGCTGTGGCTTCTGGTCCTGTTGGTCGTTGTGGTGGTGGCACTTGTGTTCATCTCCAAGCAGAGGAAGAAGACCTGGAAGAGGAGGTTCAGGGAACTGCCACCAGCCGCCGGCTCTCTGAAGCTCAAACAGAAGAAGAAGGCCTGGAAGCGGGCAGAGAAGGAAAAAAGGAAATTTGAAAGGGAGAGGCGGAAGGTGGAGAAGGAGGAGGACAGTGAAGAATATGAGGGTGAGGAAGGTTACTCTCTTTTCAAGAAGAAGAAGGCTAAAAGAGGACCCGTGACAACCAGGACGCCACGGGTAAAAGCTGTTGCTCTTTCAATAGACTCGTCGGAAGAACTCGAACTATAGACGAGAGGGCTTCCCCGAATTTTCGAGATGGTCCGGGACCGCGCGAAAGATGATCTTTCTCCATACCGTTTAAAAGAAGACCGCTCATGTTTCCGCATCAGAACTCGAAGAGAGAGGTCTGTTTTGGACCGCTTTCTCCCTCTGCCAGGTCATCAGGTGCCTTCACTTCACTGTCAACTTGAGACACCTCCCCATTATCTTCCGACCCTGTTTGAAATGCCATCAACCCACCTTTCTCCAGAGAATGCGGGGCCGTTCTTTCCGATCTGATGGCATCGGCCCTGTTCATGATCTCCTTGACCTGACGATCGTTGAGGGCGTCACCTGCAAGTATCTTAAGGTGCTCCTTCTCGAGATCCGCATTTACGACGAGTCCCAGGGCGAATTCAGGTTCCCTCTTCACAAGGACGGAATACCTCATTATTGCATCGTCCTTCACCGTCCTGATGGAAGAATGGGTGGCCCTTCCGAGACGAAGTGATGCTTCCTTGAGGTTCGCCCTTGATTCCTTGGTCTTTGACATGGATCGCAGATATGACGGGAACTGATACCGGGACCTGTTCTGGTTCGGATGCCTCCTCGCGATGCCAAGCGCTGCTATGAGGTCCTTTGCATATCTCCATAGCTTGTAGTTCTGCCTCCTCCTCACCCTGCCGAGGTAGAGGTCCGCCCGTGAGAGATATTCCATCCCCCGGTTGATATCATCGGGGTGGGACATGGCAACCGTCAGGTTCTCGGAGAACCATAGCATCAGGGAGTCTATGCTCTCATCCACGTCCCTGAGGGATGTTCTCGCCCTCTCCAAGGTCCCCGCTCTGAAGACCTTTTCCATGGTGTTGAAGATGTTCTCCTTCGTGTCCCTGTAACCAAGCACATCCATGTCCTTCAGGGTTATCCTTTTCTTTCCCGCGCTGATGATCTGCAGGTCTCCCACGGCCGATCTCATGTCCCCTGCGGACCTTTCGGAAAGTGCTGTTATTATCTCATCATCGAATTGTATACATTCCATGGCACATATCTGCCGAAGCCTCCTCGCCACCGATTGGGGAGTTAGCCTTCTGAATTTGAACTTCTCACTGGAGTAAGAGAGCGAGGCGCCCGAACCGCTGATGAGACCGTAGAGGTCGTTGACAACGAGGATCACGGGATTCTGCGTCAGTCTCACAAGCTCCACGATGGCCTTCTTCCCGCCCCGGTCAGAAAGGTCCGACCCGTCCTCCGACTGGGCCCCCCTCTCGTAGAGATTGTCGGCCTCGTCGAGGAGGATGAGCTTCCTGCCGTGTTCTCCGCCACTGTACCCTTCGACATCGGTGATGTCCCGGGACATGGCCCCGCGTGTTGCCATCTTCCTTATGGATTCCAGGTTCCGGGCATCGGATGCGTTCAGCTCGATGACCTCCCACCCCATCTCATTGGCCAGTGCAAAGGCAGCAGTTGTCTTTCCCACACCCGGTTCACCCTCCAGGATTATGGCCTTCTTCTTCGGAACCGGCCCCGCCATCCAGGACCTGCCCCAGGCCCTGAGCTGCTCCGCTACCTTGTTGTGGCCGGCCAGGTCGTCAAGTGTCCTGGGCCGGTATTTCTCCGTCCAGGAGAGGCCGGGGTGGGAACTCGTGCCCGAGGTCATGGTGACAATAAACACACATCGATACAAAACCCTTTCCGGAGGGGGGCATGAAACTGATGGTGACGAACTAGGGTAACAGATTTTAAATATCCACCGCATGGTTAACCAACGTTATCGGGCAATTTGACCCGGAAGATGCCGGGAGGGCGCATTATGATTTCCAGTTCAGGGGAGACTCCGGAAAAAGGAGAAGGCACCAATGGGGATGAGTTTTCTGCCGAGACGATCAACAGGCTCCCGATGGGCATATTCATAATGGACAGAGAGGGGAGGATCAGGTTCGTCAACGGATTCCTCGGGTCCCTTCTGGGGGTGGATACGCGCTCCATAGTAGGCACATACATCTTTGATATCCTGGAGCCTTCGGGCATCCCGGAAATACTGACGCTCCTGAAAGAGGGCGGTTGGTCGGGAAAGAGGCTCGACCTGTCGTTGATATCCTCATCCGGAAGGACGATCAAGGGGACCTTCGTATTCGAGGAGCAGGAATCAAGCGATGCAAAGGACATCCTCATTACCATGACGGAGAGGAAAAACCAGCCCCCGCGGAGGGAGATCGGTTTCGAAACCCTCGAGGAGCTTCCATTTCCCGTCACCATAGTGGATCAGGACCTTCACCTGCTCTTCCAGAACAGTGCTTGTGACGAGCAGATAAGCCTCGCTGCAAAAGGGAAGGACCCGATCAAGTTCCCCAAAAGGGCGAGAAGCAACAAACTGAGAGAATGCCTTTCAACGGGTAAACCGCTCTCATACGTCATCGATTTCACCACCCCCGAGGGAAAGACCGAATTCGATGTGTTCGCGGTCCCGATCCCTTCCCGGGAGAAACCTTTCCAGATCATGGAGGTATGGACCTACAAGGAGCAGGGTGCCGATTCCATAAGATCCGGGGAGATCCCGAGAAGTCTTGGAAACGAACTGATCGAGACATCGAATGCGATCATCATAGGCCTCGACCTCGAAGGGAACATACTTATGTTCAACACCGGAGCGAGCAGGGCCCTCGGATACATGTTCGAGGAGGTCGAAAGGCGGTCCTGGTTTGATTTTCTCCTCGATCACGAGGCCGAAAAGGGAAAGCTCGAGGTATTCAAATGGACGATAGGGTCCGGTTTCCGCACACAGTACGAGAGCAGGGTGAGGGCAAAGTCGGGAGAGACCCTGGTAATATCTCTTGAAAATACGATCATCTTCGATGATGAAGGCAAGATCTCCATGGTCCTGATGGTGGGTCAGGATATCACAAAGATGAAGAGGCTCGAAGAAAGCCTCAGGGACCAGAGCGAGAAGCTCGTGGATGCCATGGAAGAGGTGGGATTGTACAACGACCTAATGATCCATGATATTCACAACGTGAACGCGGGAATAATGGGTTACATCGAACTTCTGACCCTTCCCGGCATATCGGAAGAGAAGAAGAGGGATTACATCAACCGGGCACTCCAGGAAGTAAGAAAGAGCTCATCGATCATCAAGGATGTGAAGATCATGTCCCTGGCAAGGCCGGTTATCGAGCCATCGCCGCTGAACCTCAAGGATGTCGTGAAGAGGTCGATAGAGCGATGCAGGGAGAATTGGGGAGAGAGGTGCGCGATGATCGAGCATGACATACCCGACCTCTCGGTTCTTGCAGACGATCTCCTCTCCGAGGCCCTGACCCGGATCCTCGACAACTCCATGGTCCATGGAAAGAGCGACAGACCAAGGATCAGGCTCGAGGCGAGGAGGGACCCGTCAAGGTCCAATCTGCTGCCCGGACCGGTACATCTTACGATCCGGGATAATGGCGGGGGCATAGACGAGGGCCTGATGAGGGAGCTTTTCAAGAGACCGAAGAGGACGGGTCTCGAGCCCTACGGTCTTGGACTCTATCTGGTCAAGAAGATTATCGACCGCTACGGCGGCCTGGTATGGTTGGAGAATGTCAGGAAGCCCGATACCGGACTTGCGGTCCATTTGCTCCTCAGCGAGGCGGTATGAAGGTCAATCCGCGACTATGTGAAGCTCCCCGTTATTGTAGTATATCCAGATATTGTCACGGATCTTCTTCGTGAGCTCCGCCAGGGACCTGTAGATATCATCCTCCGGGACCTTCAGATATTTTGCCGCATCCTTTGTGACCCAGGGATAATTCCCGAAATCATGGTCCCTTACGTATTCGTATATCCTGAGCTCGAGGTCCGAAAGGTCCTTCATGGCCATATCGAAAAAACCTCCGGGTCCTATCTCCAGCCGCGTCTTTCGACCCCGCCATCCCCGTGATCCTTCTTGACCACCCTGAGCTTCCTCTTCTTTCCGTCCGCCGGCATGGCCGGGAGCTCGAACTGCTCCTTCCTCTTGATCCTGCCGGGGAAGTGCTTGAGAAGGACAACCCTGGAGATGGATTGGACCCATCTGAAGGGCACTCCCACGGATGCAGCATCTTCAACAAGCTCTTCATTTGTCTCCGATACCAGAAGCTCGTAGACCTCCCCGGAATCGAGGTCAACTATGACATCCTCGACATATCCAAGGGACAGTCCCTTATCCGTTATCACTTCCAGGTTTTGGAGGTTGGTGATCTCTGTAAGCATCGAAATCCCTCTTGACCCTATATCTGGTCCGTCCCGGTGGTCCCCAGAACCCCGGCTGTTACCGGGTGGATAGTGATTTTCTATTGTTTAAATGTTTTTAATAGACAAATGATATTTTACACGGCGCTTACGGGACAACACCCTCTGATACGTTACCAGCCGGTGAAAAAACGGCATTTTATGGCCCATTTGGAACCACAACTATTAAAGGCATTACCATATTCGACCCTCTGGTGAAGAAATGGCCCGTGAAGAGAAGAGCCCGGTGACCACGGAGTTCCGGGGGCACAGGATACTGAACGAACTTCTCAAGGATCCCACAAGGAGCCTGGAAGAGATAGCGAGAGCATGCGGCTCCTACAGGCAGAAGGTGTGGAGAGAGAAACGAAAAATGGAGGACAGTCAGGCCATCTGGGGCTACACCGCGGTAGTGGACGAGAACGAGATAGACTGGAAGATCTTCATCCTCCTGATCAAGCTCAAACCACTCACTTCCGATCAGGCCAAATTACTCATCCGCAGACATCTGACGAACGCACCCGGCGAGCTGAACACCAGGTTGATGGATACTTACTACCTGAACGGCAAGTACGATCTGCTCGTGATATTCGCCGCACCCAACTGGATGACCGCAAGGAAGTATTACGATTCCATCAGGCTCGAGTACGAGGATTATCTGGAGGACAGGCCGGAGATAATTGATGTGGCGTTCTCCCTGATAAGGTGGGGAAAGGTAAACCCGAACATCCAGAAGCTAAACGATTTCATACCACCCCTGAGTCAGAAGTGAAGAGGGATAAACAAGGTGCCGGATACTTTCTGCCTTCTCCGCAGCCATGATAGTTCAGGGGACCCGATTTAATAATTGAAGCTTATACATGGGTGGAGGTCGAAAGGATGGAAAAGATCGAAGTTGGCGATAATATACCGGAATTCTGCCTCACCGACCAGGAAGGCAGGGAGGTCTGCAACGGAGATCTCATGGGTAAATGGACCGTTCTCTACTTCTACCCCAAGGATAACACACCTGGGTGCACCCGGGAGGCAAAGGACTTCTCCTGCGAGGTTGAGAGGTTCGGCCGGGAAGGGGCCCGGATCATCGGGATCAGCCCTGACCCGGAAAAAAGCCATCTCAACTTCATCGGCAGGCATGAACTGAAACTGACCCTGCTGAGCGATCCCGAACACTCGGTCCTCGGATCCTTCGGAGCCTGGAGGAATAAGAAGATGTACGGGAGGGAGTTCATGGGGGTGGAGAGGTCCACATTCCTCATTGATCCGGAGGGCAGGATAAAGAAGATATGGAGGAAAGTGAAGGTTCCCGGCCATGTGGATGATGTCCTGGAAACTCTCACGTCCCTGAAGGGGTCGAATTAGAATATATAGGGGGAACACCCAACTACATCCTTGCTCTTCTTTCTACAATTCTGAAGGTTTGAAGCGATGACGCCCGACATGATAACAACGAACATACGGGTGACCGGTATGATCTGTGCCATGTGCTCGGCGGCGATAAGCTCCGCCCTCGGGGACATGAACGGGGTGAGCTCTGCGAATGTGGATCTCGGGAGGGAGATGGCCCGTGTCACATTTGACCCCTCCGTAACCGATATTAAAAGTCTCGAGAAGACGATCAAGGATGTGGGTTACGGTGTTGTCAACGACAGGGTCTCGATCAAGGTTGGGGGCATGACCTGCGCCATGTGCGTGCAGGCGATCTCGGATGTTCTCGGAGAACTGCCGGGGGTGATAAGCGTTTATGTGAACCTCGGCACCGAGAGGGCGAAGGTCGAGTACAAGGAGGATATGGTCTCAGTGGAGGAAATGAAGAGGGCCATCGAGGAGCTTGGATACCAGTATCTTGGCAGGGATGACGAGGACACCCAGGAAGCGGAGGAGGAACGCTACAGGTTGGAGCAGAGAAGGAGGATAGCAAGGTTCGTACTGGGACTTGGCATCGGGATCCCCCTGATGATACTCATGCAGACCGGGGTTATGCTACCCTTTGACATGGCATACGCCATGTTGATCTTCACGACACCTGTCTTCATATTCATCAGCGCTCCGATATTCTCGGCTGCATTTCGGTCCATCAGACACCGCTTGCTGAACATGGATGTAATGTACTCCATTGGAATGGGTGTGGCATTCGTTGCAAGCGTGCTCGGGACCTTCAGATTGATACTTGATCGGGAGTTTCTGTTCTTCGATACGGTTCTGATGCTTGCGGGTTTCCTGACCCTTGGCAGGTTCCTTGAAGCCCGCGCCAAGGGGAAAACCAACCAGGCGATCAAGAGATTGATGGGTTTGAGGCCAAGGACGGCAATGGTCGAGAGGGATGGAAGGGAGCTGTCGATCGAGATAGAGGATGTCGAGATCGGGGACATTGTTGTGGTCAGGCCCGGTGAGAACATACCTGTTGACGGAGAGGTCATCTCGGGCAAGGGACACGTGGATGAATCCATGATAACCGGAGAGCCCATTCCCGCCTTCAAGGAAGATGGCGGCAAGGTCATAGGAGGCACCGTGAACGGAAACGGCCTTCTCAAGGTCAAGGCCGTGCAGGTGGGAAAGGGAACCATGCTTTCTCAGATCATCAGGATGGTGGAGGATGCCCAGGGTTCCAAACCCGACATCCAGAAGCTTGCCGACAGGGTGGTCACATACTTCATTCCCGCTGTACTGACGATCGCGATCCTTTCATTCATATTATGGTACCTGATCGTCGGCGAGTCGCTGATATTCTCCCTGACGGCGCTCATATCCGTACTTGTAATAGCCTGCCCCTGCGCTCTGGGACTCGCCACACCTACCGCCGTGACCGTCGGTATAGGACGAGGTGCCGAGCTGGGCATACTCGTAAAGAACGGGGAAGCCCTCCAGAGGTCGAGGTCCATCGACACGTTTGTATTCGACAAGACAGGGACGCTCACGGAGGGGAAGCCCGTCGTGACAGATATCGAGGCGTTCAATGGAAGTGAAGAGGATCTACTGAGGATAACTGCCTCGGTGGAGAAGGGGTCCGAACACCCCATAGCGTCGGCAGTCCTCGAGAGGTCGGGAGAGATCGAGCTTTATGAGGTGTCCGATTTCCAGGCCGTAGGCGGGAAAGGGGTCAGGGGAAATCTAGACGGGAAGGAAGTGCTGGTGGGCACGGTAAAGCTCATGGAAGAATACGGCATCGTTTTGGGTCCCGAGCCCGCAGAAGAACTCGAAAAACTTGAATCTCGGGGGGTTACAACCCTGCTAACCGCCTCCGATGGTATACTCCTCGGTCTGATCGGTGTCTCGGACCGGGTAAGGGAGTCGTCCGCGGATGCGGTCGCAGAACTGGGTTCAATGGGCATTGACTCCATCATGATCACAGGCGACAATGAGAGAACAGCCCGGGCGGTTGCGGACCAGGTCGGCATAAAGAACGTTATAGCATCCGTTCTACCCGGTCAGAAGGCCGATGAGGTAAAAGACCTCCAGGCAAAGGGCAGGAAGGTCGCGTTCGTGGGGGACGGGATCAACGACGCTCCCGCACTGGCCCAGGCCGATGTCGGCCTTGCGCAGGGAAGCGGGACCGACATCGCAATGGAAAGCGGCGATATAGTACTCGTGAACAGCGATCTCACCGATGCCGTGGCCTCGATCCAGCTATCACGAAAGGTGATGAGAAGGATCAAGCAGAACATCTTCTGGGCTTTCGCCTACAATACCGCGCTCATACCGGTTGCGGCCGGATTGCTCCATCCCTTTTTCGGGATCACAATGCAGCCCGAATATGCGGGCCTTGCAATGGCGATGAGCTCCGTGACGGTTGTGACACTCTCACTGATGCTCAAGCGATATACTCCGGGCGCCAGAAAGAAAAGGAGGTAATTATATGGAAACAGACCCGGTCTGCGGGATGAAGGTTGACCCCAAAGGGGCAAAGTGGACAAGCGAACACAGGGGAAAAATATATTACTTCTGCGCCCCCGGTTGCAGATTTATGTTCCGAAAGGACCCCGAAAAATATCTGAATATGAAGGAGCCCGCTTTCAGAATGTGAAAAGCTGTCACCACGGATCATCGATTGAAGATAGGGCCACTCCTGCGTTAGATTATTCAGAGAGAAGAACGTTCACCTTTCCGTATGTTGAGTGACATTGAGATAGCCCAGGCAGCAAAGCTCAGACCCATCGAGGATATCGCTGAAAAGGCAGGACTGAAGCCAGGTGAATACACCCCGTGGGGGGCCCACAAGGCAAAGATCGAACTCTCTGCCATGGAAAGGATCGGTTCGCTTGAGCCGGGACACCTCATCCTCGTCACGACAACGAGCCCGACCCCTGCGGGTGAAGGTAAGACCACCATGACCATAGGTCTGGCACAGGCTTTGTGCAAGATAGGGCACCGCTCCATGCTCGGAATACGCGAGCCATCGATGGGGCCGGTTTTCGGGATCAAGGGAGGTGCCGCCGGAGGCGGCTATTCCCAGGTGGTTCCCATGGAGGACATCAACCTCCATTTCACAGGGGACATGCATGCCATAACGGCCGCGCATAACCTTCTTTCAGCCGTTCTGAACAACCATATGCATCACGGGAACAGGCTGGACATAGACCCCAGGAGGATAGTATGGCACAGGGTCATGGACATGAACGACCGGTCCCTCAGGCATGCCGTTATCGGTCTGGGGGGAGAGAAGAGCGGGATGCCACAGGAGGATTCTTTTGACATCACGGCTGCAAGCGAGATCATGGCCATCGTCTGCCTTGCCACCTCTCTCAGGGACCTGAAGGAGAAGATCTCACGAATAATCGTGGCTTACAACATGGACGGCATGCCCGTGCTGGCGAGCGATCTCGGGGTTGTTGGGGCCATGGCGATGCTTCTCAGGGATGCTTTAAGGCCCAATCTTGTCCAGACCCTGGAAGGGGTTCCCGCGTTCATACACGGTGGCCCATTCGCGAACATAGCCCACGGGACATCCTCGTTCCTCTCGACAAAGATCGGGCTTCACCTCAGCGAATATTTCATCACGGAGGCCGGCTTCGGCTCGGATCTCGGAGCGGAGAAGTTCTTCGATATCTTTTGCAGGAAGACAGGTCTCGTACCATCTGCGGTTGTTATGGTGGTCACCACTCGCTCCCTGAAGATGCAGGGGGGTGTCCCGAAGAATGAGCTCGAGAAGCTGGATGTCCTTGCCGTGAGGAAAGGGCTGGCAAACCTCTCGAGGCATCTCGGTATAATCCAGCTCTTCGGACTTCCGGTGGTGGTCGCCATCAACCGCTTCGAGAAAGACCACGAGGATGAGGTTCAGGAGATCCTCAGACTCTGCGAGGGCATGGGCATCCAGATAGCCGAGTCAGACCACCATGCAAGGGGAGGGGAGGGAGCCCTGGAGGTTGCAAGGAAGCTCGTGGAAACGGTAAAGGGATGCAGGAACTGCTTCAATACGCTCTACCCCGACAATCTCCCCTTAAAGGAAAAGATCAAGTCCATCTGCAACAACGTCTACGGGGCAGGGAAGGTCCAGTTCTCCGTGGATGCCACCAGATGGATGGAGAAGTACGAGGAGATGGGATACGGAGATCTCCCCATATGCATGGCCAAGACCCAGTATTCGCTTTCCGATGACCCTACACTTCTCGGGGCCCCGACCAAATTCAAGGTGACGATCTCTGAGATCAGGCTGTCGGCCGGAGCAGGGTTCGTGATCCCGCTTACGGGGAAGATAACAACGATGCCCGGGCTTCCCAGGGAGCCCGCTGCCGAGAGAATGGATGTAACGGATGACGGGAAGGCCTTGGGACTCTTCTGAGGTCAAAGCCTCGTCCTGATCGTTATCTCGTACCTGGCGGTGTCGCTCTCGCCATGATCGTCCGTGACCTCCAGTTCGACAAGGTAAAGTCCGGGCACCCTGTATCTGTGCTGTACAACCTCCCCATCAAGAGTTGTTCCGTCACCCATGTCCCAGCTGTATCCGGTTATCCCTCCGTCCCTGTTCAGGGAAAGAGCTCCGCTAAACTCCACATCCTCGATCACCATTGCCGTGAACGGCGCCTCGATGATCGCGACGGGTGGGATGTTCCCCGGGCCGTTGCCGTATCCGGGGAGATCGATCGATCCCTCGAAATCGGATCTCCCCCTGAACCAGGGATACTTTCCGCGGGATAGACCCTTGATGGTCAGCTCCTCCCCTTTGAGGACCATCAGGGAACCATCGCCCACCATGACCACGAGCTCGATCTCCGAGCTCCCACCAGAGGGTACGGTTGTTCCTGTCTCATTGAATATGGGGCCCATGACCGTATCGTCGATGAGAACATCTCCTTCTATTCTCAATATCTCCATCTCAAGAGAGTTCGGATTGAACACCTTTACCGTCAGTCCCAGGTTGAAGGTCCGGCTCTGCTCGTCGACACCGATCACCCTGAGTGAGGTCACGGTGGTCTCCGGACTCTCGAACCGGAATACCGGATAGAGCGCCGATGCTGATATGGCCAGCACAAGAACTATGAAGATGGTCGTTGCGATGATTATATGATATTTCTGTTCATCCGGTTTTTACAGTTTCAATCCAAGTATTGATGGTTTTTGGGGTGGGGGGGAAGTTTTTTACCGACCACACTCATTGCCCCGACATGGATGGAAACCTGAAGGCAATGTTCGAGAAGCAGGGATATGCCATAGTGGGAAACCATTCAGCTGTCAAGACCTGCCACTGGCTCAGGGAGTCCATGATCAACAGAAGGGTGTGTTACAAGCAGGAGTTCTTCGGCATAGACAGCCACAGGTGTTTGCAGATGACCCCCGTCGCGAATGCCTGCAATCACCGATGCCTCTACTGCTGGCGATACCAGGGCGCAGACGATGTGATAGAGGAATGGGACGACCCCAAAATGATAGTCGAGGGCACGATCGAGGCACAGAGGAGGCTGGTCTCCGGTTTCAAGGGAGATGAAAGATGCGATCTCCGGATGTGGGACGAAGCGAGGGCCCCCAACCAGGTAGCGATCTCCCTGACGGGGGAGCCTACCATGTATCCCCGTCTCGGAGAGCTTATAGCGGAGTACCGGAGGAGAGGGTTCACAACTTTCCTGGTTACCAACGGTACCTTTCCGCATCTGTTGAGGGACCTCGACCCCCTACCTTCTCAACTATACATTTCAATAGACGCCCCCACCGAGGAGATCTACAGAAAGCTCTGCTTACCGAAGATAGGAGATGGCTGGAAAAGACTGAAAGAGACCATCGATCTGATACCATCACTGGATACAAGGACCGTTGCAAGACACACGCTTGTCAAGGGATGGAATCTCGGATACGAGGAGCAGTATGCGGCGCTCGACCTCAGGGGAGAATTCGATTTCATAGAACCGAAGGGATACGTCTTCGTGGGGTATTCAAGGGAGAGGCTTTCGATCGATAACATGCCGTCATTCGAGGAGATATCGACGTTTGCACGGAAGATGTCCGAGTTGACGGGATATTCGGTTGCCGGCAGTAATCCCCCCTCCCGGGTGGTGCTTTTGACTTCGGGAAGAAGAACCCTCAGATTAGTTGAGGGTCCCAACCAGCAGATCTAATGAAATATTACCGGAAAGACTCCAATGATCATCTTTATCTGATATTGGCAAGTACATTCAAAATCCCTTCGAGAGAATTTTTATAACATCAAATCTTATTACGGTGGGAGGCGAATAATTTGATGAGATCTTCGCTTTATTCAGTTCTTATCGCAGTATTCTTAATCACGTTGGTCTTCATAAATTCGTCGAACCTTCAGTTGGAAGATGATAAGGCCTTCTCAGTGGATCATGTCTCCCTGTCCTCACTTTCCTCGAGTGTCCTGTCAAGATCATCCGATCTACCTTCAACCGTGTGCAGGATGGAAGGTGGCGATCCCAAATGGATCGATTCCAGCAGATGGGTGGTTCAGAGAAAAGCGGGCTATCTCGAGATGAGCGATACATTCCCGGAGAGGAAATTGGTTGTCCCGGTTGAAAGTGGAACCACCCAGAACCTGGTGAACAGCAGGATGATGCAGAGATACCGGCAAGTTCTCTATGTGGCATATATGACACATCAAACATCTCCCGTGATTTCAACCGTTTTCCATCTGACCATTTCCAAAGATGGTGGAAATAGCTGGGAAGGCCCCGTAAGGATCTTCCAGGTCCCAGGTCATCTATATGGCAGGTGCGAGCTATTCCTGTATCAGGACAAGATATTCTACCTTTACAGCATCCTAAGCACTTCATCCGCCGTCAGGGAGTTCTCGGTGAAGGTCGTGCCTTTACAGAATTGGAGGAACCTGACCTCAACCCCCTCAACGAACTTGGAGGCATCCGGAAATGTCCTTCATACCAAGATGAATCCACTGGGAAACCGGGTTGTGGTCTTCTGGAAATATGAGGGGGCCAGCCTGATCTATTTCCGTGTTTACAACAATGGCACATGGTCCAGTATCCAGAACTTCATCAATACAGCCTCCTCCTTTTCGGCGATCACCAGTGATATGACCGGAGAGGAGAAGATTCACATTGTCTATGCTGACAGCTCTGGAGGGCGGATCCTGGAATCTAACACGGCGGACCCGATACTATCCTGGTCATCCGGCAGGACGCTTGTTGATCTGGAAGAAGACGTTGCAGGGATATCGGGCGTTGCCGGCAATGATATGATCCATCTGGGCATTTCTTATTACTCGATTAAAGAGATATCCTACGGCGCCTTAAAAGATGGTTCGACCCTGGTCCTAGAGAAGGTGGCTTCGTACTCCACCAATTACCTGGACGGAGAGACCGAAGAGATAATGATATCATCCCGTGGAAGTGATGTGATGATCTCTTTCGAGGATTCTCCAGGTATTGTACATTTCGTAATTTCCCGGGATGGCGGCCCATTCAGCGAAAGGATGACCTTTGGAGCGGGATTGGGTCACTCTCCATCCATGGACCAGGAATTTTCGATGATATGCTTCCTCAACGGGACTAATATGGAAATCTATTCCCTGATCACCGCGGCCGGAGGATTCGTGAGGACCGTCCGTTTTTCTCCTTTCTCCCTCTCCTCATGGAAAGATCTGGGTTTCTCCATCCAGGGTATCGACAAGCCAGATATGGCCGGATTCAGGATAAGGGACCCGGATACCATGTCCCAGGTCTTCCCCGTATCCGGGACTGTTGACATATGGGGGCTGGGACCGGGGTCCATTGAAGGAAGGAACCATGATCACGTCATTAACCTATCCGGTCCATGGACCAATGGGTCAACACTCCTGGAGGTTCTCCTTCTTGAATTGGAGTTCTCAGGGGATCCGATGTGCTCTCCCATTCTTTTCGGTATTTCCCTGAACTATTCCGTGGGCTATCCGTATACCGATAACCTTGAACATGAAGAGCATATACTCCTCAGGTCCAACCTCACCCTATTGCCGGTCGGCCTCGAGCTTGATCCCGGTCACGACACCGGATGGGCGATATTCGGACCGGTGGAGATAGAGAGTATACGACCGCAGCACCTCTTCCTGAACGGCTCGTTCCTTGGGAGCGGGAACTGCATGAAGGCCTCCATATTGAACAGTCAGCTTGAGACTGTGAGTGGGTTTTCAAAAACACTCTCCACTCAGGTCGAGGTTGACGGGTCAGAAGTGAACATCAAGTGGGAGGGGCGGAATATCATGGATCTTCCTGCAACTATCAGGGTCTTCTTCATTAAGGTTCATTTCGAAAAAGGTACCTCTATCTGTCCGGTTTTGAACGATTTCGAACTTGGTCTCTCAACAAAGCCTGAGCTCCTGGGTGTATCCATAGAGAAGAGCAGTATCACAAGGGGTGAAATGACCTATCTGGAATTCGATCCAATGGACCGGGAAGACCCGGTGGAGCATCTTGCCATTGAGGTGAAATACAGGGGGCCCTCGGAAAAGTTATGGCAATCCGAGGGACTGAGCGACCCGTATTGGGACGGAACCAGTTGGGTCTCTCATTTCATGTCAAATGTTGAGATGGCCTCCGGCTTCTATGATTTCCAGGCACGGGTCACGGATGATACCGGGCTTTCGACCCAATGGATAGAGATCGTGGGTATTCTGGAAATAAGGAACAATGTTCCCAAACCCCCAATGATCTCTATGGAGCCACCCTTACCAAAAGTTACAGATACGGTTGAGTTCAGCATGCTCAGGCCGGGGGAGGATGTGGAGATCGTGGAGAACGACCTGACATACAATATCTACCTGATAGGCCCGGATGAAGTGATGCTGGAGTACAGGGACCTCCCCGAACCCGAAATGGAAGTAAACGGAATTGAACTCAGGAAACATGACACATGGGAGGTCCATGCAACGACCTGGGATGGTGAGAATGAGAGCATCCCGTACTCCATCGATTTTACCGTGGAGAACTCACCTCCCAGGGTAACGGGCCATTTTCCAGAGCAGGTTGTGACACAGGAGGATGTCATCTGGACGGAATATTCCTTCATGAAGTGGTTCAGGGATGATGATGGAGACGACCTTGATGTGTTGATCGACTTCCCGGAGGACCTGGAGGTTGAAATTGAGAGTGGCAACTTCCAGATCGCTCCCCGATCCGATCACAACGGAATGTCATACATCCGGATGAGAATCGACGATGGCGAGGCAAGTATAGATGAGAACATATCGGTGGTTATCACACCTGTGAATGACCGGCCAGTATGGAATACCGATATCAAGATCTCGATAAGACAGGACCAGTGGGCTTACGTGGATATCGGAGCTGAAGATCCAAAGGACGGCGAGGACGTGAATGTCCAGATCGATTTCCCGGCTGAACTTCTGGAATATATCTCCGGTGACAACCTTTTCATCTACCCCAACGGCAGCTTCCGTTTCAAACCCGATAACAACATGATCGGTCGACACAAGGTCAACTTCAGAATTATTGACAGCGAGCACGAACTGAAGGACGAACTTACCCTCGAGGTGCTGAATGTCAATGACCCCCCGGTCATCAAAGGGGCTTCCACAGAAAGGAACCGGCATTTCTATATGTCCGGGGAAAAGATCGTACTGGAGGGAAATGCCTATGACCCTGATATCATGTGGGGGGACAGCGTTTACTATCATTGGAGTTCCCATTTCTCCGGCCCTCTCGGAAATGGGTCCACAATTGTTGCTTCCCTTCCCCCCGGCAATCACCAGATCACACTCACGGTCCTTGATTCTCTGGGTCAAAGTGATAATTTCACCTTTATGATAACCGTGGCATCGGTAGAAGACAAGGGCGACCCTTTGATGAGAACCTGGGTGCTGTTCACACTTTCAGGTTCCATCTCTTTCATAGTATCTATCCTGTTTGCGGTTGTGATCATAACTTCGATCGTTGGGAAACGGCGTTCTAAAGGTGAAACATCCGACCCGAAGGCCACAAGGAAGGATGATCAGATAGATGGTTACCCGCCGAGAGCTCCTGACCTCGGACTGGGGGCTCTTCCGGAGAAAGCGGAAAATGGAACTCTGCATGAGCTTCCTCCCTATATTGAGAAAACAGATAATGGAATATATTCAGGAGATCCGGTCGGTGAAGGGGGCCAGGGTGATAATAGAGACTCCGTAGCCGAAAGTGCAGGCGATGGTAGGTGGGATGGAGGTGATACCAATGTCAGATAGAAGATTTGCATTGCTTTCCATGCTGATGGTCCTATTATTTATGACAGGAGCACTTACTTTCCAGAAAGGAGATGATGGGATCGAAGCAGCTGGAGGTCAGACGGATAAGGATATCCCCCTCGACACTTCAACATCCATTCCATCAACGGTGAACCTCGTCAAGACCATCAATAGAGCCAGCATACACAGCCAGACATTGAACGGACCACGGAAGATGATGGTAACGAACGGTGAGAAGGTATTCTTCTGCTACAGCTGGTACAACAGCTCTGCAGTGACACTCAGTGTGGTGGCTTCCTTCAACAATGGAAAGAACTGGACATCGGTTGTGGATATCTACAGTTCGACCTACTACAATGCGATACCCTTCAAATCGATATTCATATGGAAGGGCGACCTTATGGTGGTCTTCCTTGCCCAGCATGCAATGGGAAGCAACAACAGACTCTACATGAAGAATGCATCTCTGTTAAACTGGCAACGGTTGATTACGGCTTCGACAACGACCATATGCTCTTCATACGGGGGGAGGTTCGACCTCACTTATGATCAAGATGGCATACATATTGCCATGTGTAGGGCAAACTATTTCGATCCATGGTATTACCACTACTCCGGTACTTCATGGTCAAGCGGCACCATACTCTCCGGGAGCAATACCGGGACAGGGGTTGGCATCCAGATAGCAGGTTCAAGGTCATCTCCCAAGATCATGTATTTCTACTGCCGACGCTCTAATCCCGGTTATATCAACATGAGGACCTCCACCGACAACGGGACCTTATGGACGACAGCCACCATCGTCATGAACAAGACCACAGATTACAGGCTGATGGATTGTGTCAATATCAATGGTACATACATTCTCATCGCGAACAAGTACCACAACGATGATATCGACATCTCCATCTCCAGGGACAACGGGACCACCTGGTCGGATGCCAGAACCATCGTTTCCAATAGGGGTCTGAACAGTTACGAGGAGAATCCCGAGGAGTTCTCGGTGGGGGCCACATCGGGAGGAAGGGTGATCTATCTCCTTTACGAAGGGTCCAATAACGAGATCCGGATGATCTACAGCACCGACTGGGGATCCAACTGGATTAGCGAGAGCAAGGCCGTTCAGCTAACATCATCGATAACCTTCGACCCCAACATAGAGGAGCAGTGCAGGTACTTCTCCACCATGGTCCGCAACGGGTCCTACTACGACATCGATATCTACAACATCCAGGAACTCTACCTCGATGATTATTCCCCGAGGAACCTCACCGCAAGTTCGGGATATCTCTACATCAACCTGAGCTGGGATCCTCCCAAAAAGGATTTATTCAAGGATTACAGATTCCTGAATTACTCCCTTTACAGGGGAGCAAGCGCGGATGAGCTTATCCTCTACCGCTCCCTGGGAAATGTGAGCTGTTTCAATGACAGCCTCCTCGATTTCACCCCCGGGAAATATTATTACGGGATAAAGGCTGTTTTCGAGAAGATCGGATCGAGCCAGATGAGCAACATTGTGTCGGCGGAGCCAAAGATACCACCACGTCCAAGGATAACGGATGTAGTGAACGGTGACCTCTCGGTGACGATAACCTGGGACAATATACCCCATGAAGTAATGTACATTTTTCCGGTGGAATATTACACCATATTCAAGGGTAATTACCCCGATTCCCAAGTCGAGATGGCCAGGGTATACCAGGGCAACACCTATCACGATACGGATATCGACCCATATCCGGCGTTGTACTATTACACCGTCACCTATACCCTCATGGGGGTTGGTGAGGGAAAACCCTCCGACCAGGTCATGGGGGATCCGAATACATCACCTGACCCCCCCGAAGGATTCGATCTCAAGGAGGTAACGGGTGGTGTAACGCTTGAATGGGCTCCCCCTGACGACACCGGGAACCTGCCTATCACGGAATACATCATCTACAGGGGAATGTACCCGGAAAAGCTGAAAGAACTTTCAAGGACAGGGGCCGAAACACTCTCCCTTGACCAGCTCAACATCCCTTCCGGAACCATATATTTCTATTCCGTTTCTACCCTGAACAGGCTTGGAGAGTCACTGCCCAACGGCCCAATAATGATGATATACAAAGGTATACCCTCCCGACCCAGGGATCTGATTGCCAAGCCCGGGAAGGGGGTGATCGAGCTTACCTGGTCCCCCCCTGCCGTTACCTGGGGTATCCCGGTAGATCTTTACAATATCTACCGGTCAAAGGCGAACAACCCCCCCACACTGTACAAGACCGTGACGGGCAATGAACGGTCCTTTACCGATATAGTCACCACCGGGGTGGAGTATTGCTATCATGTCTCGGCTGTGAACCCCTACGGTGAAGGTCAGATGGAGGGACCGGCAGGTGCAGTGGCATCATGGATCCCTGGCATTGTTTCCTCGGTTAGTGTGGAGACCGGGAATATGACCATTCGTCTGGACTGGGAACCCGTAACGGATGATGGTGGGAGCAGCATCACCCTTTACACTCTTTACCGATCAAAGGAGGATGATCCCTGGAAAGAGCTCGTCGATATTCCACCTGGTCTCCTTTCGTTCATCGATAACGGACTGACCAATGGAGTGGGTTATTCATACTGGATATCCGCTTCGAACAAGAACGGAGAGGGTCCGTTATCATCTCCTGTTTACGGGATACCGGGGGCGGACCCTCATTCCATCAGAACGATATCCGCAAAACCGCTCCTTCACGGAGCATCACTCGAATGGTCATATCCCCCTGACGGGGGGAGAGATATTGTGGATTTCAGGGTCTATCGGGGAGAGGGAAAGAATTCTCTGAAACCCTACATCACCATATCCATTGATGACCTTGAAGTTATATCTTTCATGGATGATCTACTAATGTACGGGTCAGAATACTTCTACGCGGTCACGGCCCTTAACGAACTGGGCGAATCAGGGCTATCACCAGTTGTATCGGTTAGACCTTACGGGGCTCCGGGCTCACCTGAGGACCTGACAGGATATGGATCGTTGCATGAGGTCTACTTCGAATGGGCTCCTCCTCATGATGACGGAGGGCTCCCGCTGGAAGGATACAATGTCTATTACAGGAACAGACGTATGGCCGAGTGGGGGGTTATTGAAAAATGGCCGGACCCGGGGCAGCTTTTCGTCAGGATGACGAGGTTCAACCCCGGCGATGAGATCGAGGTCCGGGTTACATCATTCAATTCTCTGGTTGAGGGGTCGCCCTCGAAGGTGCTGACCATCAAGATAGGAAGCACTCCAGAAGCCATCGAAACCCTGACTGGATCTCCCGGGGATGGTCGGTGTACATTGAGTTGGGAAAAGCCTATTGACAACGGCTACCCCGTTACCTCTTATCTTCTGTATATGATCGATGAGAAGGGTTACCTACTTAGACTAAGGACCATCGATGGTGAGGCAACCTCGGTGAACCATGACGGATTGATCAACGGGCAGGACCACTCCTACCGGATATCCGCTTTAAATATGCTGGGAGAAAGTGAGCTATCGAATATAGTGATCGTCACACCGGGTAGCGTCCCATCACAGGTCGAGCATCTGTGGATAGAACGGATTGGGGATGGTTCGGTCACATTGACATGGACCCCTCCGATCTCAGGTGGTGGATATTCCCTGACCGCCTACCGGATCTACAGAACAAGCGAAAACATATCAGGGGAACTTGTGGCCGAAATGGACCCGGATTCATTTGAATATACGGATACGGGACTCGAGAACGGACATACATACAATTATTACATCACCGTAAGGAGCGATGTAGGGGAGAGTAAGATGAGCGAGGTTGTACATGCCATTCCACTTACCCACCCCTCCGACCCGATGGATCTCAGGCTCTCTTCCTCAACGGACACTGTCACCCTCGAATGGCTCCCACCACAGGATAACGGCGGGATCAAGATCGAGGGATATCTGATATATAAAGGCATGTCCCCGTCGGAAATGGATTTCTGGAAGGATCTCGGACCGGAGGAACTCTCCACCGAGGACATGTCCGTATCGGAAGGTACGTATCATTACCGTATCCATGCCTACAATTCCATGGGAGCCAGCGATGGTGTCGATGCCGAGGTCGACGTTCCTCCCAGGATTCCGATCGCCGTGATTATAGGCATATCGGCCTTTCTCGTTCCTCTACTGGTCCTTGGGGCTGCGCTCCTCTTTCCTTACATGATCAAGAAGAAGGAGGGATGGAAACAGGAGGAGCAAAAGAGGGGGGAGGAGCTCTTACCACCACCGGGTCTCCCGCCAATTACCAGAGACCTGCCGGGTCTGCCCTCTTATCCCGGTACAGGAGGCTTTCTCCCGGGAACGGGCCAGATTCCAGGGTCTTTCTTAAGACAAACACCTCCAACGCTGATGCATGCACCTCAAGCAGCTACACTGAGAGTGCTCCCACCTGCACCGCCAACACCTGAACCTGAAATAATCCCGGAACCGGAAGCACCCTTTCAGTCGGAACTTGTTGAACTGCCCGAAATGAAAGAGACAGTGTTTCCGGCCACAGTCAAACCTGTCGAGCCTCCTGCTGTCGAAGAAAGCTTCCTGGAGCCCCCCGCCCCCGAGGGACAAACCATTTTCCACGAGGACCATGACCATCTCTGGAGCCCACAGATGGTGGAGCACAGAAGCGTCCAGGAAACGGAGAACGCTCTCCAGATGCTCAAGGAGTTGAACGACCTGAAGAAGACCGGTGCCCTGACCGAGGAGGAGTATGATATCTCCAAGAGAAGACTTCTGAGGAGGATCTGAGATCTCTCATTGGGTAAAACAGCAAAATATTAGATGGCCGTTAGCGGGTCTCGGAAAGCGAGGTATTCAATAATGGCCCAGGAAGCACCCGGGGAAAGGTCGAAATTCGAGGCCTTGATCTTCATAAGCATTGTCTCCATGATAATAATGTCGACCTCGGCCGGTATTGGCACCGTATGGTCCTTTGTCTTTTCACCGGGGAACAGCTTCCACTGGGAGTACATAGCGATCATGATCGTGTTGTCCGTTTATGTGTTGGGGGTGGAAGTCATTTCCTTCGTTCACCACCGGAGATGGATGAGACCCTTCTACATGGTCTCCACCACCATGATGGGGACCTTCTTCTACATGTCCATTGCATCCGTCACTGGCGGTTTTTTACTCTTGATAGGTGCACTCACCGGACTGTTGAGGGGGGCGGAATGGTTCCCCTGGACGTTAAGGTTTATGGTTGCCGGTGGAGTGGTCATACCTGTCGTCTGGGGTTTGATCGAGGGGCGCTTCCTGTTGACGAAGAGGGTCAAGATACCCCTCAAGGGATACAGGGGAAAGGGTTTCAGGATCGTTCTGATATCGGATGTCCATGTGGGGCTCCTCGTTGCAAAGCACAGGCTTTCGAGGATCGAGAGGATGATCTTGAGGGAGAGGCCCGATATTATCGTTTCCGGGGGTGACCTTCTCGACACGAACCCGAGATACCTTGGATATGTGACGCCACATCTGAAGAGGATAGCATCTCTCGGCACTTCATATGCAGTGATCGGGAATCATGAATTCTACCACGGGTTCGAAGAATCCAAGGAATTCTTGAGAGATGTCGGGTTCGAGGTCATGGACAACAGAACAGTGATCGACAAAGTGACCGGCGTGTCCATCATTGGTGTCAGCGATCCCTCCGCATTCGAGAGCCACGATGCCTACAGGGAGAAGATCGAGGTGCTGGTCTCCAGGGCTCCGAAGGGAAGACCTTTGATATTTCTGAACCATCAACCCATTCATTTCAGGAAGGCCGCGGAGCTGGGGGTCGGATTGATGCTTTCGGGCCACACTCATTCGGGACAGATGTGGCCCGCCGGATTCGTCACGAAGGCGATATTCAAGGACGGGGACAGGGGGCTGAACCGGGTGGGGGATTCCTATCTGTATGTATGCATCGGGACGGGTTCCTGGGGCCCTCCGATGAGAGTCGGAGCGCCTTCCGAGCTGGTGGTCCTCGATATAATGCCAGCTACGAGCGATAGATAAAGAGGAGAAAAAGAAAGGGGGGCGAAACGACTCATTCCACCCCCCTGAGCCTGTAAACAGGCGGTTGCGGTGTTCAGGCAATGCCGTCGTTGTCGGTATCCTCAAGATGGCCGTCCGTAGAGTATCCTTCTCCCATCTCGACACCATCGATGAGGAGATCATTGTCGGTATCCCAGTCGTTGGGGTCCGTTCCCAGACTCAGTTCCATGGGATCCAACAGCCCGTCGCCGTCGGTGTCGCGGTTCATGTAATCGGTCCCGATGGACATCTCGTACTCATCGGCAAGTCCGTCCCCGTCAGTGTCCTCCGGGGGTGGGCCGGGGGGCCCGGGGTTGGGTTGAGGGGGGACCGGATTTCCGGGCCCTCCGGAGGTGCCGTCGTTATCGGAGTCTTCAATGTGTCCGTCGGTGGAGTCGCTATCTCCGAACTCGACCCCGTCGATGAGCATGTCATTGTCGGTGTCCCAATCGTTGGGATCGAGGCCCTTAACGAGCTCCCAGGAGTCGATGAGGCCGTCGCCGTCCGTATCAGCGTTGAGGTAGTCGGTCCCGATCAGGAACTCGTGGACGTTTAGTATGCCATCACCGTCCAGGTCGTCGGGGTTGATCGGCCCCGGTTCGTTGGGGCCGGGAGTGGGGTTAGGTGAGGGGTTCGGTACCGGTCCGGGTCCGGGCGTGCCTTTGCCCTGTCCTCCTCCACCGCTGCTGCCCTTTCCCTGGAAATCCCAGGGCCATGCATCATCGGGATCGTAGATCCCGTCACCGTCGGTATCGGGGTTGTTCGGGTCGGTGGGCTGATACAGTACCTCTCCCGTATCGGGGTTTATACCGTATTCCCTGTAGTACTCCGCATGATTATCATACGGGGGGTCCACCCGGGAATATGATGCGTATTCCTCTCCGCCGAAATAGTCATTGTCGAGCTCCGCATCCGAGGGATCGGCCGGGTCCATGGAGTTCTCCACTTCCCAGCCATCCGGGAGGCTGTCGCCGTCCGTATCCCAGTTGTTGGGGTCCGACCCTGCCATATATTCATCCAGATTTGTAAGATGGTCGCCATCGGGATCGAAGTCCCAATCGTTTCCCTGAAGAGGATTCAGTGCTGCCGCCATTCCCGCAAGCGCCGCGACGCCAAGGAAGAGCACGATCATGTATGAAATGGTTCTCATTTTTTCAGACCTCCTTTACGTGAGAATAACATTCCATAGGTGAATATATAAAGGTTGTAGTGCAATATTCGAACACTTTTACAAAATAAAAATAATATCAATTATAAATTGTTAGAAATGAAAAGTAGAATAATGGATATAAGGGTTCGATTTGGCATTTCTACAATGCCACGTCAAAATATCATCACAATTCACGAATATATAAACATTATCGAACATATATAAAACAAAATATTTAGAAAACTGTAATAAAGTTAAATGAAAAACCTAAATAAAACTGCCACTACAGATATAACCACGCGCCTCTAACCTATTAATAAGTTATGATACATGTGTATAATGGAGGGCCCGAAAGATCTTTGGTTGGAAGAACAGCAGGATAGGTGCAGTTCCATCAACCTATTATCCTTCCGACGGCCCACTGCGCGAGCCATCCCGTCACAGCAGCCGTCCACAGCAGCAGAGGCCCGTGCAGCATCAAGGTGTAGATATGCCCCCCTTTGAATCGTCTCGCCGCATCGGCGGAAAACACAACATGAAGCAGGACCACGGTGACAACGGAGGCGAGAAGGATGAACTCGAGCCCCGCAACGTCCTTGATCAATACCAGGGGTTGGAAGTTCTCTATCTCCTCCGCCGAGGTTTCGAGGCCCCCGAGCTTGTCTAGCATCTCGAGAACCACGGAAAATATCATGAACATCCCCCCCGAGATGAAGACGGTAAGTCCGTAGAGTATGGCAGCGAAATTGTCGGCCATCAGATACCTTCTCTTCCGAAGAGAGCTCAGTGTAGTGAAATGGCCCGATATCAGCGACGAAACCTCCTTGGGGCTCCCCCCGGCGGATATACCCTCCTGATATGTGCTCAGGAACTGCGATATGAGCTCCGATCTAGTCTCCTTCACGAACAGGCCCCAGGCCTTTTCGGAATCTATCCGGAGCTTCAGTCTGTCATAGAGATGCCTCACCTGCCCGGTCAGCGCCCCGAAGTCGTGCCATCTTATCCTCTTCAATCCCTGTGCGGGGGCCCCTCCCTTGCTCTCCGAAGTTGATCCTATGGTCCTGATGAACGCCCCGAAGGCCTCGTCCCTCCTTCCGATGGTCCTCTCTTCCCTGGCAACGAGGATGCCCGGAACGATAAGGGGGGTGGACACCACTGCAAGATAGAGAAGGAGAGTGGACCATCCCAGGGGGAAGAACAGCATCACAATGGCAAGAACCGCCGAAGATACAACGCCGACCCCCAGCCAGAGGTCAAGGGTCCTGTGGAATCTCGATTCCTTCAATCTGGGTTTTGGATCATACCAGATATTCTCCCTGGGGAGCACCCCGTTGATGACGAGCCACAGCACCATCTCGACGACTATGAATATGAACACGATCAGGAAAGACATGAGATAGTGGTTGATCCCGACCAGCATGGAGAGGACTATCAGAAGAACGTTCAGGAACATGGTAACCGAGATCAGGGAGATGTAGACCTCCCTCACAATCTCGACCCTGTCGAGAGTCGTCGAATACCTGGATTTGAACTCCTCCATCACCGCCTCCTCCTCGTTGCGGAAGAACACCTTTGGGTCCTCGTCGGATTCTATGGCGTATGCCATCCGTTCGAGGAAATCCCCGAACCTCTTTGAAGGGGTCTGCCTGGATACGATCCTGAGGGCCCTCGGGAGCGGTATGTTCCACCTCCTGGCAAGCTCCTGAACCTTCCGTAGCTCCCAGAGTACCGCCTTGGAGCTCTCTTCCTTGGCCGCAATCTCGAAGATGGAGGATCTGGTGGACGATGAGAGAGACAGCACGGCGATCCTTACCACAAAGAGATGCAGATCGTCATCTATCTCGTGCTTCTTCTTCTCCCACAATACATAAGGCCACATGGCTGCTGTTAGCAGGGAGAACAGTATGGTAAGCAGCAGGAGGGCAAATGCCCATCCCGAGAAGAATATGGATGGCAGCAGCAGTATCAATATGCCGGCAAGGATGACCGCCGCGGTCCCCACCGGGAGGACCCTTGTGAGAACCCAGACCTTCGGGTCCATGTCGAGGTCCCTGTATGCTAGAATCAGGCTCATCCGGCCTCAACCCCTGAGTTCCTTTGGAATGCCTTCCCAGCCGCTGTCGGAATACATTTTAAAGATGTTGTTTACCTCGTCATATCCAAGTATATTGTTCTCCACCATGGACCTGATGACCCTCTCTCTTCGATCGAGCTCGGTGTAGATATCCTTGCTGAACTCGAGTCCCATCTTCGGAGCGATCTTGTGCTCCAGGATGTACGAATTGTACATCCCGGTGAAGTAGTGCGTGTCCCTGACCGGATCCCATTCGAAGATGGTCCTTGTCAGTATCCCGCCCTTCTCCTTGGAATATTTGATTATCTCCTCAAGTGCGGAGCACCTTCTCTTAATCCGCCCCTCGTCGTATACTATCTCCTGGAACAGGGCCAGGTTCATGTTGTCAATGAACCTTATGGGAACGTTTATCGGGTCGCCGGTGAACCTCTGGATCATCTTGGCTATCGATGATGCGTGGAATGTTGAGAGCACCGCGTGCCCCGTCTGCATCGCCTGAAAAGCTGCCGATCCCTCCTTTCCCCTGACCTCGCCCACGATGATGTAGTCGGGCCTTGACCTCAACGCGGTCTTCACGAGATCGAAGAGTTCCACCCTGGCCTCGTCGAAGACTGTCTCCCTCGTGATCAGCCTCTGCCAGACCTCGTGGGGAACAACAACCTCGGGGGTGTCCTCGGCGGAATAGATCTTTTTCTTGAAGTTGATGAACGAGAGCATTGCATTTAGCGTGGTGGTCTTCCCGGAAGCCGTCTCTCCGGATACGAAGAGGGACATCCCGTACTCGAGGCACAGCCAGAGGTATGCTGCCATCTTAGCCGAGAATGTCCCCCATTTCACCAGCTGCGGCATGGTCGGAGGCTTTTCGAAGAACTTCCTGATGGTGAAACTTGCCCCTCCCTTGGAAACGTCCTCGGAATAGATGATGTTCATCCTGGACCCATCGGGAAGGGCGCCGTCGACTATGGGTCTCGAATCCGTGACAGGTCGTCCCATCCTCTCTGCGGTTCCCCGGATGTATAGGTCGAGCTCCCTCTCGGATCGGAACCTGAGATTGGTCCGGAGCATTCCAAAGACCTTGTGGACGACGGAGAGGTTCTTGAGACCCACGGCGTGGATGTCCTCCAGATATGGATCCCTCAGCAGAGGTTCTATGATCCCCCCTCTGACGAGGTCCCTCTTGAGAGCATAGATCATCTTCCTCTCCTCATCTCCGGAGAGGGGCAGCTTCTTTCCCCTTAGCCTGTCGAAGATCGTTTGCCTGAATTCTCTGGGATATGTGACCTTACGGAAAAGTTTGTCTATCCTGTCCTCAAGGTCAACGTTGACATCATGGACCGTATCCATCGGTGCCAGTTCAAGGATCTGATCCTTGACAAGGTCTAGCTTTTCCATCTCCTCTTCTGTCAGATTCGGCTCGATGACCTCGTAGCTCCTTCCTCCTTCCTTCCTGTCGTGGACATGTATGAATATCGGATCACCCACGGGATAGATGAGATTGATCTTTCTGAGTATGGACATCTCCTCGGTGAGGCTCTCGTGGAACGAGGGTGCGACACCGCCCTCTGCCGTCATGGACTGTATGTAGGTCCTGAGATGCGGGTTCCTTTCCATGGCTCCTTCGAGATCCATTCCTTCACCTTTCAAGCAACAGTGGTTATGTCAACGATGAAACCTGCCCTGGGCTCTATTCTGAAGCCGACCGCGGTGCTCACGGGCCCGGTTGCATGGGTGTATCTTGTAACGTACATTATATGCTCCATGCTGCCCTCGACAACATCGGTCTTCAGCTCAAGGAGTATATCGGCCACGGACCTGAACGGTCCCATGATGTCATGTGAGAGCTCCTGGGGGTCAATTGTGAGAATGATCGTCCGGTTCTTTCCTACGATCTTCTTGAAGAACGATATGGTGTCCAGTGCCTTGGCCTCGTCGATATCGTTCATCACAAGGGATGAGAACGTGTCCACCGCGATAACCTCGGCCTCGTATAGTCCGGGGGTGGACTTCAAACGGGTCAGGAAATCCGCCCTCTGCTTGGCCTTTCCGATCAGAGGGAAGACGGGGACGAACTTGAGCGTCCCGTCGAGCAGGTTCTTCTTGACCGGATAATCCAGAGATTCCATCTGGTTGAGGAAGCCCTTGGTCGTGAGTTCGGTCGAGATCACGTTGATGGTATGGTGATGGAGCAGGAATCCGTATATCAATCTCTGTATTATCGCCGATTTCCCGCTTCCCACGGACCCGGATATAACCATCAGAACACCCTTTGGCAACCCCCCTCCGAGGTGTCGGTGAAGGCCGTCCCTCTCGAAATCGAACTTCAGAAGACTGGAGCCTGTTCTCATCGCCATCTTCACACCTCCCGTATCCTGAAAATGATGCTGTCATCGGCGCTTCCACTTGCGGTCCCCTTTTCCGTCAGTCCCGAAGTTGATGCCCAACCGCTATAATCAACATCCTCCTTCAGGTTCGGAACCCTGAAGACCACCTCCACCACATCTCCCGGGCCCCATCTTGTTCCGTTTCCCATCAGATCGACCCGGATGTCATTCCCTCCCTTGCCGGTCCCGTTCGCCGAGACGACTATATCCTGCATGGAGAGGTCCACGGTCCCCGTGTTCTTGAGGTAGAAGGTCAGGTTGGCATCGCTCTTATCGTAAAGGACGAAGAGTGGATCGTTGATGATGGTGACCCTGGATCTCATCTCTCCCTCCACCAACGACGCCTCGTACCCTATGTTCTCCGCATAGGTGTCAATGACCTCCACCAGCGTCAGGGCCACCGCTGAGGAAACGATTATGGCGGCGATGAAGAATATCATCTCGGATACCGCTGTACCTGCCATTTCCTGTTTTCCTCCTACCCTTTGGAGATCTCCCGGGTGGTAACGGATATGCCCCACGGACCGATGATCTTCACTGACCTGGGATCGGTCACGTTCGAAATCGATGCCAGGTGTTCCTGTCCCGGATAGATGAAGCCGTACTCCTCGAATATTCCCTTCACGTACGTTCCGTTCAGGAGGATGTCAAGGGAATCGAGAGCGACGACGTTCGATCCGGTGTTGATTACCGTGACGTTCAGGACGGAGATGGTGTTGTTGAAGGAAGCTTCCGCTATGGCGATCCCGGTGTTTTGGATCTCCACCATCTCGTCCGTCAACCCTTCTTTGGCGTCCCTGAGATCGGTCAAGGCGCTGTCTATGGAGGGTTGGGCGAGCATGAGACCCGTTGCCAGACCTACCATCAGTATGGCAACTGCAGCGGCGCTCCCGGTTCCTGACGTCTCATGTCACCTCCTCTTGGAGCGTATCTTCTTGATGTATTCCAGGGATTGAACATGGTCCTCGGCATCCATCCTCCAGGTGGGTTTCCGTCCGTCGGACGGACCCTTGCTCCCAACGGTCCCCCTCGCTATCTCAAGTATATTGTCGATGAGGGTCTCATCGATCCACCCGAGATCGGAATAGTATTCCAGCGTCCTCTCGATACCCTCCTTGCCAACCTTCTCGATAAGGAACTTGGTCCACCTGAGGACCGCTTCCTCCGTCTCCAGGTCGGGACCGCTCCAGAGCTCGCCTGGCCCCTCACCTTCCTCATCGAAGATGTTCGTCAGATCATTGAAGGATCCGGCTTCCTCCATCTCCTCGAATTCATCATCATCAAGTGTTTCGGGTCTGATAAGCCTGTCCCTGCTCTTCAGAGGGGGGATCTCCACGAAGGGATTGATGTTTGCGGATATGAGGTCGTAGAGTCCGGAGAGCTCGCTCACGGTGGATTCGATATCCTTCATGGCGTTCTTCAGGCCTTCGAGGCTCTTGAGAAGATAGGATATCCTGTCCATCTCGGCCTTGAGGTCCTTTACCTCGCCCTCCATCATACCAACATTGTGCTTGAGATCCTCGACAATGTCCCGGGTCCTTCTGAGATCATCCTCGATCTTGTACAGCTGCTGGGTTCCGGCGACATTGATCGAGGGGGCGGACATTCCACGCTGGTCAAAACCAGGGGCCCCCCTTGGAGGAGCGGGGGCCTGCTTGGGTCCTTCGACCTTTTCCTCAGGGCTTCTGACAGGTTTCACCTTCCTTCCGGAGACCATGGGAGGTCCGATGCGGACCTCGTAGCGCTCGACGTCTCCGGTCTTCACGCCTTCCTTCCTGGCAGGGGTGGAAACCTCCACCGCCTCGTCCTCTTCCAGGCCGTCGTCCTCTTCGTCTATGACGAACTCGACGTCACTGGACCTGCCCTTCCTCCTTACCATCTGCTGTCCTCCGAAAAGATCAGCTCTCGAAGGGGACCACCCCTCCGGTTGGATAACTGGAAGGGGTTCTCAACAGATCATAGGTTGTGTGTCCGGATGTGAGGACGTGCAAGTTGAGCTCCAGCACGGAATCGGGCGGCAGAGGTGTAGCACAGAGTGATAGATCCAAGGTTATCTTCAGCTGCGCCCTCTGGCCCAGGATGAACGTGGCCGGGGTCCCGGTGGGGTTCCACTGGTTGTTGGGGTCAAGGATCTCATCCACATCAAAGGTTGTCGCCCCGCCTCCGTTGATCGTCCAATCCATAATAAGATCATTGGAAAGGGCATTTCCTCCATTCGGTGTGGCCCGGACATGGATCACGACATCCTGCATGTTCACGCCTTCCATACCGTAAAGGTCGATGTTGAGGATCACAGTGGATATCAGGCCTGCCGCGTTCATGGTACCTTCCGCAACAGTTATCTGCGGGGTCGCCTGAACCAGGTTCTCTGCGCTGGTTCCCGCGTCCTGTGCTCTCTCTTCAAGGTCCTCGGCGGTTCCTATTATCACCGCCGCAGCTATGGCAGCCACGAGTATCAGGGCTATGAAAACTATCAATGTCCCGATGCCTATGGCGCCCTCTTCTTCTTTCTTCATCATCTTCTTCATTCGGTTTCCTCCTGAACTTGAGTGGATCTTGATGATCGTCTTCCTGTTTTCCTCCTGTTCATCTTCAGCTCCATCTCTATCTCATCCGGAAATTTTGATGGGACCATGGATATGAGATTGTACTCCTCCTCAACAGGGGTGAAGTCCCTTGGTCCTTCCTCGGAACCTGCCGGTTCGTCATCCACCGCCTCGAGGTCGATCCCATCTTCTTCGTGGAGGGCCTCCTCCGTTTCCTCTTCGAGCTCCTCCCCCCATTCCTCGTTCTCTTCCTCCTCGCCCTCCATATCGATCTCCACATCCTCGGTGATCTCTTCTTCGAGGACCACGACCTTCTCTTTTTCCCTGTCCCTGAACTGCTCAAGGACCGCGGGGAAAAGATTGAACTCCACGGTCTTCTGGGCAAAGGGCTCCACGAAATCTATGGTCTCCTGGGGCGGGTCGGATCCGAGACCTCCGGGTGCCATGGGGGCGACCCTGATGTCCCTGATGATCTGATCGCTGTTGTTCTCTATGGTGATGTAGTACTTCGCCGTTCCACCCTTGGATGAGAGCCTGGTCCGGAGTATGACCCCCTCGCCCATGAGGATCTCGCCCCTGATGCCGAGGTTCCAGTCCTTGTCCTTGGGGACAAGGATGAAGGTGGATTCCTTGAACTCCCGGGGTCCGATCAGCCCGTAGTACCGTTCGGGAACGTTCTGGAAGTCCTTTTCGGAAAGGAAGGGGCGGATTATTATCTCGCCAAGAGGCTCGCTCATGGGGTTCTCTATCCTTACAGTGTAGTTGATCTTCCCCTCGCTGTAGAATATCGTGGATATTATCTCGAGGGTCTTGTTGAGGAGGGGGAACGGCAGATAAGTTGCCCTGTCCAGGGCAGGCTCCACCTTGCCAAGTGTCTTAAGGGCCGACTCGTAATCGCTCTTCATGGCCCGCGTCTTGGCCTGGTCCATCAATTTCAGGGCCTCGTTGATGTCGTATCCCTTCCCCTCCATATCCTGCATCCTCTTGAGGAATGCCTTCATCCTGTCCACGAACATACGGTGTAACTTCTGGGTTGTATCAAGAAGGGTGCCCGCGTTCCTTGCGATCTGGTGGGCTTTCAGAAAATTCCCGTCCGCCAGGGCCAGCTCGGCCTTGAGGAGCATCTCCCGGGCATTTTCCGTGCTCAGTTCAATCCCTCCCTGATCTCTTCTTTCAGCCTTTCAAGATCGTCCCAGGTTTTCTCGATCTCCTTCAAAGACCTCCGCTTGAGGTGGAGAAGAAGGAACTGGATGCCCACCGCGATGGCAGGGATGATCAGTACCAGAAGTATCACAGGAAGTGCACCGTTGAAACCGAACATGGCCTCGAATATCCCGGATATGCCCCTGTTGAACTCGCTCGGCACCACCCAGAGCAGAATCGGGATAAGTATTGTGAAGATACCCCCGATAAGCGAGATCAGCATGGGTTTCAGGACCGAGGAGGATACCTCCTGCCCCTCCACTATCTCTCGCCCCCTTCTCTGATTGATGAGATGAAGAATGTAGGAATCCCCCGATCTCGTGTATAGATATAGCATGACGGGGATGATGAATAGGATGTCCACGATGATGATCATCAGTCCGAAACCGTTTGCGGTGGCAAGGTAGGAATCCCTTTCCTCAAGTGGAACGTAGAAAAGCATTGCGAATAGACCGGTAAGGCCGATGGAGAGAGGGAGCAGAAACCAGCTGTTCTTCCTGTCGAGATAGAAGAAGCCTATGACCCCCGCAACAGCAGCGAAGAGAAGGATAAGCCCAAGAAGTATAAGTACGGGAAGGCCGGGAGTGTAGTTCTTTATGATGAACTCCTTCCTCAGAGCGTTGTTGGTCTCGGACAGTTCCCTCCCGGAAGGCGTGTTCTCGACAATTGTGTTCTCCGGATCGATGATGACCTCGAGGTCGAGTCTCTTTCCCTTCTCATACCATTTCAGGGTTGGCAGGGTGAAATTCACCGTGAATATTATCTCCTGCTCCTGGGTGCCGAACTCATGTGGAGCGGCTGGCCCGGCGTTGTATTCCCCTATCACTTCCCCGCCGACCTTCACCATTACGGGGATGACCTCCTGACCCCTGTTACCGGTCGTCACCATTCTGATGTAGGCCTTCCCCGTCCTCCCCTCGTAGAGATTCTGGAACTGGGTGGATAGAACATCAAGGGCTGCGTCAAAATAAACACCCATTGCGGACGCTGTGTGGGAACCGTACATCCCTGAAGGGCCTCTTATGGTGACCCTCACCGTTGCGAACTGGGAGTTCGATATCAGGTCTGGCGGTGCCGAGATGGGAATGGATATGTCCCCGAGCTGGTAAAGCTCTATCATCTCAACCTCGAAACTCTCCATGGGCAGGGTCCAACCCGTTCCGGAGGCGCTCTCGAGGTCGATGATGGATTCCACGATGAATGACTTCTGATCCGGGAAACCCGGCCTGGGGCTCGATCCGGGAGCGGGGAGATTGCTCACTCTCACCTTTATCTCCCCCTCTGTCCCGAGGTCGACCTCCGCAAGGTCCGTCAGAAGTCTGGAAAGTACAATTTCAGCCGATACGTTGATCTTTCTGTATGTCACCCCGTTCCCGGCTATGGCCTCTATGGAGATGTCCATCCTCTCCCCGTAGGCAGGGAGGTCCCCTGACAGGGGGGTCAGTGTGAGGTTGATGACCCTATCCCGGAAGGGGCCTAGGCTGAAAGGGCCAGTTTCGAGATCGGACCAGGCGAGATGCCTGAGGGAACCTGAGGGTGATGACTGAACGGCCATCAGGGTGTCGTTGCCATTCCCGCCGTTCCTGATCAGGAAACGGTAGGCTGCACTTTCGCCCACGAGGACCTTCCTGTGACCGGTCTCGAGAGGGGCCAGTATGAGGTCTGCTTTATACTGCTGCAATACCCCGACGGTGAGATCCCTTGTGACCTCCTCATCGGGGTCTGTCCTCGGATATACCGTGAGGTAGTTTTCGATCTTCATCTGGGCGATTATCATGAGATCTTGTAGCTCATCAAAGTTAGAGGCCTGGACCAATGAAGGGAGAGAGATGTTGACATAGAATATTCGGGAATCCCCCCTCATCAGGTCCACAGATATGACAGGGCCGATCTGGTTCCCGCCGTCAACAACGCCCGCCCATCTCTGGGCACCGAGTTCGAGCTCGATCTGGAAAGTATCCTCCCCGTTGCCCGTGTTCCACAACTGAAGCTTGAAGGAAGCTATCTCACCTGGCTGCCGCCAGATAAGCGGACTCTCGCTCAGAAGGTCCAGGGAGACGCTACCCACATACAGCACTGTTGTATTGACCCAGACCTCGTCGTATGTCGAGGGGTTCAGAAGTGATTGCGCCCGGATCTTCACCGCAAGGACATCGTCCACCGAGGCCATAGCGGATGGCGTGACGTATAGCGTGATGGTCTTCCTCTGCCTGGGGCTGAGATCGATGTTCGACACGTTGAACTCCACCTCCCACCCCTGGAGATCGTCGATCATCGAGATGAACTGGACCCTGTCCACTCCGTTCCCTGTATTGGATATGTTGAGATTGTACTCCACCGTCTCGTCCGGTCTGGCCGACTGTGCGCTCTCTTCCGGTTCCAGGTCAAGTCCGAACCCCTGTATGACGAACACATCAATGGACGCGTTCCTCACCAGAATGGTGTCGCTGTAACGCTCGTCCCCGGAAAGGATGGATGTGGCCTCCATCTTGACCTTCGCGCTTTCTCCGATGGGGGTCCCGTCCGGGATGGTGATCTCGACCCAGATCAGTTGCGAATGGTCCTCTCCAAGCGGATCGAACCAGTAAGGTATCAGCTCGTCGGTAAGCTGGCCGAACCTCATTACCCAGTCCTTCGGCCTGGTTATTGCCGGCTGGTTTGGGATCGCACCGGCATATATGTCATAGACATCCGCCGCGTTCCCGATGTTCGTGAGATTGAACGGCAGGAGCAATCTGTCTCCCGGGGCTCCCTCCTGCCAGTCCGGGACACCGTTGGAATCCGCATCAAGCGGGACGGAGCCGTTCCTGTACTCCTCATAGAACTCTGTTCTCGGAGGCTCCAGCTTGAAATCTATCTTCGGGTTCACGAAGACCTTCACCATCTCCCGGGCCTCGAGGGGGAGACCTTCCACGCCTTCTTCAAGCTGGGGGGTGGCTTCCACCACGGCAACGGCGGTCCCCTGATAAGGGAACGGGGGAGCTGTTATCTCCACCTTGGAGCCGAAACTCGTCTCCCCGGATTCGAGGTGAAGTATCTTGGGCGCAACAGCCCCCAGCCACCTGTCGGATTCGGACTCATTGGCCTTTGACATGTCCCATAGTGGATAGAAAAGGACGCCGTTCGGGCCCTCGGGTAGCGAGAGGTTCACGTCCATTTCGACCCCCTGCCCGTCTCTCTTGTTGTTAATGGACCGGACACCCAGGCTGAAGGAGACGTTCTGGGGAGAATCCGGAAGCCATGAGATCGTTGCGTTTGGAGGATTGACATTAATATCAACGGTATGCACAAGGCCGACCCTGATATGGCCCTCCGCCGAGGCCACGGCCTTGTAGAACGGACTCGTTGCCCTGAGGACGACCGCATCGGAGTCGCCCTCTAGGGACTTATCCTCCGCCATGGTGTCATAGTTGAGAGGGGGGATCCTCACCCGGACCCTCACTTCTCTGCTGTGCAGGGGTTTGACATTGAGCTGAATTGCCGATGTCTGGTAGAGCTCTGCGATCCAGTTGTCAGGCCTCGCGATGACTTCGATTTCGAAGGTGTCTGTTGCGTTTCCAAGGTTTGTAACGAGGAAGGAGAACTCGACCCAGTCTCCTCCCGGGTAGGCGACCTGCCAGTCCTCCGAGATCAATCTAACGCTGACTCCCGCTCCAATACCCACTTTTGTTTCTATGGATTTCTGGTCCACCACCGAAGGATCGTTTTGAGATGTCGCTTTAATCGTGATGATATCCATGTCAATGCCGGGTTTCGCATTTGAGGGAACTTTTACCGTCAGAACGATATTGCTGGACCATTCCCCGGGTTGAACGATTCCAGTATAGGTGGGTGGTGTTCCAACAAGCCAACCTCCGGAATCAATATCCAGTGTGAAGTTATCCGGACTTAGGCCATCGTTCCTTACGCGAACAACGTAGATAACAGTGTCTCCAGGATCGGCATTATTGCTGTACTCGCTCGCCTGGATGGTAAGGCCCACCGGGTTTCCGGTGACGGCTTCCACAGTGATGTTGACCGAGTTATTTCCCGGGTGATCGTCAATGGCATCCACGGAGACATTGATGGCATAGAATCCCACATCCGATGGAAGCCAATCGGAGAAAATGACGGTCTTGGAGCTGCCCGAGATCTCCAGGTCCTGGTCCTGGGAGATCGTTTCGGTGAAGAAAATGGTCATATCGGTCTTGTTTGCAGGGTAGTAGACCGTCATGGTGGCATTGACTTCCTGAGAGAAGTCAAGGGTCCCTTCATTCGATAAAAGGGCGGAGACGGTCTGGTCCGTCAGTGATATCTTCTGACCGTCGGAGTGAGAGGTGATATCGATGACGGCGATATCCGTTCCAGATGCCCTCGTTGGCCCGGCTCCGATTGGTCCACCCCAATCTAAGAACAGGAGCACGGCGATAAGGACCAGGCTTCGGGCCCACCAGATATTCCTCCTCCCTGACATGTGACGATCCTCTGTTTTGCTATTTACACTCAGAACCTTTGGTTGGATTTTATAATTTTCCCACACAAGACACGAAATTCGGCCATCTTTGGACAAATTGATGGGGGTCATTCCTGTGATTGTCCGTCCGGGATATCAATATGACGCTGAAAACTTAATAACCAATCCCTAATTACGCCGACGTATGCTCCTCTCGATCTGCGGGACCCCGGGGGTGGGAAAGACCACCGTCTGCAGGCATCTTGCCGGAAGAGGATTGAATGTAATGGACCTCAGGGAGATCATCGAGGACCGGGGTCTTTTCGAATACCGGGAGGAGGGAACGGGGGAGCTCGTGGTGGACCCGGATGTCGTCAGGAAATATCTTGAGGATGCAACCTTCACGGGGGAAAAGGATATCGTGCTTGAAGGACATCTTTCATACCTTGCACCCTCCGATCTGTGCATCGTCCTTCGCCTCAACCCCGACGAGCTCGGAGACAGGCTGCGCTCCAGGGGTTATCCGGAGGCAAAGACACGGGAGAACATGGAGGCCGAGGGCATCGGCTCCATACTCGTCGAGGCCATCGAGCTCGAGGAGGAAAGGCTTGAAGGAAGAAGCTGGGAGGAGCTGCCTTCCGGAGCGGGACCTGTGTTCGAGGTGGATGTGACCGGAACCTCGAAGTACGATGCGGCGGCCATGATCTTGGCCCTGATCCCGGCATACAAGCGCAAAATCTTAAACGAATTATCGCAATACAGACCAGGTAGAGTAGATTGGATGGAGGTCGTGGCCGGATGGTACTAGAGAACTTCAGGAGGAAACTGGACCTCTTCTTCGACCCGCTGACAAGGGTACTGAGTCCCATCCATCCGGATGTGTTCTCCACCCTTTCCTTCCTTTTTGCCGTGGGAGCGGGTTTCTTTTACGGCTGGTCCGATCTCTGGCTATGGGATGGCCCCTACGGGGACTGGCCGATCTTCATATTCCTGGCATTCATCTTCATAGGCCTCAATTCCCTGGCAGATACCCTGGACGGACGTATAGCGCGTTATACCGGTAAAACCTCGAAGACCGGGGATTTCCTGGACCATACCTTCGACAGGTTCTCAGATGTTGCCATCCTCGTGGGTATCTCGCTATCCCCTTACTGCAATACCACCTTCGGTCTTATAGCGGTGGTGTTCGTCCTCCTGTCCTCCTACATGGGAACCCAGGCCCAGGCGCTGGGATGCGGAAGGAATTACTCGGGCATCATGGGAAGGGCTGACAGGATGGTCCTTCTCATGTTCGTTACCCTGTTCCAGTTCGTGGTGCAGGCAGGTTGGGCCGTTCACGGGATCCGGATCGGTGCCCTGGGGATCAGGATCATCCCGCTGGAGGTGGCCATGGGCATAATGTTACTTGGCGGGTTGCTCACGGTCATAACCAGAGGTTTTGACACTTACAGGTCGCTGAAGGTAGAGAACGGATGTGAAAATAAAGACGAGAAAAGGCAGAGAATGAGAAGTTACCGCCCACCGGTCAGGAGACGTCCGGGGCCCAGAAAACCCTTCTGAATCCGGATTAAAGGCAAAATTTGGCAATAAGATTTATATAATCAGGAACCTACTTATTATTTCCCGACCAAAAGTTGGGCTTCGACCGATCAATATCCCTCTTTTTGGTCGTTGATTGCCCGGAAAGGGTTAGAAGAATGCAGAGTGCATCCCATCCCCTCTGATTTGTTCTTTCTCTAACCCTTTCACATCTTTTTATTAATATCATGACGATACCATTGCGATGTCGCCGGGGGTAGTGGGGACCGGAGAAGGTATCTGGCTCAGGAGGAAGGTATTCCACACGACCGTCGGTGTCGTGTTCCTCCTTTCCATCTTCCTCTTCGACCAGTTCAAATGGTTCTATCTGTTCGTCCTTGGATGCGGAATAGTACTCAGTTACGTGATGGAGAAGAAGCCGATAAGGTTCATTAAATGGTTTCTCGACAGATATGACAAGCTGGAGGACATCGTCCCCGGGCAGGGGCCCATCACTTTCTTTGCCGGTGCACTGTTTTCATGGTTCGTGTTCGGCTGGGAACCGGCTGCGGTCTCGATCATCGTTCTCTCCTTTGGAGACCCGCTTGCTTATGTGATGGGGGAGGCCATAGGTGGTCCGAAAATACCCTGGAACCGGAGAAAGACCGTGGCAGGTTCCCTTTCTTTTACGGTCTTTCCCTTTCTGCTGATATCACTTTTATGGAACCCCCTCCTGGGGTTGTTGGCCGCCGGGCTCGGAGCCATCGGAGAATCACTTCCCCTACCGAACAGGCTTGTCACGGATGATAATATGATCATTCCTCTCACGGTGTCCGCAGGGATATGGGTTCTCTCCATGCTTATTCCGGGTCTCGTCTGAGTTAACGCATCCTGCCAAGCAGGGACGATCTGTCGAAGATCGCCTTTGCTTCATCTTCCGTCAGGAGACCCCTTTCCACGACAATTTCCCTTACGGGTCTCCCCGTGGCGGCCGATTCCTTCGCCACATCAGCAGCTTTGAGGTAACCTATCTTCCTGTTCAGGAGTGTTGCAAGAGCAGGGTTGTTCAGGGCCCGTCTGTTCAGCTCCTCCGCATTCACGGTGATCCCCGAAACACATCTGGAGTCGAAAACGGGCAGGAAATTGACCAGATACTCCGCCGATCTGAGGATGAGATTGCCCATTATCGGCATCATGACGTTGAGCTCGAGCTGTCCGGCTCCCGCGGCCTGGGTTATCGCCACATCGTTCCCGATGACCACGAAACATATCTGGTTCAGGCACTCTGGCAGGACCGGATTGACCTTGCCGGGCATTATCGAGGAACCGGGTTGAACAGCCGGGAGCTGGATCTCGGAGAAACCGCTTGTGGGCCCGGATGACATCAACCGCAGATCGTTTGCTATCCTTCCAAGCTCAACAGCGAGCTCCTTGTATGATGACGAAACGGACACTATCCTGGTTGTTGACTGCATGGATTCATATGACCTGGGATTGGGTACCAGGTCAAGACCTGTTATCCTGGAGAGGTGTTGAACGGCTCTTTCCCGATACTCGGGGTGTGTGTTGATACCCGTCCCGGTAGCGGTCCCGCCAAGGGGCATCTCCAGAAGCTTCTGGCTTCTCTTCTCCAGGCTCAGGGTCACCCGTTCCAGGGCGGTCCCGTAAGCGATGAATTCGCCTCCAAGTGATACGGGCATGGCATCCTGAAGATGGGTCCTGCCCGTCTTCAGAACATCACCGAACTCATTCCCCTTGGCATACAGGGTAGTGATCAGGTTTCGAACGACCTCTATCAGTCTCTGCGTCATTCTGAATACGGATATCTGCATCGCCGTCGGAAAGGTGTCGTTCGTGGACTGGGCCATGTTGACATGGTCGTTGGGTGAGATGATATCATACCTACCCTTTTCATAGCCCATTATCTCGAGGGCCCGGTTCGCGATCACCTCGTTCGTATTCATGTTCGTTGAAGTCCCCGCCCCCGCCTGGAATCGGTCCACGAGAAATTGGTCCCGGAGCTCTCCCCCCTTGACATTCTCCGCAGCACGGATGATGGCATTTCCTATCTCTCCGGGGAGCCAACCGACCTCAACGTTGGCGAGGGCGGCGGCTTCCTTGATCGAAGCGTAGGCATCGATAAGGTAAGGATGGTTCGTCAATCCTGATACCGGAAAGTTCGAAACCGCCCTGAGGGTCTGGATCCCGTAGTAGGCATCCCGGGGGATCTCCATTTCCCCGAGGGTGTCCCTTTCCTTCCTTGTTGCTTCGGCCATGATGTCACCCGTCCCGGGTCGGTGCATGGGTCTTACCAAGATTTTACTTTACCTGTATCACAGGTGAGGTCCGGGATATGCAACCACGGAGAAAGATGTCATGAGGACTCCCGGAGAAGTGCCGTATGTCGATGATTCCACAAATGTTATAATACCTGCCATTCATCACCAATCCGGTTAGCTTTTGCTATCCAGCACCGACCCTCTCTCACGGGTGAGCTCATGAACGGAATCTATCGTAGTAACTCCAGGGCGGCCGTTGTTCTGGCAGCGGGATTGTTCCTCCTCATCTCGTCTATGGCCTTCAATTTCACCGAGACGGATGTCAGTGGATACTCAACGAGGAGGGACCTGACACTTATCACGCCCTACCACGCCGCCGCGGAAGATATGTTGACGGGAGAGAGCTGCCTCCAGATGGTCTTCGACTACTGGGGCCCCTCCATCACCCAGCAAGATATACGAAATGTAACCAAGAGCAGACTGGACAGCGACCAGGCCCTTGTGGGCGAGCTTGTTCGCGCTGCACATTTCTCTTCCCAGAGCTGGGCAAGGGGCAATCAGAGAGGTTACGGTGAAAGAAGCTACGGCTACGGTGCTTTCTCCTATGATTGGAGCGATGACAGCCCCAGGTTCGACAATCGATGGGGGGATATCTATGAATCCATCTATCAGGGTTTTCCGGTTCTCATCTACACTTACCTGGATTTCCCTCCGGAGCTCGGAACTCCCAAACCCCCCGATCCCAACAACCCGCAACCACCCGAACCGCCCCAGATAACTCCGGAGGACCTTGCCGGGCTGGAGAAGGTCTGGAGGCTTGTCGTAGCGTACGATACCACATTACCCCAGCCTTTCAAGCTGTATGATCCCCTCCCGGAGGGGACCGGGGCAGGCGGCGGGAGCAACATGAGACTGTCGCGGGAGGACCTCGACAGGCTCTGGAAGGTCTACGAGCTTGACGGTGTGACCTTCTCCACCCACCGGATAGCAATGACCGCCGCTCCCTGGTCGATCCTCGAACTGGAGAAACCACGTGGAGAGGTCCAGGCCGGAACATCCTTCGAGATATCCGCCAATATAAGTTATTCATCACCCCCCATCTTCGAGGGTGTTTCACTTCAGAACCCTTCCGCATTCCTCAAACTGCCGGATGATTTCTCCATGGCCGAAGATTCCCAGACGAAGAGCCTCGAAATCGAGGGAACGAGATCCTTCCAGAGGGTCGTATGGAAGGTAATGGCACCTGACAAGACCTATTCGGGACAGGATTACAGGTTCTGGATCAACTGTACAGGCAGGATTGCGGTATCATCCGACCCCGCGCACATCGATGATATCGGTGGAAGCCTGTCATTCGTGCAGGAAGCCCAGGGATTCAAGAACCACCCTCCGAGTATCACCGCTTCCGGGGTCGATCCCGAACAAATTCCCGACGATGGCTCTATCCAGCCCCTGATCACATGCCTTCCCGCAGATGTGGATGGAAATATCATGAGGGTGACGGTTGACCTCTCCTCGCTTGGCGGTTCCTTTTCGTCATCAACAAGGATGTACGATGACGGTGGAAAAGCGGGAACAGGCGATGAAACGGCGGATGACGGGATCTACTCCTACAAGATCAGGAGAGAGATCCCGGTGGGCGAATGGACTTTCATGATCACGGTGGAGGACACTTCGAACGCAAGGGCATACGATAATGTTACTCTGATAGTATCCTCCCTGTCGGAATTCACGGAAAGCCCGAAGTTCATCGATAAGGGGGCGGACCCCCCGAAGGTTCCGAACGACTCTTACACGACCTCCACCCTGTGGGCGATCATCGAGGACCCCGAGAACGACATTTACGAGGTCACGGCGGACCTCTCCCCCCTTGGTGGGGACGACAGACAGGAGCTGAACGACCGGGGTGATGAGGGCGACCTCTTCGGGAACGATGAAAACTATTCCTACGCCTTCACAGTGGGCCCCATGGTCCCCCTGGACAGGTACCAGATCGAGATCAGCGCGGAGGACGCCACCGGACACTTGACCACCGCCAAGGTCTGGATCGAGGTGGTGCTGCCGCCGGTTCCCCCGATGATCATGGACATCCTGGTTGACCCGGCAACGGTTGTCAACGATGGTGAGGAGATAGTCCAGGTGATAGTTACAGTGGAGGACGATAACGATGATGTCGAGAGAGTTTATGCTGACCTCACTCCCCTGAGGGGACCGGGCGAGGCTGATATGGATTACGAGGGACAGGACACCTGGTCACTCGAGTTCACAGTCCCGGATACGGTCTCACCGGGTCTGAAGGGGAAGATCGATGTGACGGTCGTTGATTCAACCGGGCTTACGGTCACCGACTCATTTGCCCTAACCGTCGAGCAGGCGAATGCGCCCCCGGAGATACTGGACCATTATCTGTCAAAGGACGAGGTCAGACCGGGTGAAGAGATCCTGATCCGGGTCAACGTATCCGATGCCGACAACGAACCACTGATGGCCGAGATCGACCTCACCGAGTTCGACCTACCGAACGTGGAAATGAAAGATGATGGAGAGGACCCCGATGCGGTGGCGGATGACCTGATCTTCTCCGGCAGGTTCCAGGTTCCGGAGTCGACAGCGGAAGGCACCTACAACATATCCATAAGGGTAAGGGATGCGAGCGGAGGGGAAGAGACTGTCAAACTGCAGGTCATCGTATCACCGGATGCCGACAGCGGGGCATCTGATGCTTCATCCGATGCGATCTACTATATCATACTGCCGTCAGCGGGCGCCCTTATCCTGCTTCTTCTGATAGTTGCGGGATATGTTGTGAGAAAGAGGAACGTCACCCAGCCAGGAAGACCCGCCCCCGGCCAGTATCCACCACCCCCCTTCGGTGCAAGGCCCATGAGGTAAACCCATGAAGTTCAGGCTCGGGTCGGAGGTCCTCGACAGACCCTGTTTCCGGGAAGATGTGGGAGAGCTGGAGTTGATAGATCAACGACTTCTTCCCCACGAGGTGTCAATGATCCGTACCTCCACGGTTGTAGAGCAGGTGGAAATGATCAGGACGCTTGCCGTCCGCGGGGCCCCCGCCATCGGCTCGTTCGGTGCTTATTCGCTTGCCCTTGCCATTTCGAGGGATGAGAGCGCTGAAGATGCGTATTCCCGACTGCTTGGTTCAAGACCCACGGCGGTTGATCTCAGGAACTGCATGGACGAGGTGAAGGAGGGGGTCCGTTTGCATGGAGCCGGGGAAGCTATTGATACCGCTTCCAGGATATATTCGAGGACGATCGAAACCTGCAGGAGGATCGGCGAGAAGGGAGCAAGCGTCATTCCTGATGCCGCAAGGATACTTACCCACTGCAACGCCGGAGCGTTGGCATCCATCGACTGGGGGACCGCACTTGCACCTATCAGGTTCAAGGCAAGGTCAGGAGGGGACCCGTTCGTGTGGGTCAGCGAGACCAGACCGCTCCTGCAGGGAGCGCGGCTGACGGCCTGGGAACTCGGGGAGGAGGGGGTCCGCCACTCTGTCGTCGTGGATTCCGCCTGCGGCCATCTCATGAGATCGGGAAAGGTGGACCTCGTGATAACGGGGGCAGATAGGGTCTGTGCCAACGGTGATCTTGCCAACAAGGTCGGGACCTACGGGAAGGCCGTCCTTGCGAAGGAGAACGGCATCCCCTTCTACGTGGCGTTCCCTGACAGCACCATTGACAGAACATGTCCCTCGGGAGGCTCGATACCCATAGAGGAGAGGGATGCCCTCGAGGTTGCGGTCATCAATGGAAACAGGATCATCCCCGAGTGGACCCATACCTTCAATCCAGCTTTCGATGTTACGCCTGCGAAATACGTTACCGGATACATAACCGGGGAAGGCATCTTCACCCTTCCCGAGTTCAAGGATAAATACGTAACAGGGCCCGATAATTCCGGGCCCTGAACAACCTGGTTTCGAGATGTATCACTCTTCCTGTTCCCCTGGAGGCGCCTCCCTGGGCCCGGCAAGGATGAGTGCGATCCCAACGAGAACGAAGACGATCATCAAAACGTAGAGGATCACCGGTATCGTGGTTCCGAAGAGCGCCAGTCGGTCCTCCATGTGCTTCGCTTCCTCGCCCCAGTACTCTATGGATCCGTCACCCTCCTCCACCTGGGAGTAGTAGACATGCATGTAGGTGTCGTCATTGGACTGCAGGAGCGCCTTCATTCCCTTGAGCATGTTAAGACCCTGGACCATCTGAAGCGTGGCAATGGCTGTCTGCTTCATCGTCGCTCTTGTCGTTGTGTTGAACTCAAGGTATAGATCAAGCGCCGGTTCGTCGCCGTCGGCGATGTCGAGCATGTTCCGGGTAGCGCCTGCCTTTGCTACGTTGTACGTGACCTCCATATCGTATAGCTCCATCTCGACAGCCAGGACCTCTGCTGGCATCCCGGAGATCGCCCATTTCATTACAGCACTCCCGAGCACCGCCATGGACCTGGTCTCCTCGGATGCGGAGAATGTGATCAGCATGTAACCCGGAGCCGGGAGGACCGTTGCATTCTCGAGTATTATCTCGACGTTCACATCCAATACCATGCCGGAAACCCGGTCCACCAGGTAATTATAGGACATCGTTACGTTGAAATTGTCACCGGGCATCCCGATCAAAGCACCGTCAGCAACGGTGTCCCCGGTCCAGTTGTACTCAACGGTAGTATCCGTCTCGGTTCCCCTTTCGGCATACCCGTATAAATTGTAAGGGCCAAGGGCCTGGACCATCAGATAGGATGTAGCGTTCGGGTTCGGAGGGAACAGGAAATAAAAGCCGGTAGGGTCTCCCCACTGGTCCCCTCCTGTAAGGACCTCGTGGGAGCTTGTATTGATCAGGATCGTCGTCTCGTCCGGAGGCAGGAAGTCGGTTCCGTTGTCGTATCTGGTGGTCTCGGTGATGGTGATCTCCGTCATGCCCTCGATGAACTCCGCTCCCGTGAGCGTCTGGGTGACGGTGACGTTCTCACCCATGAACTGTCCATTCAGGGTGGTCGATGACTGAAGATTATCCCAGATGTACTCGTATGTGGGCGGGACTATTCTCACGGAGCTCGTCCTCTCAACGTCCAGGATCGTCCCTGTATCTATCTCCACTGTATATGTCATGGTCCCGTCATACAGACCGGTCGCACCGGGCAACCCGGGGTCCTGTCCCGAAAGCGCTGCCACGAGCTGGGCGTAGTTCAGGGGAACATCTACGAACTCCATTGTGTAAACAGCGGCAGAGAGCCCGTTGAAGTCTGTCTCCCCTGTCAGGACGGCAGGTGCTGTCATCCAGAGGTCGGAATTGTACATCATGAAATGGTCCGGCAGCTCCCCTGTCTCGTTCAGGATTCCAACGGGGAATGTGAAAAGACCGGTTCTGTTCATGGTCGACCAGCCCGAAACATACTCGTACTCCATGGTCACGGCATCAACGCCGAACTTCGTTATGGCTGGTGGTCCCATTGGTGCCCCCATGTAGAGTTTGGTTATCTTCTCCTCTATCCTTGCAACCGAGAACGTCATGTCGGTATATCCTGAGCAGTTGATCATCTGCTCGACGACGATTTCCATGACCTGCGGTGGTGCACCGGTCAGCGGGTTGGTCTGTGTCACGGTTGCGTTCATGTGGACCGTCTTGTTGATCATTGCGGTATCAAGAGGGAGCCTTCTGGCATCCTGCATCCTCCAGTTCCACACATGCTTTTCCACGTCAAGAACGATGCCCGTGTTGGGTTCGATCCAGTAGGTCATCTCCATGTCCGCCGTTCCACCGGCAGCGTAGGACAGTCCCTCGACGTCGATATTGTAGATGTAGGCCTGAAGGGGATCGAAGGTCTCGTTATCCATTCCGATGTATGCGGCGGTAAGCTCCTTTCCGAAACCGTCATCCCAGACCATAAGGTCCTCCTGCCCCACACCGGAGAGCGGGAAGAGATACTGTCCCGTCCTCCCCGATCCGGAATTCTCCCCCGTGGCCGCATCGAACATCACCTGGACGGTGGATCCAAGCATGTCAACGGAACTGCCATCGGGAGCATACACGCTGACGGTATCCTCCGCGGTCAGCGTCCCGTTCGCATCCGGGGCCCCCCAAGATATCGTCCTCTCGGCCGTGACACCGTTCATGCTTACGAAGGTGCCCGTTACCTGGTCGAATATTTTCAGGTCCCCGTCGAAACCCGTTATCGAACCGGAATTTGATGGATATTCCAGAGCCGGAAGCTCCGGGAAGGTGAGGAAGACCGTGACCTCCTTTTCGTAATCAACTACGGCTCCTGTAAGGGGGTGGACCCATGCCTTCTCCCATAGCGTGATCGTCATTAGGGTCCCCGCCCTGATGTCCTCGGGAAGCATGGCTCCGAGGGTATCGGGAAGAGGCAGGTCGAAATCTTCTTCCATGCCGTAGAACACATAACAGTCGACACCGCCCCTTTCCTCTGTTCCCTGATACTCCGCCGCGGAATGGGTAAGGATGTTCATGTTCCATATCTTGTAATCATCATCCTTATCAGCGGGAATGGGGAACATCCAGTTCACATCATCCTCATCGGTGAAGGTATCGGTGAATCCGTCCTGGTTCTCCACACTGTACAATTTCAACTCCTTTTTGTGGACCTCGTACTTGTGGAATTTGCTCAACTCATCTATCTCGGCTCCCGTTCCATCATCCGTCGCGGAAATTGTCTCCTCTACAAGATAGTGCCCGTTTTCGAGCTCTCCCGTGTTTACTATATGTCTGTCGACAGTGAAGTTGGCTTTCGGGAACTGTCCGGTCGCCGTATCAAGCTGCTCGAGATAGCCAGCGTATGTGAAGTGATCGTCGAAGTCTTCCGGAAACTCCGCATTGTCCTCTTGCCCCGGGACATATACGAACATCAGGAAAGCCCCTGCCGCTCCGAATATTAGACCGAACACCATCAGCACCGCTGCCAGGATCTTGATCAAATTACCCATTGCATCACCTCATTTACAATATCAAAAATGTTCTCGTGAGACACCCACATACGAACAAACAGCTCATAGTATATAAAATGGATATGAATCACCAGAATGATCATAACTTCCAGGGTGACCGCCATGACCCAAATAGCTAAAACGATCGATCATCATGGGCTACCCTTCCTCTTCCCCATCAAGAAATTATTATTAAGTGAATTGCCGATGACAGGAGACGATGTGTCCCTGGGTCTACCTCCTTCCCGAGAGGGTATTCATTCTGCCCATGATCCGGAAGTTCCTCATAAAGGCAGAGTTAGGGAGGGAGAACATGAACAGGGACCAGCCCTACATCTTCGCCGTGAACCACAACTCCCATCTTGACGAGTTCGTGACCATGCCGGCGATCATGATGTCAACAAGGAGAAATACCCATTTCTTCGCGGATAAAAAGCACTGGTTCGAGGGAAAGCTCTATTTCCGCATCCTTGCCAGAAGGTTCGCTGCAATACCGGTTGAAAGGAGTGGAGAAGGAGGGGACGAAGCTCTGAAAAAGGGTGTCGAGTATATCAAGAAAGGACACAATATCATCATATATCCAGAGGGTACCAGAGGTTCCGGATTCGATCTGAACAGGGGGAAGATAGGCGTGGCAAAACTGGCCCTGTGGTCGGGGGCCCCGGTTGTACCTGTCGGTGTATGGGGCACTCACAAACTCATGCCAAAAGGGAAACATAAACCCACGATCGAAAAGATAGTCACCGTTAAGTTCGGAAAACCCATGAGCTTCAGGGAATACGAGCACAGGTCCAATGAAAAGGAAGCCATGAGAGAGGTTACAGATCATATCATGCGATCCATAGCGGATCTTGTAGGGGTATGTTACCTTCACTGATCAATCGATCTCGCCCGAAAGTCCGCAGGACGGGCATTTGAACCTGGTCCTTCCCCTAACCATGATATCGAATGATCCATGGCAGCGGGGGCAGTCCAAATTTAGCTTCTTTCCCGGCTTATCCCCCTTTCTCTCCGGCTTCGGCTCGCCAGAACCCTTCTTCAAGGGTGGTGTTTCCTTCACCTCCGGTCCGGAGGGTTCCGCGAGGTTGTCGGATCCGGGTGCCTCCATTTCGCCCCTGAATTCATCCAGCTCATCCTCCTCTTCAAATTCTTCTTCATCGAACTCTTCCTCTTCTTCCTCCTCGTCAAGGTCATCTTCCTCGCCCACGTATTCCCCCGGCTCCCCCTCATCTTCGAGTTCTTCTTCATCGAACCCTTCCTCTTCTTCCTCCTCGTCAAGAGCTTCTTCTTCACCCACGTATTCTTCCGGCCTCTCCTCATCCTCGAGTTCTTCCCATTCATCCTTCTCTTCATCCTCTTCCTCATGGGGGGCACGGGTCCGTTTGAAGGTCCTTTCCCTTCTTCGACTGATCGAAGATGATGTCTCGGCAAAATATCTGGGGGTCTTGAGGGACCTCTTCTTTTTCTTTTCACTGGATCTTACAATGTACTTTTCGGCCCCCATCTTCTCGAGCATCTTCCTTGCTACCTTGTCACCCTCATCGAGTATCAGGGCCTTCTGGAACGAATAAAGGGCGCCGTCCTTGTCCCCGATCTGTCGGAGTGCGATCCCCCTGTTCGTCCATGCCTTGTTGTAACCGTCATCGGATCCAAGGGCGGAATCGAAATATTTCAGGGCTTCCCTGTAATCCTGGCCAAGTATGGAGACAAGTATTCCCTTGAGGGTCAGGACCTCTGCATCCCCGGGTGCCAGGTCCAGGGCGGTGTCTATCTGCCGGGATGCCCCGGTGTAGTCCTTCATCCGGTAGAGGATCTCACCGTAGAGCAGATGGGCTGCAGGATTCCCGGAAGACAGCCTGCAGGCCCTGTCGACGGCCCTCCTGGCCATTTCCAGCTTTCCTAGCTCCTTCAACACATTGGCCTTGGCAAGCCATATGGAGGGGTCAGATAGATGAAGCACGAGTGCCATGTTGAACTTCTTCAGCGCTTCCTCGAGCTCATCATTGGCTTCGAGAAGTATCCCATCAAGGTAGAGCGTCCGTGTTCTCGTAAGACCTGGCTTCATCTTTCCGAGTAGCCTCCTCGCCTGTTCGATATCGCCCTTTTCAAGGGCTTTGAAAAAATTTTCCTCGTCCATCATCAGCCCTTCGTTTCCATGGTCTCTCCCAGAACTTTCTCCTTCTCGAGTGTGAAAACATACCGTGTGGGGATCCTCTCCCGGGAACCTGTCCAGTAGCTGCAGGTCCTGCACGCCTTTCCCGTGGAAACCTCCCACCCGTAAAGGGTGGAGTTCCTTATATCGATCATGTTGTCCCCGCATACGGGGCACAGGCTCCTCCTTGACCTCCTATCCCCCTCCCTGCAGTAGATGAGCAGGTCCACGCTGTCCAGTTTTGCGGTGATCATCCTGAGCCTCCGGGGAGAGAGACGAAACCTTTTCATACCCATCTCGCGCAGTTTCGCCGTCACCAGCCTGTGGAAAAGTGTCTGGGAGCGTATCGTCATAGCCTCATTTAGTATATCCATTACCACCGCGACAACCACATCCTTACGGGGAATTGTATACTTTGCGTCCCTTTCCTTTCCGGTACCCATGTCCAATAATGTTGCTGTAATTAGAAAAAACCATCGGCTTGAAGAATGATAAGAAGGGGGCGCGGTACCAGATCATACTACTTTGAACAACTGGATCTCCCTGATGGGGCCCCTTACCCCGGACCTTTCCATTCATGTGGATATCCACGGGAATAGGGAACGAAATGAATGGAATAAAGTGGACGGGGAAAAAGGGGATAGGAAACCCCGCCCTTCGGTTAGGGATGCATGCGGGAGGCCCGAGCGGGCCCTTCCTCATACAGTAAAAGCTACTCCAGAAACATTTATAAGGAAAAGCAAGGGAGATGGCCGAAAGTTTCATACCTTGTTGGCGAGGACCATTCTGTAACGGGTAACATAGCCTGCCACCCTGTTGCGAAGAGGGACGGTGGAAAACTCGGCAAGTCTGTTCAGGGCTTCCTTGTTATGCTCGAAATCATCGCTGAACTGATCGGGGTACATCTTCAGCAACTCGATCGCGGTCCTTTTGATGAAAGTCGGCCTTATGTTTCCCATTGGTTCACCTTCGGAGGAAGGCCGATTGAGGTTCTCTTATATATAGATTGGGCTGGGGCGAAAAACAAGACCATTGGCCATCCAAATTGGTTATGGAGACCCCATCTTGTTGAAGAATTGTCTTTCACATCTCATCGAGGTCCTCGTCCTCGAGATCGAGGGGGTCGTATTCGTAACCGCATGCGGGGCATTCTTCTACCGTTTTGGAAATGGTCCTGCCGCACTCGGGGCAGTCCCATGTCTCCTCTGCGAGCTTCGACATCTCGTTCTGCTCCTCGTGGCCTTTCTTTGAAAGAACTATGAAAATTACCACGGCAACGATCAGTATAGCAAGGACGACAACAAGCCCGATGAGTAGCCAGGGTTCTATTGTATCTTCCTCCGCCTCATCTATCACGGTAACGATAATTGTCCTTTGGGTCTCGGTCTCGCCATCGGAGACGGTAAGCGTGACGTTGTATATGCCGGGGGTATAGAACGTATGTCCGACAGCCTTGCCTATGGCATCCCTGTCGAGACCGTCACCCTTATTGTCGAAATCCCAGCTGTATGTCAGCTGGTCTCCGTCCGGGTCGAAGCTTCCCTCCGCAGAGAACTGGTAATTCTCTCGTACCTTCAAAATACCATCTGAGGGTGGAACTATAACGGCAACGGGTGGGGAATTCAGGATCGAAACCTCATAACTTCGAGACCGGGCGATGAAGAAACCGTCGTCAGCCTCGAAATAGTAGGAGTGCCAGCTGGGGGATAGTTCGACATCCTCGACGAAGTAGGTCGTGTAGTGCACGACCGATCCCTGAAAACCCTCAACCTCGAGCTCGTATTCCTGCAGATCATCAAGATGGAGTTTGATGGAACGGGGAACGTTACCATCCGAATCACGATACTCGACCTTGAATGTGTAGACATTCTCATCTATCTGCCTGAATACGTTGATATCCGGGTCGTGCATGAACTCGGGGACACTGTTGTCCAATATTCCTATGGCATAGAAACCGGCCTTGAGGTCGCTGAAATTGCCGTATACCATACTATCGTTCAACCGGACACCTGAGATCGGGGCCCTTTCCCACTGCTGGAGATCGTCATCAAAATAATAGAGGCAAAGCTTATCCTGATGCATTGCTATGGGGAACTCCTTGCCCTTGAAACCCATGGAGACATTGGCCCATTCGAACCTGTAGGACGCATACTTCGGAAGAGGTGTGAACTCCATGTGGGTAATGAAGACCGCTCCCGGGGCCGGGGGATATTCTGCCGGGACCGTAGAATTTATGAAGTAAGCCCCCGAAGGTTCGGATATACCGAAGGACATCCTCACGTAAATATCGTTGAAGAAATCCGAGTAATCCGGGGACGTGATCCTTTTCAGCAGTGTTACGTTGACCGATCTCTCACCGTAGGCTTTCATATCGTCGTAAACCCTCAAAACAAGCGAGTTTGATCCCACTCCCTGGAGCGAGGTCTGAACAACAGGTTCCGGACCCTGATATACAACTTCATCCGATCCCTCCAGATACCAGTAAAATGTCATGGGGTCATCGTCGAGGTCGTAGGATGCGGATGCATCCAGTGTTATCATCTCGCCGGGGAAGAGCAGAACCCCCTCCCCGGGGGCCGATATGACCGCCACGGGGGGATTGTTGGAAGCACCAATGGACCTGACCATCCCGTCCCGGGTGGATACGAACATCTGGCCCATCACCAATGCGGGCTCTCCCCTTGGCTCCGAGGAATAGAGCTGAGTCCAGGTGTCGGTATATCCCCCGGAATCCCCGGGAGAATAGGCCCTGAGGGTCCATGGACCGACGCCGGTGAACAGGTAGAAAGAATCGCCTCCGGAAACCACCCTGCCAGCCGGGGTTTCCGGCAATGAGATGATATCCATGACCGTTCCGTTGCTGTAATCCAGCATCACCAGAAGGTCCGAAGCGGTCAGGGATATCGTATTACCCTCGATGCTGACCGTGGGAGGGGACCCCACCCTCGATAATAGGGAAGTTGACCAGATGATATCATGGCCCGTTCCGTTATCCTCTAGCCCGAGGTCCTCATCATCCCCGTCGACCACACCGTCACCGTTGTCATCCGGATAGGCATCGAACAGGGCCACGGTATCATTGAAGGCGAGGATGATCTTTCCGTTTTCGTAGACCATTGACCTTGCCGTGTGTCCCTGGATCAAAGCGGATATGTCCTGCCTGAGGATTACCGAGCCGTTATGAGGGTCGATGGTTAAAAGGTCGCCACCCTGCTGGGTGAAGATGCTTACTGTGTCAGCGGCGTATGCGGTGTGTGGTGCGGATACCATCCTCTTCCAGACCTGGGCTCCCGTGTCATCGTCAAAGGCAGCCACCTCTCCTCCCGTCAACGGAACGATAACATTCCCTCCGCTTATGAATATGGGCTGGGCCGGATGGTCCGGAAGAGGTGTTCTCCAGATAACATCACCAGAAAGGGGCCCCGAGGCGGTCTCCCACGTAAAGGGGCCGTCATTCTTCGAATCCCGGAAACCAACCCAGTCAAAAGCCCATAGGGCTCCGTCATCCCCGTAGGCAAACACCTTGTTGGAACCCCCGAGCGTCCGGGCGGAATCCACAAGAAGGACCGGCCTTCCAATGAAGTTGACGGAAGAATTGGAGTAGGCCCATAACATGCCTACCTTGCCGTTCTCGCCAGGCGTCGAGTTCATTGCCATCAGGGAACCACGGGGTCCTGCAAGGTAGAGGATGCCTCCTGCGGATGATATTGTACCGTTACCTGTGAAGGACCCGTAGAACATGGCCTCCCCGGGTCCTGTCCACATTCCTTCCAATGATCTCTCCCAGTATGTCCTGTTGCTCTCGAGGCTCATGGAGGAGTATCCTGTCCTCCCCGGACCGCCCCCGGAAGACAGCCATCCTTCCGTCAGTATCTTGTTGACATAGATGTCGGTGGTTGCGAAATTGTTCATGATGTCCTTATCGTCCGGGGTTACCCGGGTGAAGATGGCCACGAGCATATCGAACCCATCCTTCACCACCCAATCGATAACGACCTGGCGCTCGCTGGATGCCTCGATCATCACATCCTCGAGCACGCCGACCAGCTCCTGTTTCTGATTATCATATGTGGAGACCTTGAATTGAATGTCGACGGTCGCATCGACGGTCCCGTTGTTCTTTAGGTCCGTGCGGATATTCACAACCTCTCCGATAAAGGGCATCGGGTCGGAAATGGAGATGCCAGTTATTTCCGGGTCGGGGGAGCCAAGTACGAACAGTTTCCCCGTCGATCCGGTTCCATCCGGCCTGGAGACGAAGACCCGTCCATCTGCTACTGCCGAAGCGGACCATATAGGAGCTCCGGTATTGTAATACCACAGGACCCTGTCATCGTTTGCAATGTTCTCCCTGCTTGTTTTGATGCAGATGATGGATGTGTTTCCCGCTCCGGCACCGAAAACAAGGGCCCCTTCAACGATGACCGGTGAAGATTTTAGCATCTGTCCGGTGGTGTTGTACCTCCATATCATATTGTTATCGGAGGCGTCGATGGCCCAGATGGACCCACCCTTGTTGTCATTGTAAGGGCCCCAGACCCTCTGGGCTGCTGCGTAGAGAACCCCGTTGTGATAACTTGGAGAGGATTGTATGCTCGGTGGCTCACCGGCCCCTATCTGCCTCTGCCATGCTTTGCTCCCGTCCATGGCATCAAGTGAATACAGGACCCCTATATCGTTACCGATGAATACCCTGCCTTCGGCAAGCAGAGGACTGCCCACAAGAGAGGATGTGGCGTTGAACTTCCAGATGATATCAGCCTCCCCGATGACCGGATCGGCTTCCGACGTGTATGGCCCGTCGTTACCATCGGAGAAGCCATCCGAGTCGAAGCAGTATACGTTCCACCTGCCATCGCCGATGTATACCTTACCCTGGTAATATGCTGCGGTACCGGAAAACCCGTAGATGTTGATGACATCTCCCATGTTGTAAGACCATGAGATATTGTTCTCCTGGATGTTCACGCAGTAGAATCTGGCGTTCATGAGATTTCTGCCGGTGGTACCGATGTAGAGCATATTGTCCGCCACGGTAGGCGCAGCGAAGATGGCAGTGGTGTTGAGGTTCACATCGAGGAACCTGATCTTCGTGGAGATGTCGTATCCGTAGACGTGGCCATCATCGGCTCCGAAGTAGAGGCTCCCGCCATCTATGGTTACAGGCGTCGAGATGTGCTTGTTGGTCGCCCTGACCTCCCAGACCACGGATCCCGTGTCAATATCGAAACCCCTGATCCTTCCATCGCCCGAACCCAGGAAGACCATGCCGCCCCAGACAACGGGCGAGTTCGTCTGTTTGAGGG